>OOAZ01001445.1_pt1 | contig 15863 bp, 12 predicted proteins | sample 1671221 | NCBI WGS metagenome assembly OOAZ01 (sample SAMN06348134, study PRJEB24527) | human gut metagenome | biome: human gut; feature: ankylosing spondylitis patient; material: feces | host: Homo sapiens | place: China | collected 2015-10
GTTGCCCCGGTGCTCGTCCACCGGGTGCAGGTCGGGCCACTGGGCCAGCAGCAGTTTGCGGGCCTCCGCCGGGGCAAGACCGCGGCTCTCCGCCCCCGCGCCGATGGGCATGACCTCGATGAACCGCACATCCACCGGGCGGCTCTGGGCCAGCTTTGCCACCGGGAGCACCCGCCCCTCGCAGCCCGCCAGCAGCACAAAGTTGATTTTGGTGTGGAGCCCCGCCGCCAGACTGGCGTCCAGCCCGGCCAGTACGTTCCCGAGCTGATCAAAGCCCGTGATGGCTTGGAACGTTTCCGGGTCGGCGGCGTCCAGGCTGATGTTCACGCCGTCCACCCCGGCTTCTTTCAGGGCGGGGACCAGTTCCGCCAGCCGGACGCCGTTGGTGGTCAGGGTCACTTCCTCCACGCCGGGCAGGCGCTTGAGGGCTGCGATGAAATCCACGGCGCCTTTCCGCACCAGCGGCTCCCCGCCTGTTACCTTGAACCGGGTGATGCCCAGACGGACGGCCACCTGCGCGATGCGCAGAAACTCTTCATACGTCAGGATCTGCTCATGAGGTGTGAATGCTACGCCGTGGGGCATACAATATTTGCAGCGCAGGTTGCAGCGGTCGGTGATGGACAGGCGCAGGTAATTGATGTTCCGCCCGAAATGATCTTTCAATGCTCTTGCTCCTCAAAATAAAAATCGCCGCTCTTGCCGCCGTGCTTTTCCACCAGATGGATCTCGCCCAGCGTCATCCGCTTGTCAATGGCCTTGCACATATCGTAGACCGTCAGCAGGGCCACCGAAACGCCGGTCAGGGCCTCCATCTCCACGCCGGTCTGGCCCTCGCACCGGACGGTGCACTCCGCCTCGATGCTGTGCTCCTCCGGGTGGAGGGTGAATTCCACGGCGCTCTTGGTCAGCAGCAGGGTGTGGCAGAGGGGGATCAGGTCGCTGGTGCGCTTGGTGGCCATGATGCCAGCCACCTGCGCCACGCCCAGCACATCGCCCTTTTTGGCGCGGCCCTCGGCCACGGCCGCAAAGCACTCCGGGCTCATCGTAATGCGGCCCACGGCCACGGCCGTGCGGTGGGTGACGGCTTTTTCGCCCACATCCACCATCCGGGCATTGCCCGCAGCGTCCACATGGGTAAAATGATCGTCCATTCCGTTTAAACTCCTTTTCCGAAACCGCAGTTGGGCCAGGTGCAGACCTTGCAGTTCAGGCAGAGGCCGCCCTCGCCATAAGCGGCGATCTGCTCCCTGGTCACCGGCACACCGGCTGCCAGGTAGGGCAGCACCAAGTCAAAAATCGTCCGCTTGGCGTACATCACACAGCCGGGCAGGCCGCAGACCGGGCGGCCATCGTCCGTATAACTGAGCAGGAACATGGCACCGGGCAGCACCGGGGCACCATAAGTGACCACGTTCACGCCTGCATTTTTGATGGCCAGCGGGGTCTTGTCGTCCGGATCCACGCTCATGCCGCCGGTGCAGAGCACCATGTCCACGCCGTCGGCCAGAAATTCTTTGATCTTCTCGGTCACAGCCGCGTGATCATCCGGCAGGAGAACGTGGTGGGTCACTTCGGCCCCATACTCAGCCAGCTTTGCCTTGATGACCGGGGTGAACTGGTCCTGAATGCGGCCATAGTACACCTCACTGCCTGTGGTGACGAGGCCCACTTTCAGGGCGCGGTAGGGGGTCAGGGTCAGCAGCGGGGTATTGCCCGCCGTCTCGCGGGCCTCGGCCATCTTCTCTTTCTCAATGACCAGCGGGATGACCCGCATTCCGGCCAGCTTGTCGCCCTTTTTCACGGGGCCGGCGTGCCGGGTGGCGATCATCATTTCGCCCAGGCTGTTCACGGCATAGAGCCGCTTGCGGTCCAGCGTGAACAGGCCGTCCACCTGTGCCGTCAACTCAATTTTGCCCTCGCTGGGGTCGCTGGCGTCCATGTAGTCGTTCCGGCTCATCTCGCACAGGATCCGCGCGGCCTCGTTCTCATGGAAGCGGGTGTCATCTTTTTCCCAGATGTAGACATGCTCCTTGCCCACGCTCAGCAGGACAGGCACGTCCTCCGGGGCAATGATATGGCCTTTTTGGAAGACCGGGCCTTTCTTGACCCCCGGGATGATCTGGGTGATATCGTGGCAGAGCACCTGCCCAATGGCATCCTCCGTACGCATCAGCTTCATAAAAACACGCTCCCTTTCGCGCGAACCCTCGCTTGTTATATTCTTTATAGAGTATAATGGAAATCCCCGCAAAAATCAACCATTGTATCAAAGAAACAACAATGGTATAATCTCTTTGTGAAAAGAGATGAAAATACGGGTAAAACCGAAAGGGAGTGTCTCCGTTTTGATGACGCAGGAACGCCCGGGAAGCACGGCCCGGGGCCCGCAGCATGTTATGATGAAGCTGCAAATTTATAATACAAGTCCACATTTCGGCAAGGGCATCGTCTCCATTATGATGCTGGTGCGGCAGGGCAGCTCCCTGCGGGCCGCCTGCGCCCAGATGGGGCTCTCCTACTCCAAGGCGTGGCGGCTGCTCAAGAGCGCTGAGGCCGACCTTGGCATTCCCCTGCTGGACACCCAGAAAGGCGGCACCAAACGGGCGGGCAGCACCCTGACCCCTCAGGGCGAAGAGCTACTGGACCGCTACCTCGCCTTTGAAAAAGAAGCCCGGGAGGCCGTGTTTGCGGCGTTTGAAAAGCATTTCAAGGCCGACGAGGCGTTCCAGAAATAAGCATGCAAAAAGGCAGTGCCGGGCGGCACTGCCTTTTTGATACGCTGCTCAATAAAACATGGCGAAATATTCCTGATAGCTCTCCAACACGAATTCGAGGTGCTCTTTCATGTAGAAATAGGCGTGCTCGCTCTTGTGGTCCCGGATCGCCTCATAAATTTTCTGGTGCTGTGCCTCCAGCTGCGGGGACATGCTCCGCTGCCGGGCCGGCGGGATGAGGGCCGAGAGGGTGGGGTCCGTTTCCAGCCGGTGGCTCTGCTGGATCCAGTCCGTCACCAGCGGGTTATGCGCCATTTCCACCAACACATCGTGGAAACGATCCATCGGCAGGGCCGTGTGGACATTCTTGCGCAGCTGTTCCAGTTCCTCCGGGGTGGCGGTCTGGGCGGCCTGCCGGGCAATGGCGGGTTCCAGCAGCAGCCGGGCCTGGGTAGCCTGAACGAACGATTCACAGTACTTTTTCAGGTCCATGCTGGCGGGGGCCAGCTCACTGGCATCCACTGCCACAAAGCTGCCCTTGCCCTTGCGGGTCTCGATGACACCTGCCTCGCTGAGGATCTGCAGGGCCTTGCGCACCGTGATGCGGCTGACCCCCATCATCTCAATGAGCTCTTTCTCGCTGGGGAGCAGGTCCCCTTTTTTGTACACGCCCTGCGCGATCATGCTTTTGACCTGCTCCAGCACCTGCGTATACAGCTTGACGCCGGTTTTGACTCGATATTGATTGGCCATAAAATTTTCTTTTTCCTATTCTAAGCTTTTAAAAGCTATTTTCCTATTTCCAACGATCGCATTTCCGCACAGGTTCAGTTTAGCACAGAAAAAAGTGCAGTGCAACTTGTTTTGCACCGCGCTTTCAAGAACTGTGATTTTTAAAGGTTACTCCCCTGACGCTTTGGCCTTTTTGCTGCCATCAATGGCAACGAGCAGGTCGTTGGCGGGGCCTTTCTCGTTGGCGATGAGGTAGCCGCCATAGGTAAAGGCGGAGACCAGCGCACAGACGATCCCCAGGGTGTTCACATCACCGCCCTCGCCGCCGGGGAACACCGCGTTGGGCGGCTGTTCCAGTCCGTCGGCGGGCAGGCCATCTCTCTGGAGGGGACATCCCTGCCCGATGCCGTGGTGTGCAACGTAAACACCCCGGAGGAGCTGAAAGAATTGCTCCAGTCCTGACGCCATATAAAAAAGACACCCGAGTGGGTGTCTTTTTATGGGCCATGAGGGATTCGAACCCCCACTCCTGCGGTTATGAGAACGTCGCTAATTTTGAAATCCCGTTTTTCTTGTGAAATCTTGTGGCTATCTGACAATTTCATAAAAGTGCCGTTGTGTACTTTGACGTAACTTTTGGTGTCTTTTCGTCTCTAAAACGGCTCTTTGTACCCAAAACCGTACCCAAGAATTTTTGGGTACGAAACCGGACACTTACTGTTATCATTTTGGGTTTACATGGCTCACTTTCTAAGATTGAAGGTGGGCTTTTTCTTTTGCAAAAATCAGACAAGGAGGTTTTGCACATGGACATACACTCATAGTTAAAAAGCCGAGGTTGCAAAAAAGACTTTTAAAAATGCATAGTGAAAATGACCGTTAAACGCATAAACATATTTAGTAAATCCAGGATAATTTGATAAATCCTGTAAAGTGAGTTGACAGTTTTCGTTAAGAGCCTCGTTTTCTTGACAAAAACTATTTTTTTTTAATCTCTTTTGTGGTATCATTATTTTGTAGTGTTGTCATTTCGTGGCATTGTTATCTAATAAGGTGGGATTTGTCACTTTTGCTGCATTCATCTTATAGAAGATGACGGTTGAGGAGGTTTATGTAAATGGATAATGAAACTTACCGCGCAGAACTTTTTCATGAACCGGCACCTAATAATGTCAATATGCCATGGACGATTGAACGGCAGTTGGAAGCGTATGCTATGCATCCGGATGCGACTGAACGTCACAAGATTTTGCTGGATTCATGGAGACAGTTGAAGCGTTGGCTTTCGCAGATGCTTGGATATACGCTTGCATCTTTTCCGGCATATAGCTTGCATAATGAAACCCATTGCCAGGCGATATTACATAATATTGAATGTTTGCTAGGAGAATTTGAGCTGCACAAGCTTTCAGCAACAGATTGTTTTGTGATTCTTGTTACAGTTTATTTGCATGATATTGGCATGGTGATTACCTACACGGATCGACAGACGATTATCAAAAGTGATCGGTTCCGTGAAATGATTGAGGAACTAAAAAATTCGCCAGATGCATCATTGCAGAATGCTGCCGCAGAGCTGCAGGTGACCTGCTACAAGATGGGTGAACCATTGGACGAAAGTGACCGGAACAAGCGTCTGACGCAATTATATGAGCGTAAATTGAAGGTGTTTGATTCGATCACCCTTTTGCTGGGAGAACAACAGCGGCGGTTTCATGCAGAACTTGCGGAGAAAAAGGTCAAAGAACAGATGCAGAGCAACAGCAAGCTGCAAAAGGGATTTGAGTTGACACAAATTCCAATGCGCATTTTCTATCAGGCGGCTGTTTGTGCTCGGCTGCATGGCGATGCCCAGTTTACACTTCTGGATGAATGCCCCGAACAGGATGGAGGTTATGCACAGGATTGGTATCATCCTCGTTTTATTGCTGCACTGCTGATCCTTGGCGATGGCTTGGATCTCGACAATGACCGTTTTCATCCTTTTATGGACGAATTCTGCGGGGACGAATTTATCACGGCGGCAACGATTTTTCATATCAACAAACATCGCTCTATCCGGACGCTCGAGATCTCGCCGAAACAGATTTTGATATCAGCTGATTGTGAATCGCCTGAGGCGCTTCGGGTTCTCTGTAACGAGATTGATTGGCTGAAGCGTTTCCTGAAAAACTGCAATTACCATTGGAACCAGATCGCTCCAGCAGATTTTCAGGGGAGTCTGCCCAATATTGTTCTGAACCCCATTCGATTGGCAGGAATCCCGATTCCGGCTGAGATGGTCACAATGCGTTTTGCTATCTCGCAGGAAAAAGCGTTTTCACTTCTTCAGGGCTCACGTATCTATAATAATCCTTTCACATTTTTACGTGAAATGATTCAAAATGCATGTGATGCAACGAAACTTCAATACTGGGAAGACTATTTTTCTCTGCCAGGAGCGGAGCAGCCTTCAAAGATAACTCCCCGAAGAGCGGATGAGATCCTCAGTGTGAAGCGCTATCCTATTTACATTCATCTTTGGATCAAAAAGAAACGCCGCAACGGATCTTTTGATCTTTCAGATGTGACAAGCAAAGACTTGGAGAATCTGACGGAACTTCAAGAAAAATATACCTTTGGTGTTTTGCTGGAAGTTCAGGACTATGGTATCGGAATCTCCAAACAGGATCTTGAATCGATTTCAAAAGTTGGCACAAGCCATGAACGGCAAAAAGATAAAGTTTTGAAAATGCCCGCTTGGCTTCGTCCAACAGGGCATTTTGGTGTTGGTCTGCAGTCGCTGTTTTTAGTATGTGACCAGTTCCGATGCACGACAAAAACCCGCAGCGGCGAGTGCTATACATTGGCGTTTTATTCGCGAACAGCGCGGGATGGCTATATTAATGTGACGCCCTGCAATGGCTTGGATGAAAATGGCATCGCAATTCCGTATGGCAGTAAGTTTTCCGTATTTATCAGCGAGTCTTTTAAGGAATCTCATTCGTCCAACATGGACGGATGGGCTGGTATTGATCCTTATCGTTCGGACTATAAGAATATCCGGAGTCTGCGCCGTTCTGTTGAGCTGCTGCTGCAGCTGGATCATGCAATCGATGGGTTCCTGGGAGAGATGCTTTTTCCGATTTGTGTATTCCGTCATCCTCTGAGTTCTTCATTGGATCCTCTCAGAGGGCAGTTGTTTGCACCTCAAAAGCGTAACCATCCAGATTCGGAAAAGGTTGTACATTTGGGAGATGGCTCTGTACTTCCGCAGGTCAGTCCATCGGATATGCTGGCCTGCTGGCTTTATACGATTTCGCCAAAAGAAGATGTTTTTTGCGGGGTCCTTGAAGACGGAAGTGCTTACATGCTCAATACGAAGGAATGCAAGCTGCATATCTGGAGCCAAAAAGCGCAGACGTTTTTTACTTGTAGTTCTCAGCGCGTTCATAATCTTACTTACCGACAGAATCTTTTGCAGCTGACGACCAAACCGAAAAGCGTGAATCGTACAACCAAGCTCTTTATCAAGGGACTGTTTGTTTGTAGCTGTTCGGATTCATGGGTTGAAGATACTTTTATTCAAGAAATTGATATAAAAAGCGATAACTGCAATAAATATTTGCAGATGAACCGTGATGGGCTGTCGTTAGATGGTGGAGATTATCTTCGCGAAAATATTATTCCGTCGCTACTGGAAACGTTGCGAATGGTTCTGTGTACCATCAGTCAGGAGCGGCTTCGCAAGGTTGAGAATAATAAACAGAATATTATCACTGCAATTTTGAGTTGTTATAGACAGTTCATGCCTACCGATAAACCTACCGATAAACCTACCGATAAACCTACCGATAAAAAATCGGACTTGCAACGCGAGCAGTCACTTGCGGCAGTCGAGAAAAAACTTCAGGCAGAAGACCTGGATAACTTTGCCAAAGCGGTGCTGGTGTATAAACTTAGAAAATATTCTGATTCACTTATTGTGGACGAGGATGGCAGAAATTTGAAGGATTTTCTGCCGGAGTATCTGAATCAAACACCGGAGCTTCTTAACCACGACTTTTTGAAAAAACTGCTGAAGGATATTCCAAAAGATTGTTGGGATGCATTGCGCGCACGAATTGAACAGATCTTCCTGGAACAGCCAGATGATTTTTCGGTTGTTTTTATGAAGACGATGATGGAAAAAGTGGTTGATCTTCAGAAAGCGCTTCCAAAATCGCAGAAAAGCAATCTTCACGAGTTTCAGGATGCGGCGTTTGCACTTCAACAGCAGGCATTCTTGTGCGCAATGGCGCTCTTTGAGGTTGGCCAGACAGGAAATGAAAGTTCTGACGGCTGCTTGAAAAAGAACGCGAAGAAGCACTGCATGTGGGCGTTTCTTGACGATGAGATCGATCAACTTTTGAATGCAATAGATACGAGTCTTTCTTCCTTTTCCGATAAGGAACGTGCCATGAGTGATACGCTGCAGCTCTGGCATGAATATGCGGAGATTCCTACCGTTACATGGAATGCGATGTCTGCTATAAAATGGCGGAATATTGCAGATATTATAAAACCGGACAACCATTTTGCTGTATTTTCCACTCGACCTACTTCGGCTGCAAAATGGCGGCATATGTTGGTAGAGATTTCCTCGGAAGCATGGAATCTGTTGAACGAAGTGCCGACAAATGAGGAGGCATGTGATAAGCTTCACCGCAGACTGGATGTATGGTGTGAGATATTCATCCAGAATATGATTCGTGCATGGGACGTCAGTCCCTCACGGCGGGAGAATACTGCTGGCCGACGCCGCAATGAAGGTGCAGACCAACTCTGGGAGAATTTGGTAACCCGTTGGATGGTTCATAGTATCCCCAGCATTGCGCTGGCATCAGATCGGACTGGAATGAACCGGCTGAACATCCTTTCGACCTCGGCAAAGCCCGCAGTCTTTATGGATTCCCGGATGATCAACTGTCTTCTGGAGCGGATGCATCAGGCGTATGATGACTATGGTGTTGAGCGGATGCAGACCTTGACCCTGGATGGTCTTTCTGTATTAAACATCAAGGAAAGTACCAGCACTAATATTGTTCTGGTAACGAGAGGCTGCTTTTCGTACGAAAACAAAAAACATCGTATGCTGACGGCATTTCGGAGCTCCTTATCACAGGCAGTTGAGCCGCTTCAGCCAAAGAAATTAGAGTCAGGAACGGTAAAGCTGCATACAATTTATGAGGTTTTTCAGTCTGTACAGGAATCTTACAGCAGTGAAAGCGAGAATCAGAGTTTCCTTCCCAAAGAAACATCTTATATTCAGAACATCTGTAAACAGATTACAAAGCAGATCGGATTGTTCAAAGATGAAAATCCTGACCTTTTATCTCATATTCGGATGGTTCAGGAGCTTTTCCTGAAAAACAATCATGAGCTTCCCTACCAGATGCAGGATGCCAGGTTTTATCAGGATAGCGATCCAAAAGAACTTCTGAATAGTTTGCAGCAGGCTTACGAGGGCTTGTTGACGGATAGCGAGTTAAAACCATCAAATAATTCACTCAAATGGTCTGATATTTCTCTTTTGGAGGATATTGAACGTTTTGAAAATACGATCATCCTAAGGCTGTTTAACTATTTCCCGGAAGACGATGTTCAGATTCGATCGGATGATGGCTTGGATATGTCGTTTGAATTTTATCATGATGGGGAAGAATTTCAACAGGAACTTCAAAAAGTTATTGATGGTGTTGCCTATGTCCGACAGATGGCAGAAAAAGAATTTGATGACATCTTTATCGAGTCCATCTTAAAATGGTGGAAAGAAAATGTCTGGAATAAAGATCCGGGCAGTACTACATTGCTGAATGATCGCAGATATGATCTGTGCACTCCGCCTTCTTCCAATGAGATCCTGGAGCATGCGTATCTGAGACAGATAGAATTCTATCTTCGTGCACTGATTGCGTCCAGCCCGTCGCCGCTGCAAGCGCAATTGAAAGCAATCGAAGAGGTGCGAACTTCGGAGAGTCGGAAAAGTGACTTTTTTTGAGCAATGTGAGTGCTAGAATAAAGCTGTCCGCGATGAAATTTTAGGAGATAGAATTATGATATATCGTACTTTCGGCGATGATGAGCTCAGAAGACTGCTCGATGAAGAAAAAAATCAGCCTACGGATGAGGCAAGGTTTGTTTCCCTGATTCAAAAGTCTGGTGGTGAGGACCGTGATGTGGCACTTGCCTATGCAGAAGAAAACAAAAAGTTGGTGCAGGAGCTATTTAATAATCAGAAACTTACCCAAAAAATTTATGAACGTGCGAAAGCCATTTTAGATTATTTTCTTACAGAAGAGGAGCGCGTGTTCCCAATTCCAGTTCGGAAAATTGCAGAAAAGTTAGGATTTGAAGTTGTTGAACGTGATTTTCAGAATGAAGATGAATTTATCCTGTCGGAACGACAGAAGGAACTGGGGAAATCTGCTATCGCGCGTATGCAAATGCGGGAAAAAATGATTGGTCCAAATGCGGGTTCAATTGCTGGAACGATTTTTGTTCAAAAAGATTTGGATGAAACGTCTAAAAGATTTGGAATTGCACACGAGTTGGGGCATTTTGTTCTCCGTACTGTAAACCCGATCGGACTTCTTTATATTGAAGAAGCCTGCCCGGGTTTATACGCGTTTGTAAAGCAGCGGGAGTTTTTAGCCAATGAATTTGCGTATGCACTTCTGTTGCCCTATGAAATGGTTTGTGATGAAAAAATAAAGTATCAAAGTTATAGCATAAACCTTCCTATCGATTATTCCAACTGGATTATTCATCTTCGAGATCTCGCGCAGATGCCGGAGTATCATGTTGTTTTGGCATATGAGAAAATCAAGCTTCTGAATATGTATTACGAGTGCGAGAACACGGAATCCTCGAAGTAATAGTTCAAGGCATACATCTGGCGATGTTTATGTAGGTAAAAAGAAATTTAATATAATGAGTACAATAGCAGAAACCGTTCCGCCGTGTAAAGATGGGCTGGATAAAAAGACACTCTTGGATTTTTACTGGAAATATTTCGATCTTCATAGTCGGCAGCGAATGCAGATGGTTAATTTTTATATCACCGTAAGTATCGTTCTTTATGGTGGTTTGTTTGCGTTGCTCCAACTTGAGACCCGGCTTGCGTTTGCGGAGTATTTCGTTGTTGGTTTTATGATTGTGATTTCATTCTGCTTTCATAAACTTGATCGACGTAACAGTGATTTGATCCATTGCTGTGAGGAGCGAATCAAAGCGCTTGAGAAGGGTATAGAATCGGAATATCGTCTTATAGAAAAAAGTGACGAGATGACGAATGAAAACAATAGAAGAGAAAAAGGTGTCATCAATAAAAGATATACCTATACAGAGATTTTTTCCATCCTTACAGTTTTTGTTTCTGCATCCGGAGTAATCTATATTTTACTTCGTTTTATAAGTGTTATTTAGGATTTGGATAGTAACTATAAAGCGAAAAGATATGGAATATAACTTTTCTGACTGGTGATTGGAAATACGATGGAATGAACGAGTTCCTGCTTTTCAATAGTATGCCATCTATTGAAAAGGTCCGTAAAAAGTAAACAATAGACTCAGAACCTCCCCGTGGTGGATAATGGAACCGCACGGGGAGGTTTTGCCATATATATATAGAAGCGTGAGTACGAAAACAAAATTTAGAACTAAAACGAGAAAACAAAACGAACCGGGAAAGCACCCATGTGTTTGGTATGGACAGGGAGCGCATCGGAAACTGGGTGTTTCGATTTAACAGGTAGTAGCGAAAACTGGCGACAAGCATCAAACCGCGTCAAAAAGGTGGATTCCTATGAATCTTGTCTATAAAGACTTCTAGTGCGATAAGCAGGCTTATTATATAAACCAAAAGAACACGAGGAAGTTTTCGTTGGGGAACTTTCTCGTGTTCATATCTGTGATCTTTGACATGGGGACCCGCTCGAATGCACACTGCATGGGCCTTATGCAGCAAGATTATAACCTACAAGATTTTTTTCAACAATTCCGAGCATATACAGTTTTTGGATTCCTTCGATAATTTCCTGTTCAGTAAACCTTTTTGCCTTTTCCTCAGACCAGTTCTTAAATCCGGAAACGATCTTATCTGTCGTCAGCCCGCCAGAATTTTCGATCAGAAAACAAATTGTTGCCAAACATTCTAATTCATGATCGGTTTCAATAGAGTTCACAAAATCGCAAGACTTTACAATCCAAGGAAGCAAAGCTTGTAAAGTATTATTTACCGACTCACTCGTAAGTTTATTAAATAAAATTTTTTCGGCCTCTTTTGTAGAAGATGTTCCATGAAATTGTTGAAATTCACGAATCCCTTTACTGATTATATCAATGGAGTGATCATAAGGACCGTATTTATGGGCAACAAATCGAAAATATTTCTTGGAAGAAAATAAATCCATAAAATAAGCCGCTTTTTGCAGACGAAGACTATTGAACTTTTTCAAATGACCTTTTAATTCCATTAACACGAGTGCTGAGGTACTTAGTTTCGGTTCTTGTGTTGGCGTTGTTGCAAAGTTTCGAGAGGGCTCATAAATATAAATCGTCACCTGTTTTGCAGTATCCTCTAGTTTTTGAGCCAGAACTTGCTTAACATCATTCCAAACGAGACCACCGTTACCACTTCCCAATGGTGGGATAGCAATACTCTTTATATTAAGTTCTTTTATCAGTGAGACAAGTGAATCCAGCCCATCTTCAATATATTCTATCCGGGATTTTTCACGCCATTTATCTTTAGTGGGAAAATTGATAATGATTTTACCGCTTTCTTCATAAACATGAAGTTTTCCGGGACGGAGTGTGCCATTTTTACACGCCTTGACATAGTCTTTGTTATTGTTTGGAAATTTAAGTTTGAATTGATAGGCGATTCCCTTTCCCATATAACCTTCACAGTTTACTGTGTTGACAAGAGCTTCAGCATCAGACTGGAGCAAATCTCCTGTTGTATAGAAAAACACTTAAATCACCTCCAATTAACTTATGTTATTGCTCTTTGGAAAACATACCGGGTGTGACTTGTATCTTATCCTCAATGACGGCAGAATTTTCCATTTTCAAGATTTTTCTTTTTGCTTCTTCGCTATAAACATAAATATATGCAAAATCAGATACCGGAACACGATCCTTTACGATACACTCAGCCATGCACGCTTTTCGGATTTCTGCATTTTGATAATTACGGTGTTCTATATCGTCTAAGATATTCCATCGAACTTTCGTAAAGCCTTCTGCATAAGAATAAATATCCGGCGTGTCACTATCTAATGGATGCGATGGAATGATTTGGTAATTATTGCGTTCACAAATGTTTCTTCGTACAGCGATGATCACCATGTTTTTCGATCCATATTTTTTACACACCGCGCAATCAAATGGATTTCGTGCAAAAAAATGAAATAAAACATATTGTGAAAGGGCTTTTTTATATCGTTCGCGTTTGCTTAAAATCTCTGGATCAGCAATATCGGTAAACTGTACGTTATGGTTTTGCAACAGATATTTACGAGGGAGCAAACCAAACTTTAGAATTGAAGGTAAATTATCTATAGACGTCATATGATAGATCAGTTTTCCGTTACTTGGCGTAGTAGCCATGGATTCACCTCCATATTGTTACCTGAAGATTTTATAATCATCCATAATAATTGTAACATAAAGAGCAATTGGCTTCAATATGTAAATTGAAATTTTCGCAAATAAATCAAATTTCTCTGAAAAGCAAAAAGTAGGATGCCGTCTCATGTTGATATTCTGCTGCTGTTCGCTTCCGCTTACCATTTCGAATATTCTTTCTTCCGATAAACAAAAACATACCCGAACCCTTTTTCGTAAAGAATAGGGTTCGGGTACGAACTGATTAGTGGGCCAGGCAGGACTTGAACCCGCGACCAAGCGGTTATGAGAACGTCGCTAATTTTGAAATTCCGTTTTTCTTGTGAAATTTTATGACTATCTGATAATTCTATGAAAGTGCCTTTGTGTACTTTGACGTAACTTTTGGTGGCTTTTTGTCTCTAAAACGGCTCTTTGTAGGTGAAATGGTAGGTGAAAATTTTCACCTACGAAACTCGACACTTACTGTTACCATTTTTGCTTTACATGGCTCACTTTCAAAAAAGGAAGGTGAGCTTTTTCTTTTGCAGAAATCGGGAAGGAGGTTTTCCACATGAACGCACCCATACAGTTGAAAATCCAAGGTCACACCAAATGACGCTGGACTACTTCTATGGTCAGTCGGGCGAATTGTTCTCCTATTTCCGCATCCCCAAGGCACTGTTCCAAGACTGCCGTTTCCGGCAGCTCTCCACCGATGCCCGGACGCTGTACGGCATTCTGCTGGACCGCATGAGTCTGTCTGCAAAGAACGGCTGGCTGGACGAGCAAGGCCGGGTGTATATCATCTACACTGTCCGGGAAGTGCAGGAATCCCTCTGCTGCGGCGAGCACAAGGCGGTCAAGCTGTTCCGGGAACTGGAGGACATCGACCTCATTGAGCGCAAGCGCCGTGGTCTGGGCAGACCCAGCCTGATCTACGTTAAGGACTTTTCCTCCGGCTTGCCAAAAGCGCAAGTACAGAATTGCACAAACAGCAATTCTGGTGCTGCCGAAAGCGCAATTCTGGAGCAGCCAAAACTGCAAGCAAATAAGACTGATAAGAATAAGACAGAGTGGAACGATCCTGACCCTATCCATTCAGGGAACATTCGTGAACAGCTCGAAGATTATTTTTATCAGGTACTGGAGGTAGACCTTCTGCTCCGGCTCTGCCCGGACGATGATGACACCATCTACCAGATCGTAGACCTGCTTGTGGACACCTGTTCCACCAAACGCAAGATGTTGCGGATCGCCGGAGATGACAAGCCCACAGAGGTGGTACGCAGTCGGCTGAAAAAGCTGAATGCCGACCACATCCGTTTTGTGCTGGATTCTCTGGCAGAAAACACCGCCCCGGTGCGGAACATGAAGCAATATCTGCTGGCAATGCTCTACAATGCGCCCACCACCATGAACCTCTACTATCAGAACAAGACGAACCACGACTTTGCGTGCGGTTCTCCGGGGAGGTGATGTTATCGAAAAAGCACATTCGCAAGCGGAACAGGTGCAGCAAATTCCCATTGATGCACTGCACCCCTTCACCAACCACCCCTTCAAGGTGTTGGACGATGAAGCCATGACCCGGACGGTGGAGAGCATTGCACAGTACGGCGTGCTTTCTCCGCTGATCGCCCGACCCCGCCCGGAAGGTGGCTATGAGATCATCTCCGGGCACCGCCGCCAGTATGCGGCTAAACTTGCCGGGCTGGACACTCTGCCGGTCATCGTCCGTCAGATGGATGATGATGCCGCTGTGATATTGATGGTGGATTCCAATTTACAGCGTGAACACATCCTACCCAGTGAACGGGCTTTGGCGTACAAGATGAAACTGGATGCCATGCGAAGAACTAGCGGTAGACCGTCAAAAGAAAATCCCCGACAACTTGTCGGGAATTTTGAAACCGCCGATATTGTCGGAAAGGAGAGCGGAGAAAGTGGCAGACAAGTCCAGCGTTTTATCCGCCTGACCAACCTTGTCCCCGAACTGCTGGACATGGTGGACGAAAAGAAAATCTCCTTTAATCCCGCTGTGGAGCTGTCCTATCTGGACGAAAGCCAACAGCGGGATTTTTTAGAAGCCATGAACGACACCCAGAATGCGCCGTCCCTTTCCCAAGCGCAGCGGCTTAAAAAGCTGGCACAGGAAGGGCATTTTTCGTATGATGTTGCCTTTGCAGTCATGGGAGAAGAGAAAAAGGACGAGCTGGACAAGGTGGTCATCAAAAACGACACCCTGCGGAAATACTTTCCTCGCAGCTACACCCCGAAACAGATGGAGGACACTATCATCAAGCTGTTGGAACAGTGGCAGCGCAAACAGCAGCGGCAGAATGAGCGCTGACTTATACCGTAACGAAAGACCCGATGGGGTCTTTTTCTTTTGCAAACAAAAGGAGAAAACGCCTATGAAAAACAACGTTACCTGCACCATCCGCTCCGAGGAGATTACCATTGACGTGCGCATCTGCGCTGCACTGGCGGCAAACCGGGGCGGTGTGGTCTACCTCGCAGCTATTGCCCCGGATATGGAGCTGACCATCATCACGCTGGACGAGGCTCCGGGCATCCTGCCCTGTTTTGAGGAGGACGATGCCTGCCTGAACCTCCCCAACACCTCGCTGCTGCTCTGCTACAACCCGGCGCAGGTGCTGAAGATGGGCGGAAAGCACTACCTGACCGGCCCGGTGATTCTTGTTCGCACCAACATGGATGGCGAGGTCATCTCGCTGACCATTGATGAGGTCTACCTGTTCCAGAAGTATCTGGCAAGCC
>OOAZ01001456.1_pt1 | contig 15730 bp, 13 predicted proteins | sample 1671221 | NCBI WGS metagenome assembly OOAZ01 (sample SAMN06348134, study PRJEB24527) | human gut metagenome | biome: human gut; feature: ankylosing spondylitis patient; material: feces | host: Homo sapiens | place: China | collected 2015-10
GATCAGCATACGCGGAGGTGCCACGCAGGTGTTGTTCAGGGTGTGGGCCAGATAGCTCTTGCCGTCCTCGCCCTTGATGCGGATGTGCAGGCGGCGTGCCTGTGCATCACCCAGGTTGGAGCAGGAACAGACCTCAAAATACTTCTGCTGGCGGGGGCTCCATGCCTCGATGTCGCAGCTCTTGACTTTCAGGTCAGCCAGGTCGCCGGAGCAGCAGTTGAGCTGACGCACCGGGATCTCCATGCTGCGGAACAGCTCCACAGACATCTGCCACAGCTTCTCGTACCAGTCGGCGCTCTCCTCGGGGCGGCAGACGACGATCATCTCCTGTTTCTCGAACTGGTGGATGCGGTAGATGCCGCGCTCCTCAATGCCGTGGGCACCCTTTTCCTTGCGGAAGCAGGGGCTGTAGGAAGTCAGGGTCAGGGGCATCTTGCTCTCGTCGAGGGTCTGGTCGATGAAACGGCCGATCATGGTGTGCTCGCTGGTACCGATCAGGTACAGATCCTCACCCTCGATCTTGTACATCATGGCGTCCATCTCGGGGAACGACATCACGCCCTGCACCACGTTGCCGTGCATCATGAACGGGGGGATGACGTAGGTAAAGCCCTTGTTGATCATAAAATCGCGGGCGTAAGCCAGCACAGCCTCGTGCAGGCGGGCGATGTTGCCCAGCAGATAATAGAAGCCATTGCCAGCCACGCGGCCTGCAGCATCCATATCAATGCCGTCAAAGCTCTCCATGATCTCGGTGTGATACGGGATGGGGAAATCGGGCACGACAGGCTCGCCGAAGCGCTGTGCCTCGACGTTATAGCTGTCATCGGGACCGATGGGCACGCTGGGGTCGATCATCTGGGGGATGGTGTACATGATCTCCTGGATGCGGGCGGCAAGCTTGCCCTCCTCAGCCTCCAGCTCGGCCATCTTGTCGGCATCAGCCTTGACGGCGGCGTTGTTGGCGTCGATCTGGGCCTGCAGCTCGGCTTTCTTGGCCTCGTCGGTGCACTTCTTCAGCTGGCCAAACAGCGGGCCGTTGGCCTTGCTGAGCTTGTTGCGGGCGGCCTTGAGAGACTCGACCTCTTTCAGGCACTCGCGGTACTTGGCATCTTTCTCGATGACTTCATCCACGAGCGGCAGCTTTGCGTCCTGGAATTTCTTCTTGATGTTTTCCTTGACCGCGTCCGGGTTGTCACGGACAAATTTGATATCAAGCATGATTTACTCTCCTTACTCTATTTCGGTTCGCACCGGAGAGGTTCTGCCCTCCCCTGTGCCGTTCAAAGGCGGGTGCCCGCCTTAGATCGCATGTTACGTCTGGTACTGGCCCAGCAGGTTGGCAAAAGCCTTGAGCTGCTCATCCGAGTAAAAATGGACGGTCAGCTTGCCCTTGCCATCGTGGTAGGCCACACGCACCTCGTTGCCGAGGGCCTGCTTCAGGCTCTCTTCCACCTCCACCGGGAGGGTGCTTTGAGGCGTGGGCGGCGTCAGCTTCCGCGCGGGCTGTTTGGCCAGCTTTTTGCAGAGCGCTTCCGCCTGCCGGACATTGAGCTGGTTGTCCGCGATGATCTGCGCGGCCTGCTCCTGCAGCTCCGGCGTGGGCAGACTCAGGATGACTTTTGCGTGGCCGATGGTGATAAAACCGCTTTTCAGCAGCTCCAGCACATTTTCCGGCAGGTTAAGCAGCCGCAGGCTGTTGGCCAGAGCGCTCCGGCTCTTGCCCAGCTTCTGGGCCGCCTGCTCCTGGGTCAGGTTGCAGCGGGTCATCAGCTCACGGATGCCTGCCGCTTCTTCCACCGGGTCCAGGTCCTCGCGCTGGAGGTTTTCCACCAGCGCCAGCTCCATTGCCTGCTCGTCGGTAACGTCTTTCACGATGACCGGCACCTCGGTCAGGCCCGCCATCCGGCTGGCCCGCCAGCGGCGCTCACCGGCCACGATGAGATACCGCCCCACCCCGTGGGGACGCACCGCGATGGGCTGCAGCAGCCCGTGCTCCGCGATGCTGGCGGCAAGCTCTCCCAGTGTGTCATGATCAAAGGTCTTGCGCGGCTGGTCCGGGTCTGGCTCGATCTCCCGCAGGGGCAGCGTTTCGATCCGGGTGTCAGCCTCAAAGCTGGGGGCGGCGTCCTCAAACAGACTTTCCAGCCCCCGGCCAAGGCCTCCTCTTCCTTTTGCCATGAATCTCTCTTCCCCCTGTGTTTATACTTCTTCCAGCGCGTTTTTGGGCGGCTCCTGCTCCTCGGCCGCCTTGCGGCGGCGCTTGGGTGCCGCGTCATGCGGGCGGTTGTTCTTGACGAACTCAATGGCGAGATCCATATAAGCCTCGCTGCCCCTGCCTTTCGGCTCATAGAAATTGATGGGCTGGCCATAGCTGGGCGCTTCCGAGATCCGGACGGTGCGCGGGATGGTGGTCTTGTAAACTTTGTGGCCAAAGTATTTTTTGACCTGGTCCACCACCTGCATGGTCAGGTTGAGCCGCTCCGAGAACATGGTGAAGACCACGCCCTCGATATCCAGATACGGGTTATACTTTTTGCGGATGGTTTTCAGGGTGCTGATGAGCTCCGACAGGCCCTCCAGCGCATAATACTCGCACTGGATGGGGATAAGCACGCTGTCGCAGGCACACAGGCCGTTGAGCGTGAGCAGGTCGAGGCTGGGCGGGCAGTCAATGAAGATAAAGTCGTAATCCTGCTGCACTTTCGCCAGCGCCTTGCGCAGGCGGCTCTCTCGGCCGGGCAGGTCGATCATTTCCAGGCCAGCGCCCGCCAGACGGGTGTTGGAACCGATGACATCGGTGCGGAACTCGGTTTTGCGGATGACGTCTTTGGGCTCCGCCTCCCCGATGAGCATTTCATAAGTACCCAGCTCGACACTCCGTTTGGGGATGCCGTAGCCCGTGGTGGTATTGCCCTGTGGGTCCAGATCGACGATCAGCACTTTTTTTCCCAGTGCTGCCACGCAGGACGAAAGGTTGACGGCCGTTGTTGTCTTGCCGACGCCGCCTTTCTGGTTTGCAACTGCAACGATTTTTGCCACGCGCTTTTGATTCCTCCCGGGAAAAAGATTTGTTCCACATGGAACATTACGAGGCTGGAACCCGCCGTTTTCCCCGCAGCAGGCCCCCTATACAGCTTAGTATAGCACATCAGCGCCGCTTTTTGAACCGCTTTCGGCTGAAAAAAGCAGAAAAAACGTGTAAATTCTCCTTATTTCTGTGCTGCCGCAGTCGGAATGCGCACCGTATACTCAATATATCCATCCCGTTCTTCCCGGTGAGAGGTAGCCGGAACCCCGTTATCTGTCATCAAACGGATGGCGTGGTCGATGGTGTTGACGAAGATTCGCACGTCTTTCACCATGGAGACGCGGTGCTTCCCCGGTGTCTCGTTGAGGAGCTGGTCAATGTAAAGGTCGGTGGCGCGGGCGTTCATTTTCCGCTTGGCGATCATGATCAACGCCTCACTCCGGCGGTTCTCGGGCAGGCGGAGCACCGCCCGGGCGTGGCGTTCCGTCAGGCCGTTGTCCAGCACAAATTGCCGCTGGTCGGCCGTCAATTGCAGCAGCCGCAGCTTGTTGGCGAGGGTGGGCTGTGCCATGCCCAGCCGCTTGGCCGCTTCGGCCTGGGTGCAGTCCCACAGTACCATCACGTCCCGCAGGCCCTGCGCCTGCTCAAAGGGGTTCAGGTTTTCCCGCTGCAGGTTTTCCAAAAGGCCAAGGGCAGCGGTCCGCTCGTCGCTGTAATTGCAGAGGATGGCCGGGATGGTCTGCATCTTTGCCAGCTTGCAGGCACGGAGCCGCCGCTCCCCCGCCACCAGCTCATAGCTGCCATCGGCTGTTTTCCGTACCGAGATGGGCTGGAGCAGGCCGTTTTCCCGGATGCTCTGGGCAAGCCCGGCCAGCTCCTGCTCATCAAAGCTGGTGCGGGCCTGAAATGGCGAGGGCCGGATGGCGTCGATGGGCAGTGCGTGGATTTTTCCCGCTGGTTTTTTCCGTTCAAACATAATTCTTCCCCTTTCGCAGTGATTGCAGGTTTGTTTTCCACCCTTTCCCGGGAAAACGTGGAAAACACAGGCGTTCTGCACTCAGTGTAACAGAAAAAGCAACGCCCTGCCAGAAGTTTCGTTCGGCAGGGCGTTGCATATTTTGTTCAGTTCTGCGTTATTTCAGCGGACTTTTTGCGATCTTTCCGCCGTTTCTGGGGTAGGCTGTCGGAGTTTGCGAAATCTTTTTGCAGAGGATGAGAGTGCGGGTATCGCCCCCCGGCAGGTGCAGAGTGCGGGTCTCTTTGTACTCGCCGCCCAGCTTTTTGATGGCTCCCCGGGCGGCCGCCAGCTCTTCCTCTCCGGAAGCGCCTTTCATGGCCAAAAAGCTGCCGCCCACTTTTACCAGCGGCAGGCAGTACTCCGCCAGCATCGGCAGGGCTGCCACGGCACGGGCAGAGGCCAGATCGAACTGCTCCCGCCACACCTTGCGGGCGGCTTCCTCCGCGCGCTCCTTGGCAAACTCCACGCCCGTGAGACCCAGCTGGGCGCAGGCATACTTCAAAAACTCCACCCGCTTGCCCGTGGGCTCCATCAGGGTAAGCTCCAGCTCCGGCTTGTAGATTTTTGTCACAATGCCGGGGAAACCGGCACCGGCACCCACATCCACCATCTTCCCTGCCACTTCCGGCTGGGAGGCAAAGAGCAGGCTGTCAAGGAAATGCTTATCCTCAATGCCCTCCGGGTCGGTGATGGCAGTCAGGTTGACTTTCTGGTTGTAGTCCACCAGGATCCGCGCAAAGGCGTCCAGCTGGTCCAGCTGGGTGCCTGTCAGGGCGATGTTCCACATGGAACATTTCTGTTCCAGTCTCGCTTTGTCGATCATAACTTTATTCTCCCGTCAATTCCACAAAAATCGGCTCGTGATGTACCGCAGGCAGAAACTTTTCAAAAATATCTTTCGTGTACAGTTTCAGCGAGGACGTATTGATGCAGGGGTGGCACCCGATGAACTCCCCTGCTTTCACATCCTTGTCCAGCAGCAGCTGCACATGGTTCTCCGGGTCGTTCATCAGTCCCATGATGGAGGAAGAGCCCGGCGTGCAGTCCAGATACTGCTCCATATCCTCCGGGGACGCAAAGCTCAGCCGCGCGATGCCCAGCTGATGGGAGAGCTCTTTCGTCTTGAACGGCTTGTTTCCCGGCATCATCAGCAGATAGAAGTTCGTCTTCTGGCGGTTGCAGAGGAATAAGTTTTTGCAGACCGTCGCGTTCAGGCAGGCATCAATGACATGGCAATCCTCCATGGTATCGGCTTTCATCCATGCATGGTCGGTGCGCCAGTAATGGATGCCCAGCTTGTCCAGAAAATCATAGGTGCGGACTTCTTTTTCCAGCCGTCCGGTGCAGTCCGCGGGGCGGCCCTCATACAGTACCAGTTGTTCCATGGTTCCTCCCTCTTTTCAGCAAGTCTTGGTTCCCCCTCTGGGGGAGCTGGCGCGTCAGCGACTGAGAGGGCGTGCCGCCAGTGCAATGCTCAGTTGTGCCACATCCGAGGGCGACACGCCCGGGATGCGCCCCGCCTGCCCCAGATTCTTGGGGCGGATGCGGGAAAGCTTTTCGCGGGCTTCCAGCGTCAGGCCCGTCAGATTCTCGTAGCAGAAATCCTCCGGGATGAGCGTCTTCTCGTGCCGCGCCACGTCCCGGATCATCCGGTCCTGCCGTGCGATATAACCCGCGTATTTGATCTCCGTTTCCAGCCGCTCGGCCAGCATGGGGGTGATCCCCTCTCCCCAGCCGATGAGCTTTGCCACCAGCGGGTACGAAATTTCCGGGCGGCGGAGCAGCTCTTCGGCAATGCCGCCCTCGGCGGCCGGGGCAAGCCCGGCTTCCTCCATAGCGGCCCGGAGCTCTGCCGTGCGGAGGTGCGTCTCATGCAGGCGGCGGCGCTCGGCTTCCAGAATGTTCTGGGTGTGCTGGTACTTTGCCCAGCGGTCATCCTGCACCAGGCCGTATTCCCGGCCGATGGGGGTCAGGCGCTGGTCAGCGTTGTCCTGCCGCAGGGTCAGGCGGTACTCGCTCCGGCTGGTCATCATCCGGTAGGGGTCCATGACGCCCTTGGTGACCAGATCATCCACCAGCGTGCCGAGGTAGCTGGTGTGCCGGGGCAGGATGAGCTGCGTTTTGCCCAGCGCATTGCGGGCAGCGTTCAGGCCCGCCAGCAGGCCCTGGGCTGCCGCCTCTTCATAACCGGAGGTACCGTTGAATTGCCCGGCACCGTACAGGCCCCGGACATGCTTGCTTTCCAGTGTGGCTTCCAGGCTGGTGGGGTCTACACAGTCGTACTCGATGGCGTAGGCCGGGCGCATAATCTCAATGTGCTCAAAGCCCTTGATGCTGCGGTAAAACGCGTTCTGCACATCTTCCGGCAGACTGCTGGAAGCGCCCTGCAAATACATTTCCTCGGTGTTCTCCCCGCAGGGCTCCACAAAGATGGGGTGGCGCTCCTTGCCTGCAAAGCGGACCACCTTATCCTCGATGGAGGGGCAGTACCGGGGCCCCACACCCTCGATCATACCGCCGTAAAGGGGGCTGCGCTGGATGTTATCCAGAATGATCTTGTGGGTGGTGGGGTTGGTGTAGGCGATCCAGCACTCCACTTTATTGTGCATGGGCGTGTCTGTCAGGAAACTGAACGGCTGCAGCTCGCTGTCCGGGTCGCCGGGCTGGCACTCCAGCTGGGAGAAATCAATGCTCCGCCGGTGGACACGGGCCGGGGTGCCGGTCTTGAACCGCCGCAAGGGCAGGCCCGCCGCTTTCAAGCTCTCGGTCAGGGCGTTGGCCGCGTGCATTCCGTCCGGGCCGGACGCATACCACGCATCCCCGACAAAAATTTTGCCGCCCAGGTTGGTGCCCGTGGCAATGACAACACACTTGGCCCCATATTCCCCGTTGAGCTGGGTCACCACGCCCTTGACTCTCCCCTGCTCCACCTCGATGGAAACGACTTCCGCCTGATGGAAAGCAAGGCCGGGCGTCAGCTCCAGCGCGTGCTTCATATATTCGTGGTATCGTTTGCGGTCGGTCTGGACGCGCAGGGCGTGGACGGCAGGGCCCTTGCCCTTGTTCAGCATCCGGCTCTGCAGATAAGTAGCATCCGCCGCCAGGCCCATCACACCGCCAAGAGCATCCAATTCACGCACCAACGTACCTTTTGCAGTTCCACCGATGCTGGGGTTGCAGGGCATATTGCCGATGGCATCCAGACTCATGGTAAAGACTGCCGTCTTTGCCCCCAGCGTGGCGGCGGCGTGGGCTGCCTCAATGCCGGCATGGCCCGCACCAATGACGATGACGTCATAATCTCCTAAATGGTTCATTTGAAACTTTCCCTTAAAACCAATAAACTTTCCCTCTTTGCCAAAGGCTCCCCTGTCAGGGGAGCTGCCGCTGAAAACGGCTGAGAGGTTCTACTTTCCCACACAAAAACGTTCAAATACTTCGTTGATGACCGCTTCCGATGCATTTTCACCGGTCAGCTCACAGAGGGCATCCAGCGCGTCGTCCACACAGACGGAAACGGCATCCAGCCCGAAACCTCCCTCCACGGCGTCCAGCGCCCCGGCCACGGCGTCCCGGGCACGGGTGGCGGCGGCCAACTGCCGCTGGCCGGAAAGGCTGGCGGCGTGCGGGTCGATCTGGTTGGTGCCCAGCAGACGGGCCACTGCCGCCGCGATGACTTTCCGGCTCCCCTCTTCCTGGCAGCAGACCGGAAGCACCATGGCAAAATCGGCGGCAATGGCCTCTGCATCAAACTGCGTCGGCTTATCCTCCTTATTCACCAGTGCAATGGCCGGGCGGCCCGCACAGCGCTGGGCCAGGGCCAGGTCTTCCCGGGTCAGAGGTTCCGAGCCATCAAAGACGGCCAGGATCAGCCCGGCCTCGTCCAGCTTCTTCCAGCTGCGGCGGATGCCCTCGGCCTCAATGGCGTCATCGGTCTGGCGCAGGCCTGCGGTGTCAAACAGGTTGAGCCGGATATCCCCCAGCTGCACGGCCTGCTCCACCACGTCGCGGGTAGTGCCCGCCACCGGGGTGACAATGGCCCGGTCAAACCCGGCCAGCAGGTTGAGCAGCGTGGATTTGCCCGCATTGGGCCGCCCCACAATGGCACAGTCCACGCCCTCCCGGAGCACGGCCCCGGCGTCATAGTTTTTTATCAGGCCGTCCAGCTCCTGCTGTACCTGCCCCAGCACCGTGTGCAGGTGGGCGTCGTCCAGCTCGGGGACATCCTCTTCCGGGAAATCCACCCAGGCAGCCAGATGGGCCTGCAGGCCGGTCAGGGCCTCTTTTTCGGCGCCGATCTTTTTCGCCAGCGCGCCGGAGAGGGACGCGTTGGCCAGCGCCGCTCCCTGTTTGCCGTCTGCCGAAATAATGTCCATGACGGCTTCCGCCTGGGTCAGGCTCATTTTTCCGTTGAGGAACGCGCGGCGGGTATACTCGCCGGGAGCTGCCGGGGCAGCCCCTGCCGCGATGCAGGCTTCCACCAGCCGCCGGGCCACCGCACTGCCGCCGTGGCAGGAAAGCTCCACCACGTCCTCCCCGGTGTAGCTGTGGGGTTCCCGGAAAAACAGGGCCACGCCCTCGTCAAAGGCGTCGTCTCCTTCCACAAAGGAGCCAAACAGAGCCGTGTAGCCCTTTGCATCCGCCACTTTCTTGTTGGGGTTGGCCGGGCGGAACACCCTTGCAGCCACCGCATAGCTTTCCGGCCCGGACAGCCGCACCACCGCGATGCCGCCCGCCCCCGGTGCCGTGGCAATGGCGGCAATGGTCGTATTCTGCATGAGGTTCCCTCCCGCTCCAAAATTTCAATTACAGTATATTGTACCACGAACCACCGGAAAAAGAAATATAAGGGCGCAAAAAAGCACAGCGCCTGTGGGAGTTTTCCCTGCGCTGTGCTCATTCTTCGGTGCCGCGCCGCAGCTGTTCGTAATGTCTGCTTTTGTCCAGATACATCCGCTGCTCCGCCTTTTTGATGAGAGCGTCAATGTCAATGCCGCCCGCGCTGTGGGAGGCAGTGCCCACGGCCACGGAATAGCCTGCCTCCTCCACCTGCCGGACAAACTGCTCAATGTTTTCGTTCAGCTCCGTGTCGGGGCTGTCCAGCGCAAAGGCCACAAACTCATCTCCGCCAATGCGGTAGCTGTCCTCTTCCCCAAAGATCTCCCGCAGGATGCAGGCCACGGTGCGGAGCATCTTGTCTCCCTCCTCGTGGCCGTAGGTGTTGTTCAGCTCATGGAGGCCGTTGACGTCGATGTAAACACAGGTGAGGCTGTTGCTGCACCGGAGCGGGTAATCCCGCAGGCGGTTCTCGTAGGCATTGCGGTTGTGCAGCCGGGTGTTGAGGTCGCTTTCCGCCACGGTAGTCAGCTTGCTGCTGGTGATAAAGTTGCCGTACATCGTGCTCATGACAAAGGTGGACACAATGCAGGAGATGGCCCCGAACACCAACGCGTTGCAGACATCCATGGGGATGACCCGCCAGTCCTTGAAGCGGGTGACGCAGACCAGAAAAATGCCGTCGAACAGCAACACATTGGCAATGTGCAGGATTGGCCGCATCATAAACAACATCGGCACACAGAGCAGAAACGGAAAAAACGCGGTAGCGCGCTGATCCGGGGTCTGCACCGTGCCCAGGAAAATCCCCAGGCCATAGACCATGGCTCCAAAGGCGTAGATCTCCCAGTTTAAAAACAGACCCAGCTTTTGCGGGAGCATCTGCTCCACGGCCAGCAGTCCTAGGCTGACAATGAGGGCCGCTGCAAAAACCGGGATATGGTCATACAGCAGCGGCACCATGCAGGAACCAAGGGTCAGCGCCACAAAAAAGGCACAAGCCGTGCCCAGAAACGCGGTCAGCCGATGTCGGTTGGCGATCTGCACATCCATCTGACAGCGTGCAAAATCTTCTGGCTCTGCCCCGGCATACAACAGCAGCTTTTTCAGTTTTTCTATCATCGGGGTCTCCTCTCCGGCCAAGCCTGCTGTTTTGCATCGGACTCATCCACATTTAATTTTATTATACAATATTTCGTTTCAAAAAGATATGGTTTTAAGCAAGTTTACCCCCCCCCCAAAAAAAAAAAAATTTCCACATTATGGCGAATATCAGCCGAGGTTTTTAGCCGTCTTTGCACAAAAAAGACGTGCAGCCATAATAGCTGCACGTCCTTTCGCTTATTTTAAGGGGTCAATTGCCGGGGAACCAGGCATCAGAACGCGGCAATGTCTGCCGTGGTGATGGCCTTGCCGGGCAGGGTGCGGCTGTCGGCGTTCTCATTGAGTGCCAGCTTGCCCTCACGCAGCAAGCGGACAGCCTTTTCGTGGTCGGCAGCTTTCCAGTTGTTGCCCACGATCTTCCAGTTATTGTCCACATGGGGCTCGATGGTGCCGCCCTTAACGGTGCGGATGTACTCGCCCAGCAGCTCGCGGACACCGCCCACATCGCCACGGACGTCGATCTCCAGCAACTTGGGCAGCTCATCGCCCTCGGCGAAGATATCCGCATAGGCCAGCAGCTGGGTGGTAGCGCGGTAGTTGTTCACGGCCACCACAAAGCTATCGGTATCCTGCACGGCCTTGCCGTTCATCCAGGTCAGGTTCCGGATGCGGTTGCCCGGCTCCTTGGAGATGTCCAGATCATACTTGACGCCTGCAAAGGCATCGTACAGGTAGTAGCGGACGGAGGAATCAAAGGCGATGGTGACATCCTGCGGCTCCCAGGTCTTGAAGAACGCAGCCGACCACTCCATGAACTTGCGCAGCTGCAGGCCGTTCATCTGCAGCTTGTACAGGGTGTTCTGGTAGGTGTAGATGCTGGCCATATCGCACTTGCGGATGGTGCCCTCTTTCATCTGGGAGGTCATGGAGGTCAGAGCCGTTGCGGAGACCTGTGCACCGGTATAGTACATCTGCACTTCGTTGATGAAGTCCAGCAGAGCGGTATCCTGGATCATGGCCTGCGGCAGGCAGTCGATCTCATTGGCCGGGGCCAGGTCGCCGCCGCGCAGCTCACCGATGGGCGTCACGGCGTCTTCCTTGGCGCGGGCGTCGTACTCGGCCAGCAGAGCGGTAAGCTCGGGGTCCGGCGCGTAATCCTTGATCAGCAGGTTCTCAGAGGTGCGGTTCTTCACTTTCCACTTGCCGTCCAGGCCGCGCTGCAGGTAGAGGTGGATCTCAGACACGGTAGCGCCCGCGTTCTTGTTCTCCACCACCAGCACGTTGTTGATCATCTGGTTGGGGATGCTCTTGTGGCCGTGGGCTGCCACGATGACATCGAACTCCGGGCAGGCATTGGCCAGGTCGGTAACACCGGAGCCATAAACACCATACTCGTTCTCCACGTCCATGTGCATAACGCCAACGATGACATCCACCTGGCCCTTGATCTGGTCGATGATCTTCCGGCTCTCGTCCACAGGGTTGGTGACGGTCCAGCCCTCAAGGTTCTTGGAGTCCCAGCGGGTGATGTTGGGGGTGACCATGCCGATGACGCCGATCTTGACACCGCCCTTGTGGATGATGGTATAGCCGTCGGCCAGAGGCTTGCCCTCCGGGCTGTAGACGTTGCCCGTCAGCACCTTGGCTTTCTGCTGGGAGAGCACTTTTTCCAGCGTGGCCATGCCATAGTTGTACTCATGGTTGCCGGTGACATAGACATCGTAGCCGATGGCGTTCTGGGCCGCGATCATCGGGTGGATCTCGTCATTGAGGAACAGTTCTGCCGAGTTTGCCTGGATGGTATCGCCCGCGTCCACCACCAGCGTGGTCTTGGTGCGGGCTTCCCGGATCGCAGTGGCCTGCTGGGCCACGCTGCCGGAAGCGTCTTCCTTGTTGGCGGCGTAATCCCAGGGGTCAAACTTGCCGTGGGTATCGCTGGTAGCAAGGATCTGCAGGTCCATGCTCCACAGGTTTTTGATGTCACAGGCAGCAGCCGAGGGGGCCAGACCGCTCACGGCAGCAGCCGTAGCCGATGCACCGGCCACGCGCAGGAAATTGCGGCGGGAAATCTTATTCTCTTGCATAATATCCTCTCTTTTCTGCTTTGGGGTTCAAATTTCCAAAGCGCTCCGTGCTCCTAGTATAAAGCTTTAGTCTGACTCTTTACAATGGACAACCTGGAGAAAAATCTCCCGCAAATTCAGACAAGTTTCCCAAACATCCAAAAGAGCCCCTTTCCCGGCCGGGAAAGGGGCTCTCAAGATCCAAATTACAGCTCGATCTTGCCGAAGCTCAGATCGGCAAAATCATCCACGCGCTCGGTGCGCTTGGGTGCCACAGGGGCGGCACTCTCCGCGTCACGGGGTGCATAGGTGCGCTCCGGCACGCTGGAGCCGCGGGGACCACGGCTGCCGCTGCGGCCTCCGCGATAACCGCCGGAACGGCCGCCGCGCTCATTGCGGTCACCACCACGGTAGCCGCCGCGATTGCCGCCCGGACGACGGCCATTGGGACGGCCGCCACGGCCACGGCGCTCGCCGTAAGTATTCTCGGTCTGTGCGTCGGGAGCGGTGGAGTAGATGACCACACGGCGGTCACGGCCCTCGCCCTTGCTCTCGCTGCGGACACCCTCCATCTTGCCGATGGCAGAGTGGATAATGCGGCGCTCATAGGGGTTCATGGGCTCCATGGCAAAGCTGCGGCCGGTCTTGCGGACCTTGGCACCAATGCGCTGTGCCAGAGCGGTCAGGTCGCTCTCGCGCTTATCACGGTAGCCAGCCACATCCAGGCCCAGCTTGATGTAATCGCCCTCCAGGCGGTTGGCCACCAGGCTTGCCAGATAGGACAGGCTCTCCATGGTCTCGCCGCGGCGGCCGATCAGAGCACCCAGCTTCTCGCCATCCAGACGGATGATGGTAGCCTCGCCTTTCTGCACGGCGCTGAATGTCACGTTCTCCACGCCCATCCGCGCGATGACCTCACGCAGATAGTCCACAGCGGCCTTGACCTTGTTGTTCTCTTCGATATTGATGGGCACTTCCACCTCTTCGCCCTCAGCAGGGGCAGCCTCTGCCGCCGCCTCTTCCACGGCCTGCGCGGCGGGAGCTTCTTCTGCTGCAGGGGCGGCGGGAACTTCCTCCACAGGGGTCTTCTCCTCTGCCTTAGGCTCCTCGGCCACGGGAGCCGGAGCAGCTTTTTCTTCCACCACGGGTGCCGCGGGAACGGGGTCTGCCTCCTCCACGGTCACGCGGACCTTGGCGGGGGTCAGCTTCAGGCCCAGAAAGCCCGTCTTCTGGGGCATTTCCAGCACTTCATAGCTGACATTGATATCGTCGGCCTGCACGCCCAGCTTGGCGCAGGCGTTGGCGCGGGCTTCGTCAACCGTCTTGCCGGTTGCTTCCTGAGTACGGATCATAATACGGTCAGTCCTCCTTTTTGTTTTCCAGCTCGCTCAGCGGGACCGTGCGCTCGTCCTTGTACTTTTCCTCGTCCAGCTGGCGGGCATACTCCAGGCGGCGCTTGTTCATCTCACTGGCGGAGACATTCTTTTCCACGATCTCACCGGTCTTTTCGTCCTTGACCTTGAGGGTAGTGCTCTTCACACCGCGCTTCTGCTCCTTGCGGTGGGCGGCGATCTCAGCCATGACCTCTTCCTTGACCTTTTCGGGGTCGTAGATCTTGCGCATGACCTGGGTCTGCACGGTCATGATGACGTTGGAAATGACGTAGTACAGAGAGAACGCGCAGGGCACGGTAAAGCAGAAGAACAGGTACATCAGGGGCATCATATACATGGTCGCTTTCATGCTGCCCTGCATCTGCTGGCCGGAGGCTTTCATGCTGATGTGGGTGGAAATGAACATGGTAACGATGGCCAGGATGGGGAGAATCAGCAGGGGCAGGTTATCGGCCGAGAGGTTATACTGAGGCACACGGGTCAGGTCGATGCCAAAGAAATCCATGTGCTGGCCAAACTCGGTGATGGTGCTGACCTGGTCGGCGGTAAAGGCGCTGGTCACGGTGGACTCGCCCGCCATGACCTGCGCGATGATGTTGGTGTCGCGGGTAACAGTGGTAAAGCTGATGCCCAGGGCCGTCAAGGCATCACCAGCCGCGTTCATGGCAGCGGTGCCGATGTGGAAGATGCGCTGCAGCGGGCGGTACACGACCTCGATAACGCCGAACATGACCAGGAAGTTGATGAGCATGGGGGCACAGCCGGACATGGGGTTGTAGCCGAAGTCCTGCTGCAGCTTCATGATCTCTTCATTCTGCTTTTCGGGCTTATCCTTGTACTTTTTCTGGATGTCCGCGATCATCGGCTGGAATGCCGACATCCGGACGGTGTTTTTCTGCTGGTTGAGCTGGAGGGGGGTCTTCACGATGTTGATGAGCAGGGTGAAGAGGATGATGTCCCAGCCGTAGTTGGGGATCAGCTTGTAGATCCACTCCATCACATAACCGAGTGGCACGCCGAGGATGTATAAAGGGTTCATAGCTTCGTCCATTCTGCCCCGTCTGTGGCGCGGAGCGGTTATTTTTATCGAAGGACGCCTGTCCACAGCGCAGCGCGTCACAAGAAGCAAATTTTAATCGCCTTTCTGCTCCCCCTCCCCTGTTCGGAAAGTCTCCCCCGGCCGGGGGAGGTGGCACGTAAGTGCCGAAAGGGGAACGGGTGGCACGCCGCAGGCGTGACGGAGAGGTTTGTTTTCCACTTATTTTCCGTGTCTTGTGGAAAACAGTCTGGCCGGAGAAAGCTTCCGGGCCGGGTTGCGCCAGCGGCCGGGCTCCGGCACGGGGTCGTAGCCCCAGCGGCCCAGCGGGTTGCACCGGGCAATGCGGGCAGCGGCCAGCAGCAGCCCCTTGATGCAGCCGTGGGTCTGGATGGCCTCGATGGCATACTGGCTGCAGGAGGGGGTAAAGCGGCAGTTGCGCCCCAGTCCCGGGCTGATCCACTTCTGATACCAGCGGATGGGCACGCACAGGGCACGGCGGGACCATGCCGAGAGCGGGTTCACTTGCTTTCCGGCCCGCGGGCCGGGGGGACTGTGGCAGGGGGCTTGGCACCCGGCTGCTTTGCCTTATCCGGCAGGCCGGCCTGAGCAAACAGCTTGGCCACCACGCTGGAGAGCTGCCAGCTCTTGAGGCGGGGGGTCATGCCCCGGGCCACAAAGATGAGGTCATAGCCGCCGATGTTGTAATCCAGATGCTCGTCAATGGCGGCTTTCATCACGCGGCGGGCGCGGTTGCGCTGGACGGCGTGGCCGATCTTTTTGGTGGCCGTCAGGCCCACGCGGGTCTTTTTGCCCCGTGTTTTGAGGACGTAGAGCACCAGCGCCGGGTTGACATAAGACTTGCCGCGGGCATACACGCGGCCAAACTCCGCGTTGCGGCGGATGGGACGATAGCGCATTTGTTGGCGCCTCCCTCTTCGAGAATCAAACAAGCCCTGCACAAAGGCAAAGCTCATTTGTCAGTATAGCAAAAAAACGCCCGCAAGGAAAGTCTGTCCGGGCGTTTTTCTGGTACAATTCTTGCGAAACTTTTTAGTTAAAACGCACAATTGGATAAAAAAGAAGACCGCCAATTCAATATCAGCGGTCTTTTGCGCATGTTCAGTTCTGCGCTGACCCATTGCCACGCGGGCTCAGATCAGACAGTCAGGCTCTTGCGGCCCTTTGCACGACGAGCATTGATGACCTTGCGGCCGTTCTTGGTGCTCATGCGGGTCAGAAAGCCAT
>OOAZ01001471.1_pt1 | contig 15623 bp, 18 predicted proteins | sample 1671221 | NCBI WGS metagenome assembly OOAZ01 (sample SAMN06348134, study PRJEB24527) | human gut metagenome | biome: human gut; feature: ankylosing spondylitis patient; material: feces | host: Homo sapiens | place: China | collected 2015-10
CAGACAGTCCATTACAATCTCACGCTCATCCTCCGAAAGATGCAACGCCTCGCGGGTTTCATAAGAGAAGAATGAGTAGTTCTTAATTTCTTGACCGAGAGCAGTTCCTCGAATCAGGTCGGGATGAAACAGAATGCCGTGAGCATTCGGCTGGATATTTTTCAGCATCTCGGTTTCCGCAACTTGACCAGGGGCGAAACCGACTATCGTACCGTCCTGATAGTCGTAACTCTGACGTCCATACGTGATATTCCCGCAGTAGGTATCTTTCAGATAAAGAGCGTACACGCCGTAGTTGACCTTGAAATGTTCCGGCCACTGCGTCGCCTTCGACAAATCGACTACACTTACTAACGGATGCCGTGTTTCGAGTCCGAACAGTTTGTTGTATTTATCTACCTCATTGAGTTTTATAACTTCTTCCATAAGCTTTTCTTTTATTTCTTTTGAGCAAAAGTAATTCATTTGAATTGAATTACATACAGCGTTATTACTGAATCGAGGATTCGGGTATAAATATCCGTAAATCGTATACAAGTCGGCTTATTCGACCGCGGTAAATTTGCAATCAGAAAAAACAATGAAAAAACAAAAGATGATGGATCGCAGAAATTTCTTAAGGACGGCATCGAGTTTTACATTGCTCACAGTCGGAGCTACAACAGATGCTTCCCGTACTACAGGAGAGAGCATCGGCAAATATTTGAATCTGGATAAGCTGCCAGGTATGTGTGCCAAAGAGCCAATGACGGCCGATGGTATCATAAGGCTGTCGAAAATAGAGGTTTATCCGCAGTATCTCGACAAGTACATAAACTATGCGACCGAAGTGGGCGAAATATCCCTGCGTAGCGAACCGGGCGTATTGACAATGTATGCGATTGGTGAAAAGGAGAATCCCTGCAATATAACGATTCTTGAAACGTATGCGAACCATGCGGCTTATGAAAAACATATCGCATCGGAACACTTTCAGAGGTACAAGCTGGAGACGCTGCACATGGTCAAGTCGTTAATATTGTCTGACCAGACGCCGCTCAATCCGGCTAATAAACTCAATAATTTCATACAATAAATAAAACAACTATGAACAAGATCTTTTTAATTTCAGTATTCAGCATTTTAACACTCAATGTTATGGCACAGGAAAAAATAGCACAGACAGCAGGACGCACCCAACTCGGTGAGTTCGCCCCCAAATTTGCGGAACTCAACGACGATGTTCTTTTCGGCGAAGTGTGGAGCCGCACTAATAAATTGGGCCTGCGTGACCGCAGTTTAGTAACGGTTACCTCCCTTATCAGTCAGGGTATCACGGACAATTCGCTCGTGTTCCACCTCCAATCGGCGAAGAAGAACGGTATTACCCGTACCGAGATCGCCGAAGTCATCACACATATCGGTTTCTACGCAGGTTGGCCGAAGGCCTGGGCAGCGTTCAACCTCGCCAAAGGTGTATGGGCGGAAGATACTGCCGGTGAAGATGCCAAAGCAGCTTTCCAGCGTGAGATGATTTTCCCCATCGGGGAACCTAATACAGCCTATGCGCAGTATTTTATTGGTAACAGCTATCTTGCTCCGGTTTCGCGCGAGCAGGTGAATATCTCTAACGTTACTTTTGAGCCGCGTTGCCGCAATAACTGGCATATCCACCGTGCGACGAAAGGTGGCGGACAGATGCTTATCGGTGTAGCTGGTCGCGGCTGGTATCAGGAAGAAGGCAAACCGGCGGTGGAGATTCTGCCTGGCACGGTTATTCATATTCCTGCTAACGTGAAACACTGGCACGGAGCTGCTGCTGACAGTTGGTTTGCTCATTTGGCTTTCGAGGTTTCCGGCGAAAACACTTCCAATGAGTGGCTTGAATCGGTTACGGATGAAGAGTACGATAAACTCGAACGGACTAAGTAATGATTTTTGCTAATTCTGTTTTATCTTTTAAAAAGTAATAATATGACTACCGAGGAATTTAAGGAATATGTAAAGACGCGCAAGGCGCTCAATACAGAAGAAATACATCGTTTGATGGATGATATGAGCAATGAGGCAAGACGTATCACCTTTCAGCTGAATACAGCATATCATACACCGGACGAAGTGCGCCGATTACTCTCCGGGTTGTTCGGTTATCAGGTTCCGGCGTCGCTCCGTGTCTTTCCACCGTTTTATACGGATTTCGGTAAGAATATTGTCGTTGGTGAGGGTGTGTTTATTAATGCTTGTTGTCATTTTCAGGATCATGGTGGCGTGACTATTGGCGACGGTTGCCAAATCGGGCATAACGTCGTTTTTGCTACACTTAATCACGGGTTGGTTCCGAAAGACCGTAAAACGACTTATCCTGCACCTATTGTACTCGGTAGGAATGTATGGATAGGTTCTAACGCGACGATTCTTCAGGGAGTGACTATCGGTGATAATGCCGTTGTAGGTGCCGGAGCTGTGGTAACGAAAGATGTGGCAGCGAATACGGTTGTAGGTGGTGTTCCTGCACATTTTATCAAAGTAATAGAAGAATGAAAATGTCTGTGGGGTTACTCCATCGTGGCAATGTTTAAACTAATTAGTGATAAGAAATATTTAAAATTTAAATAAAATGAAACAGATTATATTCATATTTATGAGTCTCCTTTGCTTTAGCTGTTCATCAAAAGCGCAAAACCAGACAGCAGATGCCAATGTACGATCTGATAAGAAAATCCTAGTCGCCTACTTTTCCTGTACTGGAACTACAGAAAAAGTAGCTGATGTCATTGCAAAAACGGTTGGCGGCAAACTTTATAAGATAACTCCCGCTACAGCCTATACCTCGGCAGATCTCGACTGGAACAACAAAAGTAGTCGTAGCTCAATTGAAATGACGACTGAAAATTCACGTCCGGAATTGGGTGGAGATGTGCTTGATTTGAAAGATTATGATGTGGTATTTCTCGGTTACCCGATATGGTGGAATTTATGCCCGCGTCCGGTCAATACATTCCTTGAGAAATATGATTTTTCCGGTAAAACCGTTATTTCGTTCGCTACTTCCGGAGGAAGCTCGATAGCTAACAGTGTAAAACAGCTCAAGAAACTTTATCCCAAAATCGTATGGGGAGAAAGCCAGTTGCTGAACGGAAGTGGCAAGGAAGCGGGAGAGTGGGCAAGACAAGTAATCAGGTAACTGCATGGAAGAGCGTAGAATTACTGTCTGTTTCAAATCTATTCTATGAGATTGATGTAATGCTGTACGGCAAATGGCAGGTAAGTTGCTGGGGATCTCTTTATCTTGTTTCAAACAAATGGCGAGATAAGTAAAACAAAACACCCGATTTTACTTATGGGGGTAAAATCGGGTGTGTCTTTTGTAATTTGCTGATAATCAGTATCTGTTGCGGTGCGTACGGGGCAGTAACATATATACTTACTGGCATATAGTGATACATACAGGTACATTGATTGTCTTGTGATGCAAGAAAGTTTGTTGCCTGTTGTTTCATTGGGTATCACAATATGCCACAGAATTGAGACCCAGATTGAGACCCGTGTTTTCAATATGACTACTCGTCATATCAAGGCAGACACACGTCATATTCTATCAAATCACTATATGACGGCTCGTCATATTTCTATGCAAAGGAACGATTCTTGAAAAAATCTTGTCGAACAATAGAATTAGAATATGAACAAGAAAGATTTGTGCAATGCTCTTGCAGAGAAAACAGGGCTGACTAAAACAGAAGCTCAAAAAGCCTTTAATGCTGTTATTGAAATCGTAGCCAATGAAATGAAAAAGAATGGCAGAATCACCCTTATCGGTTTCGGTTCGTTCTCCGTCAAACAGAAAGCTGCGAGGAAAGGGATGAATCCGACTTCTTTCGCCCCGATTGATATTCCTGCTAAAAAGGTTGTAAACTTTAAGCCCAGTATCTATCTGAATCACCTCTTAAACGTTAAGAAAAGAGGGAGAAAAAGGAAAGATGAAAATAATATCAGCTTATAACATACTTGCAATTATGCCGTTGAGCATATCTTCGGCTCTCTGGTCATAATCCCGATTAGACAAATGGCTTTCAAATTCATCAAAGCCGTTTGTCTTTTCGATTATAGACAGCAATGTCCTTAAATCATAAAAATCGGTCTTTTTGCGCTGAATGTTAGCGGTATTAATATATCTGTCAAACTTAGAGGAAAACAGGTATATAGGAGACATTATACAAATTCCGTTTATAGAAGATGCAAACTTTGTATTGGTGCAATCATAATCTATCAGTATGTCAGTCTCAATCTTGACTTTCTCCAGTTCTAAGGAAACCATATATTCGGAACTGTCCTCTACGCCAATCCCGAATTTGCTACCTACTTGTTTGACGAACCTGTCCCTTTCCTTATTGGCAAACGAAGTCCAAAAATCAAGGTCATTATCAGATCTGTTTCTCCAAAACGGAATGGAGTAATACCTACACAGCAAGTCTATTGCCGTTCCACCGATAAGGTACAAACCGCATCGGGTGGCGGTCTTTACAATCTCCGTATCGTATGGAGTGTATTGTTGGAATAGTGGTAGTGTATTGCTCATTGATTGATAAGGTCAGGGTTAATAAGCAGGTAACCGTCCAAGTCTTGGCTCTCGCCCGTATATAGGTAGTCTCCTATAATATCCCATACCAAACCCGAACCTACAACCGATTGGAACAGGCTCGACAAATTATAGACATCTTCCAATGTAAGCCTGCAATCTTCTTTCCCTACAAACAGCAATTTGCATTTCTCGTTAGGTTCTATCTTGATTAGATTTTTCGTGATTGAACGGATAATCTCGTTAGTCAGATTAGTATAATCAAGCGACAGGGTACAATTACCCTCCTTGCTTATTATCTTGAATTTGAATATTTTCCTTTGCATGGGATTTTTTTGCAACAAAGGTAGGTCAGTGCTTACGACAGAATTAGACGTAGGTACAGAAAAAAGAGCCACTGCTCCGTAATTGGAATAATGGCTCTATGGATATGAGTTACTATGGCTTATTCATCTAAATTATCAAAACTTGAATATCCTCCATTAAATTTTAAAAGTACATCTCCTCTATTTCCATTACGATTTTTAGCAACAATTATTTCTGCCTTACCATGTAAATCATTGCCATTTATATCATTATAAATTCTATAATATTCTGGACGATGGATAAAACAAATCATGTCTGCATCCTGCTCAATGGCATCACAACGTAAATCTCTTAATTGAGGACGTATACCATCTATTTCCTCCCGACTTTCTCTACGATATACTGGACTGAATACTATAATCGGGATATTCAAGTCTTTAGCCAATGCTTTTAATCTACGTATAATATAAGCCATTTCCTCATTTCTATCTGAGAATAGAAGTCCTGAGTTCATTAATTGTAGATAATCAACAATAATCAGTTTTATTTGAAAATCACTAACCAATCGGATTGCTTGTTGGGATAATTCGTGTATGGACAAAGAGGGAGAGTCATCAAGGTAAATAGGAGCAATATCCATTTGCTTTCCAGCATCTTCAAGTCTGCGTTTTTCTTCTTCGTTTAAAGTATCCGTATAACCATTGTCGTAAACCTTTATTTTCGCTCCATCCACTTTGCTTAATACCATACGTAATCTGTTTATAGCTTGATTACTTGACATTTCAAGAGAAAAGAAAGCCGTAGGTATTCTATTCTTTACTGCTATTTCTTTTAATAAAGACATTCCAAAGGCTGACTTTCCCATTGCAGGACGAGCAGCAATAACAATCAAGTCGCCATTGTTCCACCCATTTGTTATTTTATCCAATTCAGGAAATCCCGATTTTATATTCGGTTTTTTAGTTCCCTCTAATCCATTTCTTCCAAAGCATTTCATATTTTCTAATTTTTATGATTAATACATTGCAAAGTTATTACCTGACCTGCGACATTTTCTGACGTAGGATTTGTTTATTTACGAAAACAACCGCTACAATTTTTCATAATCATAGCGGTTGGTATAGAGAAATTATTTCTTATTTTTCAAGAAACTCAAATCGGGTTCATGGTAACGGCTTGATTTTAGTATCTTACCGTCTTCACGATAAATCGGTTTTCCATTTTCGTCCAATTTGCTCATATTGCTTTCATGCACCGCATCGAAGATACGCTCAAATTCATCTTGTAAACCGTGAGAGACAACTGTTCCCAACAAGGTATAAGCTATATCGGCTAATTCTTTGGCTACCGCTTGCAGCCGTTCATCCTCTGTATCTCCTGTGATTGCGTATTCTTCTGCATATTCATCAACTTCTTCTTTCATCACACGCATACGAAGTTCATGCAAATCTTGGGGGATGCGCAAAGTTGGCTGTTCATTTATGTACAAGCCAAAAGCCCGATGAAATTCTTCTAATTGTTTGAGCTGCTTTTTCATACCCTAATTTATTTGTATTATGTTAGTGATAGGATTAGGTGTTGATTCCGTAATTTCCACATTACCGTCTATATCAATCGTTCCAATAACAGATTGGCTTGTACTATATTGAAAACCTGCAAAATACAATAAATCAGAACCGTCCATTGTATAAATGGAACGAAAATCAATGCCTTTGCTTGACAAGTCCAATTCCTTGATACTGTAGTCCTCTAATGCTATAATATCCAATTTATCCACAGATTTCCGTGCATATAAAGCATTTGCTGTAACATAGGTGGAATAATCCTTAGTAAAGAATCCACTTAGATTAACAGGGATTTCTGTCAATGTCCTTGTTGCAAGTATATATTCGTATGTGCGTCCATAAACATTTATCAGCATCGTAGCCCTACGTTCGTTCCATTTCACTTGTATATTATTAGGCTGTGGCTTTTCCCAATAATCAAGGAACTCCGTTTCTGCCATAATTTGACTTTGGAGTTCTTGTTTCTCACTCAACTTGCTAACTACAAGTTTGTAAGAATCATATTCTCCACTCACAGCCGTGAGATATAAATCCTCGTTGTCGTGAGAAACAAAAGCATTTCCATATTCTGTTTGAGGGATAAAATTAGAAATGATAAACTGCTGCGTACCGTACGACGGACGGATATATCTGTAGCCATAGAAACAAGTTCCTTTATTGTTGATGACAAAGTGAATTTTATCCTGTGTTTGTGTTTGAGCATATAATTCCAATTTTAAGTTAGATGCATCTTGCGTATGAATCTTAAACAAAAAAGACCCAAAGGAATTATCTGTAGCATAAATATTTCCCTTATTGTCTGTAATGGCATTCTCTCCATTCAACCCTATGCCTAAATCATATATAGCTTCCGTTTTTTTATCAATAAGATAGGAATATCCACCCTCTCGTTGTTCAATAGGATCACCGGGTAATGGTCTATAGTTAATATCGAAAGCTGTGTTTATCATCAGATACGTTTTATTAATATCCCATATTTTAGACAAATCATTTATTTTGATTGTATCACCCTTATTGTCAATCCATGATAATTCCATGTCTCTACCGTCTTTCTTAATCTGTCGATATTGGGCAGAAGAAGAACGGGTATTAGTTCCACTTGTATAGATATACTTTGCATCTTTGATATTCAGCCCCACAATATCACCGTGTTGGGTCGGTTGGGGCAGTTCATCATCATTACTGCAAGATACAAGAAAAAAGGCTGTACAGGCAGCCAATAAATACTTAAATTTCATGATGTTATTTCTTAATGTTATTAATAATTCTATCCGACAATCTTTTCAATCCTACTTCATTTAAACTTCTCAATTTAACTTCTTTTCCTATCAGAAGAGGGTGTTTAGGATAACCTTTCGTGGTAGCTCCGTATGCTTTGAAATGATAATTCCCACTGAACAGGCTGATTATACCTTGTATGTTCTTATCTTCGTTTCCGAATAACAGATCAGACAAGTATGTCCGTTTTGCATCGTTAATGACCGCACCCCAAGCGCACCACACATCTGCCCGTTCAATGGTGGACAACAATTCTTCTATGGCTGCAAGATTGCGCAAATGAATCTCCATGTTGTAAGTATCGTCCGTATCCATGTTGTTCGGATTGGTCGCTCTTTGGGGATAGACATTCAGCATATACCATGCTCCATATTCACCGCTTCTTTTTGCGTAGTCTTGCACCCTCCTCAATGTCGGGTCAAGGAAGTTTGGCATTGCCATGCTGGGATTAATACCGATGCAAATCAATACATTCCGTTTATCCGTATCGAATTGCTCCCCTAACACGTAGCGAACATCTGTAAGTTCACAGTCATATTTTCTACGATATTCAGCTGAAATGTCATAGTCATACACCCAACTGCCTTTTACTATTTTCTTACCCATAATCTTATGTCTTTTTATGTATGCTTATTATTACTAAGCGCAAAGATAAATCTTTTTTTCAACTTTACAATTTCGAAAACAGGGTTTTATGAAGTCAAAGGTCGATTTATTCGTCATTAATAAGGTTCGGGAGAAACGAAAGGAACTTGGCATATCGCAGCGTGGACTGGCTGCGATATTGGAATGTTCACCCAGTTTCATAGGACAGGTGGAGAGCGATAAATTTGACATAAAGTACAGCGTACACCAAGTTTTCCTTATCGCACAATTTTTCGATTGTTCCCCTGCCGATTTCTTTCCTCCTATCAATTTTGACATATAAGCCTGTTTTTCCGCAAAGGTAAGATTAGGGGTACGTCAGTTTAAGTCGGTGGTCTAATATCTTTCATCACTGACGAGAAAATGGCAAAAAAATACCGTTACATTGCTGCAACGGCTCATGCAAATAATCTGGCAATAATTCATTTATAATTGGATAGCATCTTTTGTATTCTGTTCTTTATGCTTTCCCTCAATGACAACGGAGACAACACCTCTATATGTTCTCCATAACTCATTATCCTGTTCTCCAATTCGGGATTAATTATCAGATGCAGAGTGATAACATCATCCTCTATTATCTGTGAGGAATGGATTGGCAACGAATGGAGATAGGGCAACATGGAAGGAGAGACCTTCAACCTGACTTCTTCTATCGGGGCAGTCGGATTGTTGTCGGGTTCATAGACAAGCCCATACACATCATCAAAGCGTTTGGCAGTTTCTTCCAATGCAGGTTCTCGTTGGAATACATCGTCTGTTGTTATAAGATTGTGTATTCTGTCCAACCCGAATGTACGGAACGATTGCAACTTATCCACAAAGGCAAACAAATACCACATACCCTCAAACTCTTTCAGTAAGTAGGGACAGACGGTATAGTCTTTAGTTTCTCCCGACTGGTAATTATAATGGGAAAAGCGGATAACCGTCTGGTTTTGGATAGCCCTCAACAGCCACCCGATATGTTCCACTCCTTTTGCACGGGGATCGGGGCTGACAGCAAGATATTGCAGCAGCCTGTTTTTATCCCTCATGGTAGAGAGGGCAATATCCGAGCTTTCCGCCAATCCTATAAAATACAGTAACTTGTCTAATTCCAATGTACTGTCAGTCTGTGCAAAGTAGCCGTTCTTCTTTTCATCATATATGATTTCAATGTCAAAGTTGCTGCGTATCTCTGCCAAGTCTCTTTGGAAAGTCCTTTCTCCAACTTCCACGTCATATTGCTTCATGTATTCAAGCAGGATATGTTTGCTCGGATAATCATTCCGCAATATTCTGCGGATTATCAGATAATGTCTGCGTATCGTATTCTTTGTTGCCATGCTCTTAATTAATTTATCCTGCCTTAAAGAACGTATGCCTGCTTAACGCAATCGCATTCTCTTCCTTGGATATTCGGATATACTTCATAAAACTGGTTTCCGTGCTGTGTCCCGTTATCTGCATGATAGACAAGCTCGGTATTCCTGCCCTATAAGCATTGGTAGCAAAACTTCTTCGGGCTGTATGGCTGGTTACCATGTCGCACTTCTCATGGGTAATCTCATGCTTAATTCCACCCGATGTCTCGACCACGGAGACAAAGTTAGTGATTCCTGCCTTACGGCATAACTTTTTTAATATTCTGTTTGTACTTTGGTTGGACTGCACGGCAGGCGGTTGGTTTCCATTCTTGCGGAAAATGGCTTCCACTTTAGGGTGCATGGGGATTACCACAAGCGTATTGGTCTTTTGGGTTACAATCGTCAGTAGTTTGTTGTCAAAGTCCAAGTGTTTCTGCTGTAAGCGTGCTATATCGGAATAGCGCAACCCTGTATAGCTTGAGACAATGAAGCTGTCCCTTACACAAGATTCCCCCTCGTTGAGTTCAAGGTTGTGGAGGTTATCCAATTCTTTCTCCGTCAGATAGACCGTTTCCACATTCTCCTTATACACTTTGAATTCTCTGCGCTTAAAGTCGTCATTGGCGGTATAGTTGTTCTCGTAGGCATACCGTAACATAGCCTTTATGCTCTTGACGAATTTTCCTATCGCATTCGGCTTGTATTTTCCACGGGAATGGCTGGCTTCATTCATGAATTTCACAAAGTCATTGTAGAAATTCACGGTTACACCGTCCAATCTCAACTTTATCCGTCTGTTGGCGCAATACTGCTTTACGATTTTCAGAGTTGAAGCATAGCTCTGTATTGTACCTGCTGCCAGTCTTCCCCCTTTGCTGTTCAGTATAGTTCCGTCCTTACAGAGGGAAATGTAATATTCCATGAAGCTGATGAAGTCTGCAAACATCCGCTTTTCCTTTGTAGCTTGGTTCAATTCTTCACGCAACTTTGTACGCACGGCATCCACGGTAGGATAGATTTCGTGTAATTTCATTTCCTCCAACACCTTGATTAGGGCATTGGTGGTTTTCTCAATCTCTTTGTTGATATTGCGTAATATCAGTTGCAGCCGTATATTCCCTTTCAAATCGGGATTCCGTTTGCTGTCCTCTATGGCACACCCCATTTCCTTGTCCCAATGTTTGGGCTGTATCTTGTACTCGACAGGCAGATAGAATGTCAGTCTTTCACCATGCAGATTCATCCGTAGTCTGATAGTGGAAATCGGCTTCGTGGCATTCTTCAAGGAGAATCCTTTTTTATTCTATCATTTTTTCTTTCAAGAATCGTTCCTCTCAATATCATGTACATTTACTGTTTTCAAGTGATTTGGTACTGATTGGAATCGCATAATATGACGGCTTGTCATATTTCGTAACAAGGCTTTCATTTATAGTGAGTGTCAATCATTTGGTTAATTACCACACACTCCCAATACCATATCTTTAGCCTTAGTTCATGCTTTTGCTTTCCAGTTTTTCCCTGATTTCCTCAATAATGCTATTGGCATTCGTGGACTGTTTTTTCCAAGCATGAGCCATTGATTTTACTTTGTTCATTGCCCGTCCCAACGCACATCGTGAATTTGGTCCATACAGTCTCCTGTCTTTTATATCCTGCTCTATTGTCTTTAAGTTGAATTTATGAAAACAGAGCGTACAGAACAAGGTATAGTCGGTAAAACCATTAATAAGTGATGTATCAGCAGCCTTGCTATTGGCAGAGGGAGTAAATATGCAATCAAACTGTTCCAACAGGATATTCGGATTGCCACGCATGACATTGTAGTATGATGTATCGGATATTTTCAGCTTTTTCATAATCATCCTTTTCGTTCCCATTTTCAGTTCAAACCTTGTCTTCTTTTCATAATGCGCCATAATTTCTGTCGGGTTGCTCACCATTTTTAGAAATGGTTTGTTCTTGCCTGTGAGGATTTCCACTTCTTTGTTGTAGATGTTCAGTTCCTCTTGACAATCTTTTGTCTTTACATCTTTCTTGAAACAGATACTTTCTCCCATATAACGCTTCCAGTTATATCTGCGATAGTCGCCTGTGCATAGATTCAGTGTATTCAGTATGGATTCTGTGAGTTCCATATCCACATCTTTTGTAGCATGGAGTTTATTGAAAGAGCAATCCTCAATAATGGCTTCCACATTAAGTTTGCAGATACCCAACCTCTCTATGTTCCGTAATGCTTGTGGAAAGGTGTCCTCTGATATAAGTAGGGGATAATCTTCCAACAGCAATTTAGAGGAGAACTCTATGGTCATTCTCTTAGACTGTCTGTTGGCATGGATATAGAGGGAGAATGGCACAAGCCCACGATTGTTGTGATTGGCTTGTGAGTTAAACTCTATAATTGAAAATTCTCCTGTCTCTATATCAAGTATATGCTTGAAAAGATGCTCTTTACCCTCAATCAATGAAATGTTATCACTACTTGTACTAAATCTTACTGTATCAAACTGCAGTTTATTGCTATTAATTGTTTTTCTCATTTTTTGTTCTGTTTTTAGATTGCAGATAATCAGAACATCATTTGCAATCGGGTTAATATTTTATTGTGCTAATCACGTTATCAAGGTGGATACAAAGAACCGACTTGGTAGGTTTCATAGACACGGGGCAACCACCTTGATATTAATTGCCCCGTGCTCCTGTGCTTAATAATGAAATATATCCTGTTCGTCAACCAACCGTAGAGCGTGCATAATATCGCTGTAAGAGAACTGCATGTCAATCATTTTTAAGGCAATGGTGGCAATGCTCTTACGATGTCCCACAAACTCACAATTCTTAAGATAATCAAGATGTGGATAGACATCGGCTGGTATCCTGTTTTGCAACAAGTGGAACTTTATTTGTTCGGCTTCTGCCTCTCCGTCAAATTCAGGATAAAGCGTAACCCGTACACCCGTTTCACGCAAATCCTGTATCACGTTAGGATGATATAATGCAATACCAAACTTACCCTCATGCCCGGTAGCCAGCCACGTACGATGTGGATCTATGATTGACATAACCAACGCATCAACAGGAGATGTTACCACGCCAATATGTTTTGCCCCATTGATTCTCTGCATACCAAAGAGAGTGGGTAGAAATGTTAGGGCGTACCCCTCGATTAATTCACACGCAAGAGAATAATACTTGTCACCACACGGAACAGATTCGTATTCCACATGGGAGTTCTGTTTTTTGGTATGTTGGATAAGCGCATCCCCGTCTCCGTCACGGACAATCATTCCTGTGTCGGGGTTAAAGAGTGCCATCCTAACATCACGAATTTTTTCGTTTTTGCTTTTGAATGCCAAGATTGCTGCATAATCACCTTTATAGCAGCACCTCGTATCAATTCTGACTTCAAATGAAGCCAAAAGAGAATCAACCACCTTTTCAGGAAAATAAGAATGCAGGAATTTTGCCAACGTACTTTTACCGCACTCGTTTGGAAAGCGATATACTCGCTCTCTGGTTATGAAGTCCATAACCCGCATCTGTTTTTTTTTCATATTTTTATTCGTTTTTAGTGATTAATAATTGGTTAATGTCTTTTTCCGCAAATAATAATCGGCGATAGACTCGTTTTGCAGGCAAATCGTTATTGACTGTCATCCGATACAGTGTTGAACGAGATACCTTGAGAAGTTCACAAGTCTCTGCAACTGTAAAGTAGCGTTCAGAGGCTTTTTTCTTTACCTCTCCTTTCAAGGAAGAGATTTCCACTCGGATTTCCTGCAACAGCCTTATCAGGTCTTGCAGCTCCATTTCTTTAATTAAATATGTTTCTTTTAACATATTAAATGGTTGGTTTAAAGTTTTATGGCAAAATCGCCTCTATCATACCATAAAAGTGACAGCGAGGTCGCAAGGAATATATTTTACTGTAAACCAATATATTATATTCAGATATGCAGTTTTTAACAATTTAGATATTGTATAAATTTGTAGATTTTGTAGATTATGCGTATTTTTGTAGAAAATAATTCTAAAAAATATATGGGAAATCACAGTATAAAATGTCCTTATTGTAACAAAGAGGAAGATATTGTCAAAAATGGAATAATCAAACATAAAGCCAAAGAGAGGCAACGTTTTTTGTGCAAAAACTGCAATAGAAACTTTTATCCAGAGTTTACGCAATCCAAAATTGACAAATGCCGACAAGCTATTATCATGTATTTGGAAGGTATGAATAAAGTAGAAATTGGGGCTATCCTAAAAGTGGATCGTTATGACGTACGACGGTGGATAAAGAAATACGGAAAAGATTTAGAAGAGATAAGAAACAACAGGATAGTAGAATCTATGAAAATAGAAGAAGTCTATGCTGTAACTCCCAATGAAAGCAAGGATGCCGAATATCCATACAAAAACACATACCACAACGATGGATTTACAATTATTGAAAAAGAAGATAAAACCCATATTACATTCTTGAAAGGCAAGCAACGATTTACTGTTGTTTTTAGAGCAAACAAAGAAAAACCAATTGAACATATATTGGAGCCAGAATAACACTGCCAATTAGTAGCCAAAACAGACCTCAACCGACTGCCGACTTTTGATGAAAGAAAGAAAAAGTAACAGGCAGAACGTTTCGGGAGACCAATGGGGAGACCAACTTTACTAGCGTGAATGAATAATGGGGTGATAAGAGTTGGTATTCTGCCGACATATTATAATAAGATATAAAACAAAAACGGTGTAGTCCACAGCGCAATACGCATACTGTGGGCTACACCGTTGGTCTCTTTATCGGTATCAATCAGGGGGCTATGCAAAAGTTATTGGGGCATTTAGTCAATTCCAGAACACAGTGATTTGTGGGAAAAGACTATTTGCAGACAGGAATATAATAAGAGGGTGGTTTACTGCAAACTGCAATGTATCAGAATGCGTCACGGGGGTGTCATCGGATTGGTCTCCCGATTGAGACCCCAAGAAAAAAAACCTTGAAAGTGATTGACTTTCAAGGGCTTTGGAATGTTGTTGCGGTGCGTACGGGACTCGAACCCGTGACCCCATGCGTGACAGGCATGTATTCTAACCAACTGAACTAACGCACCAAAATTTCCTTTTTAATTCGCATCTCTCTCGATTGCGGATGCAAAGGTAGACATTTTTTTGAAACCTACAATAGCAAGAGTATCTTTTTTCTGAAAAGGTGTGTTTATTAAGAATTATCACGTACATTTGCAAGCATTACTATAAATAGAAAATAGAATGAAAAATACACCAATCGAACGAAATGTGATTGACGAAACGATTAATGAGTTTCAAATTGTCGACTTTTCGAAGGCTACTATCCGTGAAGTGAAAGCGATAGCTTCAAAGGCGGAAGCAGTATCAGGCGTTGAATTTATCAAGATGGAAATGGGTGTTCCGGGACTTCCGGCCTCTGCCGTAGGAGTAAAAGCGGAAATCGAAGCGCTGCAAAACGGAATTGCCAGCCTGTATCCCGATATCAACGGATTGCCGGAACTCAAAAAAGAAGCGTCCGACTTTATCAAAGCATTCATCAATGTAGATTTAAGCCCGGAGGGATGCGTACCCGTTACCGGCTCTATGCAGGGAACATTCGCTTCGTTCCTTACTTGCAGCCAGTGCGATGAAAAGAAAGACACGATCCTGTTTATCGATCCGGGATTTCCCGTACAGAAACAGCAGTTGGTAGTGATGGGACAAAAGTATGAGACATTTGATGTCTACGACTACCGCGGTGACAAGCTGAAAGAAAAGCTGGAAAGCTATCTGAGAAAAGGAAATATATCGGCTATTATCTACTCAAACCCCAATAACCCGAGCTGGATTTGCCTGAAAGAAGAAGAGTTGCGCATCATCGGCGAACTTGCCACCCAATATGACGTAATCGTA
>OOAZ01001472.1_pt1 | contig 15619 bp, 14 predicted proteins | sample 1671221 | NCBI WGS metagenome assembly OOAZ01 (sample SAMN06348134, study PRJEB24527) | human gut metagenome | biome: human gut; feature: ankylosing spondylitis patient; material: feces | host: Homo sapiens | place: China | collected 2015-10
AAATCTGGGGGACTAAAGCATGAAGGAACTGGAACTCAAATACGGCTGCAATCCTAATCAAAAGCCGGCGCGCATTTTCATGAAGCAGGGAGATGAGCTTCCCATTCATGTCCTGAACGGACGTCCCGGCTACATCAATCTGCTGGATGCCTTTAACTCATGGCAGCTGGTCAAGGAGTTGAAGGAGGCCACCGGCCTGCCCTCTGCCGCCAGCTTCAAGCACGTTTCCCCTGCCGGGGCGGCGGTGGGCCTGCCGCTGAATGAGTTGGAGCGGCGCATTTACTTTGCGGAGGAAAGCGAAGCGCTTTCCCCCATTGCCTGCGCGTACATCCGGGCCAGAGGCGCCGACCGTCTGTGCTCCTACGGCGACTGGGCCGCCCTCTCCGATGTGTGCGACGCCGACACCGCCCGCTACCTGGCCCTGGAGGTATCCGACGGCGTGATCGCTCCGGGTTATAGCGAAGAAGCACTGGAGATCCTGGCACAGAAGAAAAAAGGAAATTACAACGTGATCCAGATCGACGAAAATTATGTGCCGGCAAAACTGGAGCACAAACAGGTATTTGGTGTTACCTTTGAGCAGGGACGTCAGGATCTGAAGATTGATGATGAGCTGCTCTCCAACATCGTGACAAAAAACAAAGACATTCCGCAGAATGCATTAAATGACCTGAAGATTTCTCTGATCACACTGAAATACACACAGTCCAACTCTGTATGCTATGTAAAAGACGGACAGGCAATCGGTATCGGTGCCGGACAGCAGTCCCGTGTACACTGCACAAGACTGGCAGGACAGAAGGCAGATAACTGGTGGTTAAGACAGTGCCCGAAAGTTCTGAACCTGCCGTTCATCGAAGGCATCCGTCGTGCAGACCGCGACAATGCGATCGACGTTTACATCGGAGACGAGTATATGGATGTACTGGCTGACGGAGCATGGCAGAAAGTATTTACCGAAAAACCGGAAGTATTCACAAAAGAAGAGAAACGTGCATGGCTGGATCAGATGCAGGACGTAACACTTGGTTCTGATGCATTCTTCCCGTTCAGCGACAACATCGAGCGTGCTCACAAGAGCGGTGTAAAATATATTGCAGAGCCGGGCGGATCCGTAAGAGATGACCTGGTGATCGAGACATGCGATAAATATAATATGGCAATGGCATTTACAGGAATCCGTCTGTTCCATCACTAAAATCGAAAAAAGCTTGACGAAACCCAAGGTGCGTAATAAAATAGCTGATAGAGCAGGATACGTGCAGGGCAAACAAGTGTATTTTGCGTATGGACATGAAAGATGAGGAGGATTACTATGACACCGTACAAGGATTTGAGCAGAGAAGAGCTGCTTAAGGAAAAAGAGAACCTGGAACAGCAGTTCGCAGAGATAAAGGCCAAAGGATTGAAGCTGGATATGTCCAGAGGAAAACCTTCTACCGCACAGCTGAATCTGTCAATGGGAATGATGGATGTACTGGACAGCAATGCAGATCTGGTATGTGAAGAAGGCGTTGACTGCAGAAACTATGGCGTACTTGATGGTATTAAAGAAGCAAAAGAGCTTCTGGCTGATATGACAGAGGTATCTCCGGACAATATTATTATTTATGGAAACTCAAGTCTGAACGTTATGTACGATACGGTGGCACGTTCCATGACTCATGGTGTAATGGGCAGCACTCCGTGGTGCAAACTGGATAAAGTAAAATTCCTGTGCCCGGTTCCTGGATATGACCGTCACTTCAAGATTACAGAGCACTTCGGTATTGAGATGATCAACATTCCGATGCATGAAGATGGACCGGATATGGATATGGTTGAAGAATATGTCAACAACGATCCGGCAGTCAAAGGTATCTGGTGTGTGCCGAAATATTCCAACCCACAGGGTATCACCTATTCAGATGAGACTGTGCGCCGTTTTGCAAGATTGAAACCGGCTGCAAAAGATTTCCGTATCTACTGGGATAACGCTTACTGTGTACATCATTTATATGATATCGATCAGGATCATCTGATTGAGATCCTTGCAGAGTGTAAGCGTGCAGGAAACCCGGATATGGTATACAAATTCTGTTCCACCAGTAAGATCACATTCCCTGGTTCCGGTGTTGCTGCAATCGCAACTTCCGCAAACAACTTGGAGGATATCAAAAAACAGTTAAAGGTTCAGACCATTGGTCATGATAAGGTAAACCAGCTCCGCCATGTACGTTTCTTTAAGAACATTCACGGCATCACAGAGCATATGCGCAAACATGCTGCATCCTTACGTCCGAAGTTCGAGATGATCACAGACATGTTTGACAAAGAACTTGGCGATTTGGGCGTAGGAACCTGGTACAAACCAAAGGGAGGCTACTTCATCACTTATGAGACTTTAGAGGGCTGTGCAAAGAATGTTGTTGCAAAAGCAAAAAAAGCAGGTGTTGTGATGACTCCGGCAGGTGCACCGTTCCCGTATGGAAAGGATCCGAAAGATTCCGTAATCCGTATCGCACCGTCTTATCCAAGCTTAGAGGATCTGACAACAGCAGCAGAAATCTTTGTTGTTTGTGTGAAATTAGCAAGTATTGAGAAGATCTTAGAAGAAAAATAACAGATTAGATTACACACGCTGCGGTAACATTATTATCTGGAATACAGGAATTACCGCAGCGAAAAAGTTTGTAAGTAAAAATGCAGGAACCATAAAATATGATTCCTGCATTTTTTTCATGTGATAGAATTTACATATTAATTTTCTGTTTCAGTTCCGGCAGTTTCGGTGGTAGAACCGTTTTTCCATTTGTCAAATTTCTCCAAAACAGCATCATAGGTACGCTGGGAAATATCCGGCAGATCTTTGCCCCAGGATTTTGTTGCATCTTCAAAGCCTTTTTTGAAAGCGTCGATCAGAAGATCTGCTTTTTCCGGATCGTTGCCGGAAAGGGCTTTTGCAAAATCAAGGATACGGTCAGAGGTCTGCTCTACACCCCAGTAGCCGTCCTCAGCGATATCTGCCTGAGCCTGTTTCTGTGTTTCCTCATCAACGGTAAAGTTACCATCTGCTAAGAAGCTCCACATGGAATCGGCATTTGCGATTGCGGTTCCCTGCTTGGTCATCATTTTTTCAACCAGGCTGCGTAACTGGGAAGTACGCTGCTCAGCATCTGCTTTTAATTTTGCAACCATTGCATAGTCAGTTTTTTTGGTAACGGTATCCTTGTCTGTTTGAGAAGATTTCTCATATACGACACCGGTTTCTGCCTTATCAGATGTTGTGGTTTTGTCTGTAGATGTAGAAGCTGTCTTAGAAGCTGTGCTTGTCTGATAGCTGTTAGTTGTTGAATTTACGCTGTTAATTGCATTCATAGTCATAAATAATTCCTCCATTCCAGTAAATGAATGACTGATTTGTTCATGCATTTTTTCCTTTTTCTTCTGTAAAATATATCGGCTTTTCGGGAAAAATAATTTAGATGGAATTGACCTTTTTGCTTTAAAATGATAAGATTTATGTTGTATACAAAAAACAACGAAAATACATGACGATGGTATGGGGATTATGAAGGAAATATCAGTAAAAGCACTTGCAAAAATAAATCTAGGGCTTGATGTTGTGCGCAGACGTGAGGATGGGTACCATGAAGTGAAAATGGTCATGCAGACCATCCACCTGTTTGACCGTCTTGAAATGAAAAAGACAGCAGGCGGGATTACAATGACGACAAATCTGTCTTTTCTGCCGACAAATGAGAATAATCTTGTCTACAAGGCAGCAAAACTTCTGATGGATGAATTTCAGATCAGGGACGGTATCGATGTGAAGCTGCACAAGTATATTCCGGTCGCAGCGGGAATGGCCGGTGGAAGTACAGATGCTGCAGCGGTGCTTTATGGTATGAACCGTATGTTTGAACTTGGACTGTCCAAAGAAGAACTGATGCAGCGTGGGGTTAAGATCGGTGCAGATGTTCCTTACTGCATTATGCGTGGAACCGCACTTGCAGAAGGAATTGGTGAGCAGCTTACCGCACTTCCACCGATGGTAAAATGTCCGATACTGATCGCAAAACCACAGATTTCTGTATCGACAAAGTTTGTATATGAGAATCTGAAGCTGGATGAAAATACAGTTCATCCGGATATTGACCGTCTGGTGGAAGACATCAGACGAAAAGACCTTGCAGCCATTACCTCAGATATGGGAAATGTTTTAGAAACTGTGACGATTCCGAATTATCCGGTAATCGCAGAGATCAAAGAACATATGATGGAACATGGAGCTGCGGGAGCTATGATGAGCGGGAGTGGTCCGACGGTATTCGGACTGTTTGATGATAAGGAGAAAGCGGTTGCGGCATATGAGGCGATGCAGGCATCCGGACTGGCAAAGCAGGTTTACCTGACCAGTATTTACAACAACATGAGATAAGCGAAGAAATGGAGGAAAACAGGTTTATGACAGACGATTTGACGCTGAATATGGATGCGTATCTGCCACTTCGGGATGTGGTGTTTAACACACTGCGTGAGGCGATTTTAAAAGGAGAGTTAAAACCCGGAGAGCGTCTGATGGAACTGCAGCTTGCTGCAAAGTTAGGCGTCAGCCGTACACCGATCCGTGAGGCGATCCGCATGTTAGAGCAGGAGGGCTTAGCGGTCACGATTCCGAGAAAAGGTGCGGAAGTCGCCAAGATGACAGAAAAGGATATGGAGGATGTGCTTCAGATCCGTGATGCGTTAGATGAACTTGCAGCATCGATTGCATGTGAGCAGATGACAAAGGAACAGTTAGATACTCTGACGGAAACAATGCATGAGTTTGAGGAATCTACCAAATCAAAGGATTTGAAAAAGATCGCCGCTGCGGATGTGCAGTTTCACGATATTATTTATCAGGCGACCGGCAATCCAAAACTCGTCAATATGCTCAATAATTTGAGAGAGCAGATGTACCGTTACCGTGTGGAATATTTAAAGGATGAGAGAAATTATCCGACACTGATGCGGGAACATAGTGAGATCGTGGAAGGATTGATGACAAAGGATAAGGGACGTGTGACAGAAGCAATGCATAAGCATGTCAAAAATCAGGTTGTGGCGGTCAAGGAAATGATCAGAGAGCAGGAGTAAGGGAGCTTTGTATAATCTGGTTAAAATTGCATAGAATAAGGGAAATGAATTTTTGAGGATAAGCCGTAGGCTTATCCTTTTTTAGTTGCCGGGAAATGAGGGATATTATGAAGGAAAAGGTAGCGGTTTCAAAGAGATTAAGTGAGAATATCGCGCAGATGGAGGAGTTTTTTCATGAGTGCGATGATATTAAAAAGAAGGAATTGATGCTTGGCAGGCAGATGGATGTGGCATGTTATCTGACGTTTATTGAGGTGTCGGTGGACATGGGGACTTCGGCACTGAGTGAGGTGCTGAAGTATTTAAAGGGGCTTGGGAAGGAAGAAATTTATCAGGCATTGGAGCAGAATGCGCTGGGAATTTCGGATGCAACTTATTTTGATACGATAGAGGATGCGGTGGACGGGCTTTTGACCGGAGAGGTGATCCTGTTTGTGGACGGATTTGACAGGGCGGTAAAGATACCGGACGACGGTTATCCGAATATGGGGATCACGGAGGCGGATTCTGAAAAGGTCATAAGGGGTTCAAACGAGGGGTTTTGTGATTCGGTAAAACAGAATGCGGCGCTGATTAGAAAGCGTATCCGTTCCCCGAAAGTCAAGGTGAAGCAGAAAAAATGTGGTATGCGCTCGAATACCAATGTTTATCTTGTTTTTATGGAGGATCTGGTGTATCCGGGACTGGTACGGGAGATCGGGCACAGGCTGGAGGGATTTGAGATCGACGGGGTGTTAGACAGTGGTGTGATCGAACAGCTCACTGAGGAGAAGTGGTATTCCCCATTTCCACAGTTTCAGACGACAGAGCGGCCGGATCGTGCAGCAATGGCTGTTTTGGAGGGAAGGGTGGTTGTGCTTTCTGACAATTCCCCGGTGGGGCTGATCCTGCCGACTGATTATAATTCGTTCATTAAGACGAGCGATGATTATTACAACCGGTGGGAAATCGCAAGTTTCGGCAGGCTTTTGCGCTATGTCGCATCTTTCTTTGCCATGACTCTGCCGGGATTTTATCTTGCCGTGACAAATTTCCATACGCAGATTCTGCCGACGATGCTTCTTTTGTCTTTTGCGGATGCGAGGAGCGGTGTGCCGTTCCCGGCGGTGGTTGAGGTGATTTTGATGGAACTTTCATTTGAACTATTAAGAGAGGCAGGCGTGCGTCTGCCCGGCGCCATGGGAAATACGATCGGTATTGTAGGAGGACTGATCATCGGACAGGCGGCGGTCGAGGCAAATCTTGTCAGCCCGATCGTGGTGATCGTCATCTCATTTACTGCGCTCTGTTCCTTTGCAATTCCAAATGAGGAATTTGCGACGGCATTCCGTCTGTTGAAGTTCTTCTTTATCGGAATGTGTGCGTGGTTAGGCTACTTTGGCATGCTGCTTGGACTGCTCTTTGTATTGATCCATCTTGCGCATTTAAAAAGCTTTGGCATCCCATATCTGATGCCGTTTGTCGGGGCAGATCTGACGGACTATGAAGACGAACGTGATTTCCTGTGGAGATGGCCGATCCGCAAACTGACAAAACGTCCGATCTACGCCAGGCGGGAGGAGCGGGTGAAACTGAAATTGAAATAAGGATGAATGTTTGAAACAAACACCAAATAAAAAGGAGTACAAGGAATTATGTTTTCATCAAACGAAAAAATTTCAGGCCGCCAGGCATTCCGCCTTTTGGTATTTGATCTTTTAGGACTTGGCACGCTTCTGATCCCGGCTGCGGTCGCCGGGTTCTGCGGGCGGGACGGCATTTTCTGCATTATTGTGGGAACAGTACTTGGACTTTTATTTTTACGCCTTCTGGTGTATGCAGTGGGGGATATGCAGGGCAGCTTTGCGGAATATACGGAAAAAATGTGCGGGACATTTTTCGGAAAGACCATACAGGCGGGATATTTTCTGTATCTGATGCTGTTAGCAGGGTATACGGCGTATCTGTTTTCTGTGACGGTGTTAAACAACCTGCTGCGGGGGGAGTCTTTTTATCTTGTACTGGTGCTGATCCTTGGACTTGTCTGGTATGGGCTGTTAAGTGGGATTGAGGGGCGGGCGCGTGTCTACGAACTGCTATTCTGGTTTATCCTGATACCGCTTTTTATCATGTTAGCGTCCGCACTGGATGAAGTGAAAACAGATTACTGGAATCCTGTATTTTTTACGGGAAAAAGAGATTTTTTTGCGGGAAGTTATTATGTGTTTATCTGTTCCTCACTTATTTTTCTGATTTTGTTTCTGGGAGGGTATCTGCGAAAGCGGGAAAGCCTGATGAAAGTGGGGAGGCTTGCGTTGATTTTTACCGGATGCTTAGAGGCAGGACTTTATCTGATCTTACTGGGGGTGTTTGGTGGTGCTGCGCTCTCAGACATGCAGACTCCGGCGATCACACTGATGAGCACGATCAAAATCACAGGTGGATTTTTAAAGCGTGCTGATGCATTTATGTTTGGAATCTGGTTTTTTACACTGTATGCACTGCTAAACAGTGCAGTATTTTATGCAGAAATGTTATTAAATAGTTTATATCATGCAAAAAAAAGACAGGCATTGTGGGAAAAGTGGGAGCGGGCGGCAGTGTTTGCGGCAGTTTTTGGTGTGGCAGTGTTATTGTATAACTCGAAAGAAAATACCATGCTGTATGAAAAATTTCTGTGGTATATCGGAACACCATTTCTGGTGCTTGTCCCGGTAGTGTTGGCGATCATACGGTGTGCAGGACAGAGAAAAAAACATCTGAGATCCGGAGCGGTTATTTGTGTCCTGTTAGGACTGATGGGACTTTCCGGCTGTGCGACGGCAGAACTTGAGGAGCGCAATTTTCCGATCGAGATGGCAGTCAGTGACATGGAGCAGTTTGACAGGGAATGGCTGAATGCCGACAAGTCCGGGAACCGCATGGTGGATTACAGCCACATGAAAGTCATTTTACTGGATCAGAAATTTTTGGAAGATGCCCAAAATATGGATGCATTTCTGGAAATCCTGGAAAAAAAGAGTGACGTGCCGAGAAACACCTATCTTGCGGTGGCAGAGGATGCAGAGGCTGTATTAAAATTACAGAAAAATATGGAAGAGTCCGTTGGCACTTATCTTGAAGATTATTTTGAAAATGTGTCCGAGATCAAAAAAACTGCCTATCCGACACTCGGGATGCTTTATCAGGAGCAGGAAAACAAAATGGAAACCCTGTTTATCCCCTATGTGGAAGAAGTGGACCAAAAGCCTGCCGTGACAAAGTATTATGTCTGGAAACGCGGGGAGGCGGAAGGAATGCTTGACAGCCAGACGGCGCTGCTTTCTTTTTTTACACAGAATCAGAAGGAAGAATACGCACTGACACTTGCGGACGGAGTGGATGTGCGTCTGTTTGCACCGCATAATCAGGTTGTTTTTTCACAGACAAAAGAAAAACAGATTATCGCAGAAATAAGCTGCAGCGGAGAGATCCTGTATGAAAAACCGGGATGGAGGCAGAAATTGCAGTCTGAATATGGTCAGAATTTAAAATCTGGGGATATAAAAAAGATGTTGGAAAAGGAACTTGAAGATTATTTTCAGCAAACTGCACAGAAAGTGGAAGTCGACTGCGCGAACAGCTATAAAAAACTTGGCGGACAGCGCAGGGACTGGTATCTGCTTTATCAGAAGCAGCCGGAGCAGTATGAAAAAGATATGGAGATCATTTACCGGGTGAAGGTTGCCTGGGTAAATATGGGTGAGTGAAAGGGGGGTTATAAAATAGCCCCGATCACCAGTCCGAAGAGAAAGATTCCTGCCCAAATCAGATCTTTTTTGCATGTGCGGTTCCTTTTATGGTTTAACCATGCATTGATCAGCCAGAAGACGACGCACAAAGGAGTAAAAATATAAAAAGTTTCATAAATACCTGTAAAATGAATTACAGTAAGTACAATCACAGAAAATCCTATGAGATATTGGACGATCGTCAGTATTTTTTCAGCAATGGAAGGATTTTCGTCGGGAAAAATTTTTACAGTCTGGGTGGAATGTTCACTCATGGTAATGCCTTTCTTTCAAGTAGTTTATCTAAAGAAAATGATAACATTCTTTTTCATTTGGTACAAGTAACGATTATGGGAAATGCAATTTTAACACTGTATAAAAACTCAGATAAGTGGAATACTCCTCCTATCAAACAGAAAAAAGGAGTATTCCAATGAAATTTCCAACCATAAAATCAAAAAAAGATTCCCTTTACATAACCCTGTTTTTTTTATTTTCCATTGCCTGCATTGCCGGGTTACGGTACGAGCAGCGGCTTGAGATGCAAAAAGGCATCGCAGAAAAGATTATACGTTTTCATGTGATCGCAAACAGTGATACGAAAGCGGATCAGAATTTAAAACTTGCTGTGCGTGATGCAGTCGGAATCAAAATGTCAGGGCTTTTAAAAGATGCAGCCGACCGGAGCCGGTCGGAGGCTGTGATCCGGAAAAATATGGAGGACATGAAGCAGACGGCAGAGAAAGTCATTGCGGAGAGAGGTTATGACTATGATGTGGATATCTGTCTGACAGACACGGATTTTCCGGTAAAAACGTATGGTGCGTATACATTTCCGGCGGGAAATTATGAGGCGCTTGAGATCGTGATCGGAGCGGGAAAGGGACACAACTGGTGGTGTGTGATGTACCCGAACATGTGCTTTTCGGATACCATGTATGAGGTGATCGATGAGGATGCAAGAAGTTCGCTAAAAAGAGTTTTGTCGGAAGATGAATATCAGCAGGTACTTGCCTCCGGAGATTATCAGGTAAAATTTAAGTCATTTGAAATTTTAAAAGGGCTGTATGATGAAAAATAGTATTGAATATCAGGCGAAAAGCGTATAATATAGTTCTGATGTAAAGAAACAACAGGAAATGAGGATTAGAATGACAAAAGAAGTACTGGTAACCATCAGCGGGCTTCAGTTTTCACCGGAAACTGAGAGTGAATCCGTGGAACTGATCACATCCGGCAGTTATTATAAAAAAAATGGAAAACATTATATCATCTATGATGAAGTCAACGAGGGATTTTCCGAGACAACACGAAATATCATCAAACTGAATGATGATTTTATGGATATCACCAGGAGAGGTGTATCGAATGTACATATGATGTTTGAGAAAAACCGGAAGAATGTGACCTATTATTATACGCCGTATGGAAGCCTTCTGATCGGGATCGACGCAAAAAGTGTGGATGTGCAGGAGACAGAAAATGATATTGATGTCAAGGTCAATTACGAACTCGAGGTCAATTATGAGCATATGGCAGACTGCTGTATCACAATGAATATTAAGTCAAAAGATGCGGGAGATTTCCGGATCACAGGGGCAGAATGAGAAAAAAGGACGGGAAAGCACAGTCCGGATGTCACGAAAATGACATCCGGACTGCGGATTCCCGTCCTTTTATACAGCATAAAAGATTAATGTTCCATCTTCCATATTGCCACAGAATAGCCAGGAAGGTCTGTTCCACCGCCAAAGTCGTGCGGGGTATCGGTGATCAGTTCCTGTGCCGTGCCGCATCCGGCATCGAAATCTGCGTGGAAACTGTTTTCATCCGCGTTGATCGCTACATAGATGCGCTCATGTTCACTTTTACGTTCAAAAATGCACTGGCGGTTTGTCAGGAGCACAGAGCGGAAGGAACCGTAATTTAATGCTTCCGAGTTCTTTTTGATCTCGGAAAGCCGGCTGATCGTCTCAGAAAGATCGTTCCATTCCGGTGCGTCAAAACATGCGCGCAGAGCCGGATCGCCTTCTTCTTTTCTCGCTTTTGCACCCCATTCACTGCCGTAGTAAACGCACGGGATACCTGGCATACCGAACAGCATGCCGTAGATCAGCGGCAGATGTTTTTCATTGGTTAAAATACTTGCGATTCTTGTGACATCGTGATTGTCCACAAAGCAGAGCAGGTGTTTACCCTTATAGAGTGTCCAGTTGTCCGGTCCGAACTGGCGCAGCAGGGAGTGGTTGATCTCAAACATATTCATGCTGTTGAAGCTGGAATAAAGTCCTTTGTAGCACTCATAGTTGGTCACAGAGTGCAGCATGGAATCGTTCATCCACTGGTTGTAATCGCCGTGTAATGTCTCACCGACCAGGAAAAAGTCCGGTTTTAAGCTGTCGCAGAAACTGCGCAGGCGGCGTAAGAAATCATGGTCAAGGCAGTATGCAACGTCGAGGCGCAGGCCGTCGATATCAAATTCTTCCACCCATCCTTTGATCGCTGCAAAAATGTGCTGGATGACATCTTCATTTCTGAGATTTAATTTGACCAGATCGTAGTTACCTTCCCAGCCCTCATACCACAGACCGTCGTTATAGTTTGAGTTGCCGTCAAAACTGATGTGGAACCAGTCTTTGTACGGGGAATCCCATTTTTTCTCCAAAACATCCTGAAATGCCCAGAAACCGCGGCCAACATGGTTGAATACACCGTCTAATACAACTTTGATGCCTTCTTTATGAAGATTGTCACAGACTGTGGCAAAGTCTTCATTCGTACCGAGTCTGGTATCGATCTTTGTATAATCCCTGGTATTGTAACCGTGTGTGTCAGACTCAAAGACCGGGGAAAAATAGATGGCGTTGGCGCCAAGTTTTTTGATGTGCGGAATCCAGTCATTGACCTTTAAAATACGATGCTCTAAAACGCCGTCATTCTCAAACGGAGCACCGCAGAATCCAAGCGGATATATCTGATAAAAAACACTTTCGTAAGCCCACATAAGAAAACCTCCAAATTATTTTTGACTCATATCATATGATTTTTTAGAACATGCGCGCTGTGCACTGATCACAGTATCACGGAAACCGCCATGTTCTAAAGCTGCAACTGCCTCAATGGTCGTACCGCCCGGAGAGCAGACAGCATCTTTTAATTCGCCCGGATGCTTTCCGGTCTCTAATACCATTTTTGCGGCGCCCAAAACAGACTGGGCAGCAAATTTATAAGCCTGTGCGCGCGGCATGCCGTCTGCAACGGCGGCGTCTGCCATTGCCTCAATAAACATATAGACATAGGCAGGGGAAGAACCGGAAACGCCGACAACGGCATCCATCATGCTTTCCGGTACAACTTCTGCACGGCCGAAGCTGTTGAATAAGGACTCAACGAGCTTTACTTCCTCTGGTGTTACCTTGTCATTCGGACAGAGTGCACTCATCGCAGCGCCTACAAGCGCCGGGGTGTTTGGCATGGCGCGGATCAGTCTGACCTCACCGAGCAGCGCCTCGATATTTGCGATCGGCTGTCCGGCTGCAATCGAAACTACGATACAGTCCGGTTTTAAATGACCTTTGATCTGCGGAAGTACTTCGGAAAATTTATTTGGTTTTACAGCGAGAAACAAAATATCGCTTCGTTCTGCAACGACCTCGTTTGACTGGGTTGTCTCTATGGAAAATTTTGTCCGGATCTTATCAAGTGTCTCAGGAGAGTGTGCACTTGCGATGATCTGGCTGGTCGTCACTAAAGATGCATCCAGAATACCGTCGATCATGGCGCTTCCCATATTGCCGGCACCGATAAAACCAATCATTTTATCTAACATAAAATCCTCCTTGTTTTGCGGAGCAAAATGCGACTGCCATTGCAGGAGCAATGCCCAACACATTGGGCAGGATTTTCCTCCTTGTTTTGCGTATTTATCATTCAAATTCTATCCTAGTCTATTTGGGGGGAAACGTCAACATTTTATGCAGAGATGAGAATGTGGAATCATAAAATATTTTCCTTTGACAATGCAGATCAGGGCAAAATTAACAGACTTGCTGATTCACTTCGTAAATAAGTAGAAATAATGCAATTTTTGCATAATATTATACAAGAAATATGCAGAAAAATACCATATTATTGATAATGTATGTTATATTAGTTTTCATAGGAGAAAAACATGGCAACTGAAAGAAAAACATTGACACAGCTGGCTGTGCCAATATGCTTAGAGACTTTATTTTATATGCTTTCAGGCATGGTCGATACACTTATGTTATCGTCTGTAAGCGACCAGGCTGTGGGAGCTGTCGGAACAGCAAATACGTATATAAGTGTTTTTATCATCATGTTCGGGGTAATATCATCCGGTATGGTAGCAGTTATGTCACAAAATATCGGAGCGGGGAGACCTGGAATTGCATATCAGGCCAGACAGCTTGGACTTATGTTTAACGCACTGACAGGTATCCTTATGTCGGTTATTATTGCCTTTTTTTCTGGAGAAATACTTAGAATCGTAAGTATTTCTCCGGCTTTGCTTGAGCCGGCAGAAACATACCTTAAAATTGTTGGAGGTGCATGTGTTTTAAATGCGCTTATTCCCATTTTTTCCAGCTATCTCAGAGTGTTTGGATATACAAAGCATTCCTTGATAGGAACGATTGCAGGAAATGCCATTAATATAATATTTAATTCAGTGTTCCTGTTTGTATTTCATTGGGGAGTAATGGGCGTTGCTATTGCCACAGTTATTTCAAAAGTTGTGAACCTTATCATTGTAGCAGGCATGGGTGCTGTACTGATAAAGGCAAAGCAGAGTCCGGAGCGCATTCCGCCACGGAAGATACTTGCGCAGATTGTTAAGATAGGTTTTCCTTCTGCATTTGAAACAGCACTTTATAATGTTGCAATGACACTTATAGTAAGATTCATGAATCAGATGGATGCAGTCGGAATGAATGTTACAGCCCGTTCATATGCTATGCAGATAGCAAATTTTTCGTATTGTATAGGAGCTGCACTTGCACAGGCTAATGCTATTATGACTGGCTGGAGAATTGGATCAAAGGAGTTTGAAGAATGTGACAGGGGTACGCGGAAAGCTGTGGTATATGGTCTTATAACAGCGACGTGCTTCTCTGTGACATTTGCGATGTCCGGACATTTTATAGTTCATATATTTACGGATGATGCGCAAATGATAAATCTTGTGGTAAGGCTGTTAATAGTAGATATATTCCTTGAATTTGGAAGGGTGACAAATCTTGTATATGGTCAGGCATTAAAAACCAGTGGAGATGCGGTTTTTCCGGTTATAATGGGTGCGATATTTATGTATCTGTTTGCAGTTGGTGGAACATATTTTCTTGGAATACATATGGGACTTCAGGCAGTAGGAGCATATATTGCCATGGCAGGTGATGAGTGCGCGAGAGCTGTTGGAATGGTGCTTAGATGGAAGAGCGGAAAATGGAAAAGCAAGAGCCTTGTAGAATTGTAGGAGAGAGTATGTACTTTGAATTAAAGGAAAATAAACCACATGGTACAAAGGACAATCCATTTAGTATATATCACATAGAGAATGCGGGGCGGTCATTTCAGATACCGGTACATTGGCATGATGAATTTGAGATTATATATGTAAAAAGTGGTTTGCTGACGGTAAGTATATCAGGAGAGAGTTATATTGGAAAAGCAGGGGATGCGTTCGTTGTATCGCCGGGCAATCTGCATCTTATGGGCTCACAGACCGGCACTGTGGATTATTTTACATTTTTGTTTCCGTTAAAATATATATCTTTTCGGACCGATGACATGTTAGATGATAAATTGCTTGAACCATTAAATAGCGGTCATTTGATGATAAACCCAAGAGTAAAAGACTCGGCAAAAGAACTGTGTGAGCAGCTGATTGATATATATATGGCAGAAAATGATGAAACTGAGTCAAAAATAACTGCGCAGATAAAGACAAAAATAATTCTTTTACAATTTATTCTTGAAATGTGGAAGAAAGGATTTGTAATAGAAAATGATACAAGTGGCAGAAATACAGTAGAAAAAGAGATGGTTTCCTATATACAGCAGAATTTTACAGGAAAGATATCGCTGAGGGAATTTGGGGAACAGTTTCATCTCTCGGAAAAATATATATCGAGGTATTTTAAGGAACATTTTCATATTACACTGTCACAATATGTAACATACCTGCGGTTGGAGCATGCAAAGCAGCTGTTACAGGACACCGATATCCCGGTTACGGATGTAGCCATGCAGAGCGGGTATCAGAATGTAAGCTATTTTATCAGAAGTTTCCAGAAGGCATATGCGGTATCACCGCTGAAATATAGAAAAAATAATTATAGCAGATAAATTGATACAGGAAGCGCAGCAGAGTTTCTATAATGCCACGATCATTGATAAATGTACGATCAGGTGCAAGAACAGCAGCCGATCTGGCAGCTATAGGAAGGACAGGTAAGGTGGGAGTCGAAAAAATAAAGATACTTTTTTCCATATAACGTTTAAAATAGCTTGATTCCATCCCCAAAACAACATATCATGTACATAAAAGCAATCGTGAAGAGGACAGGAAAATATGAGCGCAGAAATGATAAATAACCATAAAAAAGTGGTGTTTCTGGATGTGGACGGCACGATGGTCAATGACCGGGGAGAGATACCGGAATCTGCCAAAGAGGCGGTCCGCAGGGCGAAGGCGAACGGTCACAAGATGGTCGTCTGTACCGGAAGAA
>OOAZ01001477.1_pt1 | contig 15544 bp, 13 predicted proteins | sample 1671221 | NCBI WGS metagenome assembly OOAZ01 (sample SAMN06348134, study PRJEB24527) | human gut metagenome | biome: human gut; feature: ankylosing spondylitis patient; material: feces | host: Homo sapiens | place: China | collected 2015-10
CGCTCAAAGAAAAACTGTCCAAGCAGACCAAAGGAGAATATCATAACTGTGCTCAGATATTCAATCCCAAATTTAAGAATCTCAGGGTCTGCGTTATGTACCTGGCTGGCATAAAATGGTTTTACTACTGTAAATCCAAGGATCAGGAAAACCAGATAGCTTAAGCCATACAGGAAAGCAGAATTGCTGGCTGTCCGATCAGCTTTTTCAAAGTTCTTTTCTCCAAGGGATTTGGAAAGCAGTGCGTTCATACCCACACCGGTACCTGCACCTACTGCGATCAGAAGTGTCTGCAGTGGAAAAGCCATGGAAACTGCCGTCAGAGCATTTTCGGAAAGCATGGCAACGAAAACACTGTCCACAATGTTGTACAATGCCTGCACCAGCATGGAGATCATCATTGGCAGAGACATGTTTAGTACAAGCCTTCCTATGGGCATGGTCCCCATTTTGTTTTCTGCTATGGGAGCAGATGTACTTTTTTGATTCATATTTCCTCCATTTTGTAAATTGTATTTTTGGCCTAATTATATATGTTAACATGAAAATATGAGGGATTCAAGAGAAGAATATCCTTCTGACATTATTATAAATGGTTCATACTAAAAATATTTAAACGATTTTGATAGTTGACATGAATTTTCAGATATGCTATGCTTATGAAGATTTTGAAGGACAAGAAAGAGTCTTTTCAAAGCAATTATTTTGGACCACTCCATTTTGGAGTCAAGGCCATACGGACAGCCGGGTCCACTGCCGCTGATGGTAACTTTGGTTGCCTTATTGATTGAGTTAGAAGCTCAAATTTTATAAGTTGGTTCCTTTGATAACCGTCATGCGCCTGTTGCGCAGACTTGTGAAACGGTCAATAAGAGTAGTAAAAGTATGATTGCTATATAGACTCTGACACGCATGCGAATACAGATCAGACGCAGGTTTGTGGCTTAGTGCCCTAATCTGCGTTTTTTTATTTTGCTCAGTTTGTGGAATGTGGTTTGAGGGTTGAGACAAAGGAAACTGGAAATGGAGGAATGATGAAAGGAAGTCGTTTTAAATTGAACCAGAATCATGCACCGATACATGAAGCTCTGGAGACTTTCCGACGAATGCGAGTTGTACCCTTTGATGTTCCCGGTCATAAGCGGGGAAGAGGCAATCCGGAACTGACAGAATTTCTGGGACAAAAATGTGTAGGGGTGGATGTCAACAGCATGAAACCGCTGGATAATCTCTGTCATCCTGTATCTGTAATCCGGGAAGCAGAAGAACTGGCAGCAGATGCATTTGGAGCAGCACATGCTTTTCTGATGGTGGGAGGCACGACCAGTTCCGTTCAGACCATGGTCCTGACTGCCTGCAAACGCGGAGATGAGATCATACTGCCCCGTAACGTTCACAGGAGTGTTTTGAATGCACTTGTCTTGTGTGGCGCGATTCCTGTTTATGTAAACCCAGAGGTGGATCAGAGACTTGGAATTTCACTTGGAATGCGCAGGGAGCAGGTAGAAAAAGCAATAAAGGAACATCCGAAGGCAGTTGCGGTTCTGGTAAATAATCCGACGTATTATGGAATATGCAGTGATCTGCGTGCGATTGTCAAGATGGCACATGATGCAGGAATGCTGTGTCTGGCGGATGAGGCTCATGGAACGCATTTTTACTTTGGCGGAGGTCTTCCGGTTTCGGCTATGGCAGCAGGTGCAGATATGGCATCGGTATCTATGCATAAGAGTGGTGGAAGTCTTACACAGTCGAGTCTTCTTCTTACAGGTCCGAACGTCCACGCAGGATACGTGCGCCAGATCATTAATCTGACACAGACGACCTCTGGAAGTTATCTTCTGATGTCAAGTCTTGACATTTCAAGAAGAAATCTTGCACAGCGTGGCCGCCAGATTTTTCACCAGGTAGCAGATATGGCAGAATATGCCAGAGAGGAAATCAATGCGATCGGTGGTTATTATGCATTTGGAAAAGAACTGGTAAATGGAAATTCGGTTTTTGACTTTGATATTACGAAATTAAGTGTACATACACTGGATATTGGACTTGCAGGAATCGAAGTTTATGATATTCTGCGGGATGAATATGATATTCAGATAGAATTTGGTGACATTGGAAACATTCTTGCGTATCTTTCCATCGGAGACCGTGCACAGGAAATAGAACGACTGGTAAGTGCGCTTGCGGAAATCCGCAGACGTTTTCAGACAGATGGATCAGGACTTCTCAGTCAGGAGTATATTGATCCACAGGTAGTGACAAGTCCACAGGAAGCTTTTTATGCAGATAAATGCAGTCTGCCGCTTCGAGAAACGGAGGGAAAGGTCTGCAGTGAATTTGTGATGTGTTATCCGCCGGGAATTCCGATTCTTGCACCCGGAGAACGGATCACAGCAGAGATTCTGGATTATATTGAATATGCAAAAGCAAAGGGTTGCAATATGACAGGCCCCGAAGATCCGGATATTTTGAGATTAAATGTACTGGCAGGGAGGGAATGACAATGGAAATGTGGTTTTCGGAATTTCATACACCGGATGTCAAGCACAGTATCCGGGTAAATCGTCAGCTCTATTCGAAGCAGAGCGACTATCAGAGAATTGATATCTTTGAGACACCAGAATTTGGACGTGTGCTGACTCTGGATGGAAATGTAATGCTGACAGAGCGTGATGAATTTATCTATGATGAGATGATCACGCACGTGCCGATGGCAATACATAAGGAAGCAAGGGATATTCTTGTGATTGGTGCCGGAGATGGCGGCGTTGTCCGTGAACTGACCAGATATGACAGAGTACGGCATATTGATCTGGTAGAAATGGATCCGATGGTTGTGGAAGCCTGTCGCGCATATCTTCCGGGAAATGCCTGCAGACTGGATGACAGAAGAGTACATCTTCATTATGAAAACGCACTGAGATTTATCCGTCGGTGTGAAGCAAAATATGACCTCATCATTGTGGATTCTTCTGATCCGTTTGGCCCTTCTGAAGGTTTGTTTACCCGTGAATTCTATGGAAATTGTTACAATGCGCTGAAAGATGATGGGATTATGGTAAACCAGCAGGGAAGCCCGTTCTATGCGGAAGATGCACATGCCATGCAGCGTAGTCATAAGAGAATTGCCAGCACTTTTCAGATCAGCCGTGTTTATCAGGCGCACATACCGACTTTTGCTGCGGGTTACTGGCTGTTTGGATTTGCCAGTAAAAAATATCATCCGGTGGATGATCTGGATGCAGAGGCCTGGAATGCATTAAATCTTCGCACGCGTTACTATACGACAAGACTCCATAAAGGAGCATTTTATCTTCCGGCATTTCTGGAAGATATGCTGAAAGAAGTGGAGGATTAATTTATGATGTTGCCTAATATAGAAACTTTTATTGGCTGTGAAAGCAGTTTTGAGGAGGCATCTATTGTTCTTTACGGTGCACCCTTTGATTCTACAACAAGTTTCCGTCCGGGTGCCCGGTTTGGTCCGTCAGCCATGCGACATGAGAGCTTTGGTCTGGAGACCTACAGTCCGTATCAGGATAAAGACATTATGGATATCCGTGTATTTGACAGCGGAGATCTGGAACTTTGTTTTGGAAGCAGCGAAATGGCACTTTCAGACATTGAAAAGAGAGCAGAAGAGATATTGAACGCAGAAAAATTTCCACTGCTTTTGGGAGGCGAGCATCTGGTGACACTGGGAGCGGTGCGTGCCGTAGCTGCAAAATATCCGGAGCTTCATATTATTCATTTTGATGCACATGCAGATTTAAGAGATGATTATCTCGGAGCAAAATTAAGTCATGCCTGTGTGCTTCGAAGATGTCATGAGATTCTGGGAGATGGACATATTCATCAGTTCTGCATCCGAAGCGGTGAGAGAGAAGAATTTCAGTTTGCCAGAAAACATACAGACTTTCATCCGTTTACTTTTGACGGACTGGAAGAGACCGTCAGAGAACTGAAAGAGAAACAGGTTCCGGTATATTTTACAATTGATCTGGATTGTCTGGATCCGTCGGTATTTCCGGGAACAGGAACTCCGGAGGCAGGAGGTGTGAGCTTTATAGAGCTTCTTGAAGCTATCCGTACCGTTTCTCAGGCGAACGTGGTAGGGGCAGATGTCAATGAACTTGCACCTATGCTGGATGCAAGCGGTGTTTCAACTGCAACGGCTTGCAAGGTTCTACGTGAACTGCTTCTTGCAGTTGCAAAATAAAATGATACCAGGGTCATCCCCGACACCATAAAAATAATATTATAAAATAAGACTGTTGAAGAAACAGCCAGTTATCATAAAAGGAGAAAAATTATGAGCAGAGTACTTGTAATCGGCTGCGGAGGAGTAGCCAGTGTAGCAATTCAGAAATGTTGCCAGGTTGACGAGGTATTCACAGAAATGTGTATTGCAAGCCGCACAAAGGAAAAATGTGATGCACTCGTGGAAAAACTGAAAGGAAAGACAAAGACAGTTCTTACTACAGCGAAGGTTGATGCAGATGATGTGGATCAGCTGATCGAACTGATCAACAGCTATAAACCGGATCTGGTAATGAACATTGCACTTCCATATCAGGATCTGACAATCATGGATGCATGTCTGGCATGTGGTGTAAATTACATGGATACAGCAAACTATGAGCCGGAAGATACTGATGATCCAAAGTGGCGTGCAATCTATGAAAAACGTTGTAAAGAAGAAGGATTTTCTGCATACTTTGACTATTCCTGGCAGTGGGCATACCGTAAAAAATTTGAAGATGCAGGACTCACAGCACTGCTTGGATGTGGATTTGACCCGGGGGTTACACAGGCTTACTGTGCTCATGCATTAAAGCATGAATTTGATCAGATCGATACAATCGATATCCTGGACTGTAACGGTGGTGATCATGGCTATGCATTTGCAACAAACTTTAACCCGGAAATCAATCTCCGTGAGGTAAGTGCACCGGGAAGCTACTGGGAAGACGGACACTGGGTGGAAATCCCACCGATGGATATCAAGAGGGAATATAACTTCGACCAGGTGGGAGATAAGGATATGTACCTGCTTCACCATGAGGAAATTGAGTCTCTTGCAAAAACAATTCCGGGTGTAAAACGTATTCGTTTCTTTATGACTTTCGGACAGAGCTATCTGGATCATATGCGTTGTCTTGAAGATGTAGGAATGCTTTCCACAACACCGATCCAGTACAACGGACAGGAGATTGTTCCAATTCAGTTCCTGAAAGCACTGCTTCCGGATCCGGCAAGCCTTGGACCACGTACAAAAGGAAAAACAAATATCGGCTGTATCTTTACAGGTGTAAAAGACGGAAAAGAAAAGACATACTATATCTATAATGTATGCGATCATCAGGAATGCTATCACGAAGTTGGAAGTCAGGCGATCAGCTATACAACCGGTGTTCCGGCAATGTGCGGAGCACTTATGATGCTGACAGGAAAGTGGATCAGACCAGGTGTGTATACAGTTGAAGAATTTGATCCAGATCCGTTCCTGGATGCACTCGACCGTTATGGCCTGCCGCGCAGTGAAAGCCACGATCCGAAGCTGGTAGACTGATGGAAGGATTGGATAAAAGAGCACCATTTACAGCCACCGGCGGAATCATTCCGCCGGAATTCAGGAATATAAAAACACCCTGCTATATCCTGGACGAAAAAGCACTTATAAAAAATGCAAAACTGCTCGGTGAAGTGACAGAGCGGACAGGATGTAAGATGCTCCTGGCGCAGAAAGCGTTCAGCAATTATGACTGTTATCAGTTTTTTGAGCCGTATCTTGCGGGTACAGAGGCCAGTGGACTATTTGAGGCACGACTCGGGGCAGAGGAGATGCCGGGAAAAGAGGTTCATGTATTTTGTGCCGGTTATCGGGCAGATGAATTTGAGGATCTTCTTCAGTACGCGGATCATATCGTGTTTAATTCTCCGTCACAGCTTCTTCGTTTCGGACAAAGAGCAAAAGAAGCGAGAAAGAGTGTGGGACTTCGGATTAATCCGGAATGTTCCACTCAGGAAGGACATGAGATTTATGATCCCTGTGCGCCGGGAAGCCGTATGGGAACGACAAGAGCACAGTGGAATGAAGCATTCCAGAAAAATCCGGAGCTTTTGGATTTACTGGATGGTCTTCATTTCCATACCCTCTGTGAGCAGGATTCCGACGATCTGGAGACCACTCTTATTTCTGTAAAGAAGCATTTTGGAGATCTGGCTTCCAGAGTAAAGTGGGTTAATTTTGGTGGTGGTCATCATATTACAAGACCAGGCTATGATATTGAACGACTGGAACGATGTATCCGGATGGTACAAGAGGAATGGAAGGTAGATGTTTATCTTGAACCCGGAGAAGCATGGGCATTAAATGCAGGATTCCTTCTGACCCGTGTGCTGGATGTTCTGAAAAACGGAGAGACAGAAATTGCGATCGTAGATGCCAGTGCGGCCTGCCATATGCCGGATGTACTGGAAATGCCGTATCTTCCGCCGCTTCTTGGGGCAGATGATATAGAAGAGAGAGGAACCACAGTTCGCCTTGGAGGGCCAACCTGCCTGTCGGGAGATGTGATCGGAGACTATAAATTCAGACAGTTTCCGGAATATGGGGATCTTCTTATGTTTGGAGATATGGCCATCTATACTACCTGTAAAAATAATACATTTAACGGGATGCCGTTACCGGATATCTGGCTCAGACGTGCTGACAGTACTATGCAGCAGCTTACGGATTTTGGATACGGGGATTTTAAGGGAAGACTTGGAAGTCGCAAATAGCGACTTCCTTTTTTGGTGGAATGCATGTATATAGTTCATTACAAATCTCATAAAGTATTATAAGAGCAGAGTAGAAAATCTTCCGTTTTATAGGCAGAGAGGACGCAGATGGTTACAATCAGTCTTTGCATGATCGTAAAAAATGAGGAGAGAGTGCTTGGCAGATGTCTGGAATCTGTGCAGGAGATTGCAGATGAGATTATCATAGTTGATACGGGGTCTGAAGACCGGACAAAAAAGATTGCAGAAAAATACCATGCCAGAGTATTTGAACAGGAATGGCAGGATGATTTTTCAAGAGCGAGGAACTATTCTTTTTCTCAGGCAGAGATGGACTACTGTATGTGGCTTGATGCAGATGATATTATTACGAAAAGTGAAGTGCTGAAACTGAAGCGATGGAAAGAAGAAACAGACGGATCATCGGATGTGGTAATGATCCGATATGTGGCAGGCTTTGATGAAAAAAGAAATCCGACATTAGTCTATTATCGTGAAAGAATAGTAAAAAGAGATAAGGACTTTCAGTGGCAGGGACGGGTGCATGAGACGTTAGCCGTCAGAGGCAGGACGGAATACCTGGACTGTGAGATAGAACATCACAGCATAAAAACGGAATACTCAAGAAGAAATCTCGAGATATATCAAAAGATGGAATCAGATGGAGAAGTATTATCGGCAAGAGACAGATTTTATTATGGACGAGAGTTGTTTTATCACAGGGAGTATGTGGAGGCGGTGGATAACCTCCTGAAATTTCTGCAATTACCGGAGGGCTTTGTGGAAAACCAGGTGGAGGCATGCAGAGTGGCAGCACGATGCTGTTATGAACTGAAACAAAATGGAATGGCACTGGAGTTTCTGTACAGGGGACTGACATACCGGACACCGTCGGGAGAACTATGTTGTGATATAGGCAAACATTTCTTTGACAGAAAGAAATGGGAACAGGCGGTGTTCTGGTACAGAAATGCACTGCAGGTATCTGAGAATGCAAAGCCAGGAGGTTTTGTGGAAAAAGAGTGCTATGGCTATATTCCATGCATTCAGCTGAGTGTCTGCTGGTATTATCTTGGCGATATTGAAAAAGCGTTTCAGTATCATTGTCAGGCGGGCACGTATAAACCTTACGGGAGAGAATTTCTGAAAAATCAGCAGTATTTTACCTCAGTCAAACAGTAAATACAGATTACCGATGTACATCTGACTATTGTTGTCTGAAGTAAAGGGAACAGGAAAGACTGACTGTGCATATCCTAAAGAGAGAAATATTTTAGCAGGGATCAATATATGGAGTTTTTCAGAAAAAACAGAGAAGCTGACTGTCAGAGTTAGGGCTGCTGCAACTGTGGATGTCCGGGTCCGACCGGTCCCATGGGACCAAGAGGATGCCCCGGAGCAACAGGACCGCAGGGTCCTCAGGGATTACAGGGAGTCCAGGGACCAACGGGTGCAACTGGACCGACAGGAGCAACTGGAGCCACCGGATTGCAGGGACCACAGGGAATTCAGGGTCCGGCCGGAGCCCAGGGAGCAACAGGGCCGCAGGGAATCCAGGGACCAATTGGTGTGACGGGAGCAACAGGCCCAGCCGGGCCACAGGGGAGTCCAGGTGCAACCGGTCCGGTTGGTGCAGATGGACCAGTAGGAGCAACCGGTCCAACCGGCCCCACAGGCCCCGCAGGTACCATAACTCCTGCAGCAGCGGTCGCAAATGCGACAAGTGCGGAAGATGTGGTAAATCAGTTTAATCTTCTGCTTGCAAATATGCGGGCAGCAGGATTGCTGGCAGAATAGGACAGAGTAAAGTAACTGTCCACAATAACTAAAAAACATGGTATGACAGGGCATCTCTGTTGTACTGTGTTTTTTTCTTTATAAAAAGATATATAAAAACGGAATATGTCTGGTATAAAAAGGAATATATCAATATCCCCCGACGGGGCTTATTGCAATAAAATGAAATAAAAGCAGAAATCAGACTTGCAGGAGGTAATAATGTCATTGTGTTTTTTATTGATACGTGGATGCTCCGGATATAATCAGTAACTGATTATATCCGGAGCATTATTTTTGCAGAAAAAATACCATCTTTATAGGTAAAGTCACAGGCACCGCCGTTTTTGTCGGTAATGTGGCGGACAGATTCGATTCCTATGCCGTTTCCGGAGCGTTTGGAGGATTGGAAAATATTGTTTTTTTGCTGTATTTTGCCATCGAAGGTATTATCCACATGGATCAGAAGGAGATGATTATGGTGGGGATAAACTTCCACGTTAATCTTTCTGCGGGCGGGCGCTGTTTTTACACTTGCCTGGATGGCATTTTCCAGCAGATTGGAAAACACAAGGCACAGATTAATCTCATCTAAGGAAAGCTCAGCAGGCATGGAAACCACTGCATGAAAAGGAATGTTTTCTCTTTCTGCAAGGGCGGAATAATATCCGAAAATACTGTCAACAGCCTGATTTTCACAGAAATGCAGGTTAAAGTCAGAGATTTTTCCGGTTGCAGCGGAGAGATATTCTTTAATTTTTTCCATGTCACCCTGTTCTGCCAGAGCGGACAGTCGGACAAAATGATGGCGGACATCGTGACGGGCCTGTCTTGCTTCTTCGATGGCCATGCAGAGATTCTCGTACCTTTCCTGCTGAAGAGAAAGAAAAAGGTTCTCCTGCTGAAGTTTGGCATTTCTGTTCAGGCTGACTGCCATCATAAGAAACATGACATAAAACAGAAGCAGGATTATGAGCAGTACAAGACTTAAAACAATATAACACTGCAGGACCCGCCCGGTATATAAAGTACTGCGGTATTTAGGAATCATAAAAAGATTCACTCCGATGAAGATTACCGGAAGAATCCAGAATACGTACCAGGTCTGGGCAAAGTTCTCGTCTGTGATCATTGTCTGTACACAGTGGCGGGCAGGATACCAGGCTGCCAGAACAAACAGCAGACAGATGACGTTATAAAAAATTCCGGCACCAGTGTGCAACCACAGTTCGTTTTCTGCAATATGCAGGTCAGCAGTCATAAGGGCATTGAGTGCCCGGGACAGACTTTTGATACATGTAAAAACTGCGAAGACTGCCAGAAAAATACTGACGGATTTCCAGACAGAGATTTTTAATGTTTTATGATAAATAAGCATAATAACAGGCAGCAGAGGAAACAGGAACCATCTGGTGGGAATTTGCAGGGCACAGCAAACTGCCCCTCCCAAAATACAGATTCCCAGAAGAAGAGGAAGAAGCCATGCTGTCAGCTTAAGCGGTGTCTGTCTCAGATAGCTTTTTACAGGCAGATATGCCAGCAGTATACCGGGAATGATTACGGAAAGTTCAAGTACAGGGCGAAGTATGTCAGTCATTTCAGGACCTCCTTTGGAACAGAAATTCCATAAATGTCTGTCTGGCGTTTTTGAGCAGCTTCCGGCTGACCGGGACATTGCTTCCGTTATCAAGGCGAAAGCCTGTTCCGTCAAAATCAACGGCATGCTCCAGATTGATCACAACGCCACGGTTACACTGATAGAAACGTGAGTCCATTTTCAGGGAGGTTATGAAGGAGTCAAAGGACTGACGGGTGACCAGTTCTCTTTCACCGGCAGTGTGGATGTGGATCATATGGGAAAAATGCTCTGCGTAGATTATTTTCCGGAAGGGAATCTGAATATTACTGCCGTTTACCTTTACATCTATGTATTTCCCGGAATCCGGGATGCGGGAAAGGATTTCATCTGCCAGTACGGAAATATCATTTTCACTGTAGGGTTTTACAAGATAGTGGAGAGCCCGGACCTGAAATCCTTCTAATGCATGGTCAGTGGAAGTTGTTGTAAAGATCAGCAGACAGTCAGTATCTGATCTGCGAAGTTCTTTTGCTGTATCAATTCCGTTAGAACCATTCATATAAATATCCAGAAACACTACAGTGAAAGGACATTCCTTTGCCGCAGTGAGGAAAGTTTCTCCATTTTCATATTCAAATATATCTATGTGGACATTGCGCCTGGAAAATTGAGATTCCAGTCTGTTGCGAAGCAGTGTCCGTTCTTCTGAAATATCATCAACAATTGCAATTCTCATAGTAAATCTTCCTTTATTTATATGTTTATAAAATTCTGCTATAAGTATATCACAAAACAATACCATAGATTTACAATTCGTGTCATTTTCTGTCGTTTCGTGACAGAATTATTGAAAAAATTTCTGACTTTTTTATAATGAGGATAACAAATGGGAGTACATCAAATGGAAGAGGAGGGATGTCGTGTATTGTATTGCCATATTGACTGATCAGGAACAGGAAGGACAGAACTGTGCGGAATACATCAGAAATTACTGTACAGAAAAGAATGTTTTTCCATTGATTGAAATCTATCAGGATCAGGAACGGTTTTTGGGGCGGACACGAAAAACAGTACCGGCAGTGGTGTTTCTTGCATTGCCAGGTGTGTCCGGGCTGAATGCGGCAGAACATCTCCGTTCCCTGTATCCGAAATGTGGGATTATCTGGTGCAGTGATCTTGATTTTTCGCTTCATGCGTTCAGGATGCGGATAGAATATTTTTTTATGAAACCTGTGGAAGAGCAGAAAATAAAAGAAGGACTCTCCATCTGGTTTGAACACAGAAATGTAATATGACAAAAACACTCAGGAGGAAAAACAATTATGAAGAAAAGAGCTTTAATTCTTGCAATGATCGCTTTTATAGCAGCTACAACATCTGAACCGTCAATAAATATGGTACGTGCAGAGGAAACACAGGTAGAAGAAACACAGGTAGAAGAAACACAGACAGAGGAAAATGCAGGTCAGACATCAGAACTGCCTATAAAGACACTTACACCGAAGGTTATGGATGTGAATCCTTATATGGCAGCAAGTGATTCCAATATTCATCATGACTGCTATAATACAGATTCAACAGATGAGGTATTGCCTGTTGATATTTATTCTGAGATCAATGTTTCTTATGAAAAAGTTAATCCCAATGCTTCCCCGGCAGTCTTTTTTGATTCCTATGGACATTCTGTGGTTCCGCTTCTGGGTGGCCTGGCGATCCGTGATATTAATGCAGATGAGGCACAGACCTTGGGCTATTTTTCACCAAAACAGCATGACAATGGAAGCTATCTGATACAGAGTTCATATTCTTTTGTAGATGAGAGCAATCGCATTGTGTGTCCGACGAACGATAATCGGGTACTTATGCTTAAGGCTACAGATGAGGAGGGAAATGTACTTCCGGAATTTGAGAAAGTGCTGGATATTGATATTAAAGCGGCAGCAGAGGCTGCACTTGGAAAAACACTGGATCAGAATCTGTTATCTGTAGTTTTTGATTATGAGGGAAATCTCTGGTTTGCAACAGGAGGCTTCCGCATTTATCCTGACAGAAAACAGCAGGGAACCTTTGGCTATGTTTCACGTGCAGCTATCGATAAGATCTTGAATGGAGAAGATGTGGATCTGTCAGATGCAGTGTTTGTATATGAACTGGAACCGGGAGAGGGTGCAGAGAATGGTATTGCGGCATCTAAGGAGGGTGCGGTCATTCTGACAAATCTGAAATGTTATCTGCTCCAGGCGGATAATGGTGTAAAAAAAGTCTGGGAAACTTCCTATAAAAGTGTGGGTGCCAAGGAAAGCAAAGAAGGCGATGAGACGACAGGTGGCGGTCTTGCATGGGGAGGTGGATGTTCCCCGTCTCTGACCAAAGATCTGGTTATGTTTACAGATAATCAGGATCCGGTAAATCTTATTGCGGTGGATATGAAAACAGGAGAACAGGTTGCGAGTATGCCTGTTATAGATGAGCTTCCGGAAGGTACACAGGTGTCTGTGGAAAATTCTGCAATTGTATATGATGATGGAGAGGGAACAGTAAGCACGATCGTATGTAACTGGTTTGGTGCAGGAAGTGCGAAGCTTGGAGAAGCAGATAATGATTCCTCAATACAAAGCTATGAGAATATTTATGATGTGGGCTGGCTGAGACAGGGCAATAAAATGATCGCGCCGGGTATAGAACGTGTGGATACAGTTAAGACGGAGGACGGATATGAGATGAAGAGTATCTGGTGCAGAAGTGATCTGTCTGACACTTCCATGATGAAGCTGTCCACTGCAACAGGATATATTTACGGATATGTTCAGGATATGGAAACTGGTATGTGGCAGTATATTATGCTTGATTTTGAGACAGGCGAGACTGCATTTACCATGGATATTTCTGACAAACCGGGATACAACAATATGGCTATTGGAATGTATGCTGGAAACAGCGGAAATTCACTTTACTGTCCGACCGGTTATCTGGAACTTCTGAGGCTTCAGGACAGGTTTGTTTATCTGCCGGAAATGCCTTATCGTAAGGTTGATCTGGATCAGGCAATGCGCAATGTGTTAAGTCAGGAGAAATTTGCGGCAGACGGTGGACAGGGAGATGTGGAAGGATGGCTGAATACGATCACAATTGAGAACGTACATCCGAATACAACCGTTGCAATACGTATGAAAGGAATCTCCGGGGAAACAGGTTCTCTGAAGCTGTATGCATATGGTACAGATGGTACCTTGAAAGAAGTTCCGGCAGAGAATTGGCATATTCAGACAGAAGATGGTGAAACACCGGATACATTATCCGAAGACGTACTGTATGAGGTACATATGACTGTGGAAGATAGTGGAGATTTTGATCTCAGTGAAACGGAAAAAGAGATTAAGATATCTGCTGTTCTGGGAATCTGAAGGTGAGCTGATAAACAACCACCGGTTGAAACGGTGGTTGTTACAGACTGTAGACAAACTTGGTGTTGGGTGTTATGCCCAGCACCATTTTTCTTTTAAAACTTCTTTTCTTTTTATTTTTTTCAAAATCAACAAAAATCTGGCTGTATTCCAGCCTCGTTTTTCCAGAATTTTTGCCAGTTTTTTCAGATTCATGCATGCGAAGGTAAGCCCGGCTTTCATTTCCATCCGCGCCTTTCCTACATACTGCGTATATCGAAATCCATGTTGTTCTTTCGCTGTACCGAATATCCTCTCTATGGTTTCTTTTCTTAACTGATAGATCTGTCTGTTTCCTATCGTGTGCCGAATGTCTTCTGCCACTTCCATATATTCTTCCCATACATGACGTGTGATCAGTTTTATATGATCCTTGCTTTCTGTGCATTTTGAAAGATATTGGCATTCAGCACAATGTTCACCGCAGCTTTTATACTCTTTATATCCACTTCTGTTTGTTGTACTGTATGGCAATATATGTGCTCCCGGACATATATAACAATCATAGTATTCATCATATGCGAATTCGTGTTTTCCGAAAAAGTCTTCTTTGGTCTTGGGACGGGTATACGGAAAAAGTGGTTGGATTCCATCTTCCAACAGCTGATGGGCGATTGCCGGAGTTTTATATCCTGCATCTGCAACTACCATCTGCGGATTCAGTTTAGATATCTTATCGTATAATGCTTTAAAAGTACGACTGTCATGCTCATTACCAGGATGTACTGTATATCCAAGGATCCAGCCATGTTTATCACAGGCAGTTTCTACTGCATATGCAAAAACGTGTTTATGTTCACCCTTTCGAAACCATCCACTTTCCGGATCGCTGATGCTGCATTTTTGTGTTTTCACATCTTCAGGAAGTTCTTCAGATATAGAATCCTTATCATTTCCGGTTCCACCGGATGCAGGTGGCTGGTTATCATCTTTTTTCTTTAATGGCTTTTTTTCATGTGCCAGACGATCTTTTTCAATCTCTTTATTTAATTCTTCTTCATCTTCAGGAAGTGGCACATTACCTGGTGGTCCAATAAAGGTATTTATTGATGCTGGACATGGTGATACTGATCCTGGTGCTGTAGGAAATGGATTAAAAGAAAAAGATATTGTTCTTAGTATAGCTACAAAATTAGGTGCTTTACTTAACGGACGTGAAATATCAATAAAATATTCTAGAACTAATGATACTTATTTAAGCTTAGAGGACAGAGCTAGACTTGCTAATGCTTGGGGAGCCGATTTATTCGTATCAATACATGCTAATTCTGCTACTTCATCAGTTAGAGGTACTGAATGCTATACTCACCCTACTGCAAATACAGCAACTAAAACTTTATCTGCAAATATATCTAGATCAATCGCTAGTAAATTTGGTATACCTAATAGAGGACATAAAGAAGCTAACTTTGCCGTTTTAAGACTTTCTAATATGCCTGCTATTTTAGTTGAAACTGCTTTTATTAGTAATTCTAGTGATGCTAATCTTTTAAATACTAGACAAGATGATTTTGCTAATGCAATTTTTAATGAAATCTTAAACTACTTTAATATGAGTATATCTACAAGTACAATATTAGATCAGATAAATAATAGTGGGTTCGCTGAACTTTTTGGTGTTAAATTTACACAAACACTTCAAGAAAAGATAATTGCTCAAGCTGGACCAATTAAAGTTAAACTTTCTCTTACACGAGGTGGTAGCAATAATGGAGAAATTGTTGCAAATTTTAAAAATGGTAGTTTTGATAGTGGTACATTCAAAAATGATTTACTAGATTTATCTACAACTCTATCTAAAAATGGAGTAAATATATCAAAACAACTCCTTAAATTAGGTAATAAAAGTTTTTCTATATCAGTATCCACTAATAATAATATAATTACTGTATCTTTAACTAAAACTTTAAATATAAATGATTCAACTTTTAGTCAAGTATTGTCAATTGAATACGAT
>OOAZ01001496.1_pt1 | contig 15385 bp, 9 predicted proteins | sample 1671221 | NCBI WGS metagenome assembly OOAZ01 (sample SAMN06348134, study PRJEB24527) | human gut metagenome | biome: human gut; feature: ankylosing spondylitis patient; material: feces | host: Homo sapiens | place: China | collected 2015-10
AGTCCATACGCCAGTTGTTCCAGTAATACGGCCAGAAGTCTTCCAGATTGTGTATATAAGCACCTTCTACGTGAAGTACCTCACCGAATACACCTTGTTGTGCCATATTGAGTGAAGTCAGTTCAAAGAAGTCATATACGCAGTTTTCCAGTTGCATACAGTGTTTGCGAGTCTTTTCAGAAGTGTTGATTAGCTTCCAGATTTCATCCAGTGTCATAGCGGCAGGTACTTCGATGGCTACATGTTTGCCATGTTCCATAGCGTATACACCCATGTCTGCATGGTGTTTCCAGTCTGTAGCTATGTATACCACGTCGATATCGTCACGTTCGCAGAGCTTTTTCCATGCTTTTTCGTCTCCTGCGTAGGAAGCTGCTTTCGGCAGACCGGCTTTCTCCAGTATCTTTTGAGCATTTTCAACACGTTCGGGGAGAAGATCGCATAAAGCTACAATCTGAGTTCCCGGAATATGTGTCCAGCGTTCAACCGCACCGGGACCGCGCATTCCCAATCCGATAAAGCCTACACGAACCGTTTCAAGTTTAGGAGTAACGAGTTGGATTACATCTTGCTGATTTGCCGGACGAGCCGGAGTTTCTACTTTAATCGGAGAGAACTTTGCTTTTGTCTTTTGAGCAAAACTGGTCTGGCAGGTCAACAATGCAAGACCGATGAGTGTGTTAAGTAGTAGTTTCTTCATCTTTCTTTTAATTTTTAATTGGGGGTTATTAATTGGTTTTTCATTTCGGTGTCAAAAATACTAATTAATTAATCAATCCAGTGTAATTATTGTAGATATTTTCATTGCCCGTCTATATTTTTGGTAGAAAAAGAGTCGCACTATTCGCTATGTTATAATGATATTTTCGGCATCGCCCGAACAGTGAGCGATGCCGTTTCTACATCTGTAATGTGTGTTAAGTTAAATTATTCTTATAACAGAATACGTTTTCCGTCAGCTTGTACGGCATATAATTTGGCATTCACCATCAATATAGATGAAGGAATCTCGAAAGTCGTGAAGGTAGAAAAATAAAGTAATTTTCCATTTTCATCATTCTCTCTGAGTTCAAAAGCCACAGCTTCATCTCCGTTTTGGATGGAGACCTTGCGTCCTGCCAGCTCTGCCGTGATAGCTTTGGTTATCTTCTGATTTTCTTTGAATTGAGTGTAATATCCGACATCTCCGACTGCCGAATAGCGGTAGTCATTCGGTGGAAACTCACTTTTCTTTCTGTCTTCAATGTATTGGAAAGCATGTTTCGGGGCAGGGAATTGTGCCATGTATTCTTTTGCTTCCCGAATCATCGCATCACTTACATAGTATTTGTATGTTCCATACTGTTCGATAGTCGTATTGACAGGTTCGAAGAATCCCCACATCTCGAAAAAGTCTGTCAGGTTCTGATTGGCGGCTTTACTTGCCATTTTGGCAAATTCAAGTTGCTTTTTCCCGGGATCTTCACCTTCGGTCATATTCACTTCACGCATCAGTTTGAAAAGTGTTTGCCAGAAATCTGTTTTATATTCGCATCGGTGATAGTAAATCCATAGTTGCCAGTTCATTCTCATATGCGTTTCTGTGTCTTCGTTCTGGTGGGTTGCGTCTCCCATATTATACCAAGCCTGCCCGTTGGCATAACGGGCGGTTGCAACGCTTCCTAACCCGTTACCACGCGATTTGTATTTTCCTAATTTATAGATAATGAAATTAGAGAACAGATTATTAGATGATTCGGTAGAACTGGCCCAGTTAATAGCTGCCTGATGAACATGGCCAATTTCATGAGCTGGTCCCCACGCGTTATCTTCCGCCGCCATTACATTATCTTCCAACAAGATATTGCCTAAGTAGGTATAGACAAATCCGATTTGATAGTCAGAAGCCCACATATAACTTCCTTCCGGTGAGATGGCAAATAAATGGTTGTTGACTTGTGATGGGCGTACATCGTCAATTCCCATTAATTCTTGTTGCCAGCCGACAATGTTATCCCATAGATGGATAGCTGAGAGGATGTTGTTGGGTACATATTCCAATAATTTGTTGCGGTGGAAATAGAACATGATCTTTTCACCGCGTATGCAGAAGTATTTGTGTGTTGATTTTTTCAATAATTCAGCGTATTTTTCGTCTGTCTTATGTTCTTTCAGGTCGAAGAAACCGTTCACTGTGCCACTTCCGAGTGGTATGTGAATTTTGATGGGTTTTGCTGTATTTGAAGTCAGTTCGGTGTTGTACATGACAAACAATTGTCCTTCTCCTTTCATAGTCAGTTTGTTGACTCCGGGATTTAGCATATAGACATCGCCTGAAGAAGCTGTTTGCTTGTATTCTGTTCCTGTTTCCCAAATACACTGCATTGAAATATTCTGTCCGTATGTGTCACCAACCAATACGATGATATCGTCTCCTGCCTTGACGGATATACCAGTCGGATTGTCGAGATCACTATATTTCTTAGTCATTAATTTATCCGCCCATTCAGCAATATTACTGTATGGTTCATAGCTGCGAATGCGAAATTCTTTTTCCCATTTGTCGTATGTATTGTCACGAACCGCTTCTGCTATTCTGACGAAATAGTCTGGCAGAGCTTGTATCTGTTCGTTGGTGACGTTGTTCTTTATTTCCGTACAAGTTATATCGGTGAATACGGTAAGAAGTTGTTTATCCAGTGTTTTATCCGTATTTGTTTTGTAAAATTCCATTTCATCACAGCTTACAAAATCACCCAGACCGCTTAATACTTCGAATTTGATTCCGGTCGCTTTTATGCCTTCTGAAAATGAAACTTTGGAAGGAGCATTCTGCTCTTTAAAGTCATATTCTCCCTGTAATGTATAATCTGATCGGTCAGGATTGGTTGTTGTATATACTTTGACCTTTCCGAAGTTTCCATTACCGGATCGTGTATAATAAATTAAGTAGTCTATTTCCGTATCTCCTTTAAAATAGTATTCCAGCGTGACAGGGAATTTGGCGGATTGTCCCCACGGAGTGTGGAAAGGGGCAGCTCCATCAGTTGAAAATTTGCCATCATATGTATTTTCAATATCCTGTCCCTCCTGATGCTCACTCGCTTTGCCTCCGGTTGGTGTAACCTTGATGTCACCCTCAACAATTACTTCGCCTTTGGCATATTGATTAACGGTGATAGTATAGGTAGCAGTAGTTGATGTTACTTTTATGTTGGCTGTTCTTTTGGTTTCGCCTGTATTTTCATTCACTGTAATTCTCAGGAAAGTTCCTTCTGCTGCTGTCTTTTGTTTTGAGCATTGTAGCCAGTTTGCTTCATAAGAGACACTCCATTGAGCTAACTCCATAGATGTGTTAATTGGAATCTGGACAGACGTACTTGATTTATCCAGATTTTGTATCAGATATTCTTCACTGATACTGAAGGAGCTATTTATAATCGATTTTTCGGTATCCTTGCATGCCAGTGAAACTGTGAATAGAGTAAAAAGGGCTAACAGGTTAGTAATGAATCTTTTTATTGTCATTTTTTTGCTGTATTAGTTTTTAAGATAGATGAGGTATAAAAGGGTGAATCAAAAGTCTGACTCACCCTTTGTCTCTCATTTATTATTCGGACAGTATGAACAGACTAAATTCGCTCCATACAAAGAAGGAACCACCGGTCCAGTTGCTTTCACATTCAAAGCGTAAGGTGTTGGCAGCATTGTCTATTGAAACGTCGGGAGAAACATAAACTCCTGCAGCACCTGACGGGAGACCATCTTCATCCCACGCAAAACGCTTGTAAAGTTGTAAATTGTTCTCATTCGTTCCTGTATATAAATTGAACCATGCCAAAGCGGCATTTCCGTTATTTGATCTGTTTGTATAGGTGAAACGGAATGTCTTAGTTGATACGGGCAATTTTACTTGAACATAATGCTTGTCGGCAATTGATACACTCCACGCGCTGTGGAAGTAGGTACCTATATCTCCATCCAATAAATTAGCTAAGGAACCTTCTGACGGTTCTATTGCATTACTGGAAAGCATGTCCGCTGTCAGACTGTATTTTTCAACAGATGCAACCAGTATAAATGGATTCGTGTCGAATTCGAAACCGTCTTTTCCATTAATTTCCAGAATCTTTATACCCACATTTCCGGAGGTCTTCGTAAACTTAGGGATATTAACTTGAACAGAAGATGTGTTTCCAGGCTCAAATGAGATGATATCCGAAACCAACGTTGCTCCTTCTAAGGTAGTAGTAGTTTCATCAATTGCTACTTTACAGGTGAAATTCCATTGGTTTTCGACTTGCAATCCTAAATCAAGAGCAATGGTGCCTCCACTTTGGGGCAGATATTTAGTCACGGTTCCTGAACTGGATTCAGTGACTGAAAGAGAGGGAGTAATAATCTCCGGTTTCAGAACTAATGTGTTTTTATCCGCCAGGATGGAATCGGATGTACTGGTCAGCATGATTGGAAGGACACACGTTTGTCCCTCTTCAAGAGTCTGCTCAAAGATTTCTATCTCGTTGGTATTCAACTGTAAATTGATGATCTTATAGGTTTCAGCAGAAGAATAATCGAGTTCTTCCATGTTGAACGAATAACAATTGGCAGGCATTGCCACATAGTCCAAACCTCTCTCGGAGATATACTTCTCAAAATTGACTGCATCCATTGCACCGATATGGGCAGAAGCTGTCAATGTGGGTTGACTTCCGGATTTAATGACCGTTATTGAATAGTTAGTAGCCTCTCCTGTTTTATAAAGATCTACGGCTTGCTCACCGGTGGTCTGCAGTGATAGTATTTTCTCATATTCCTGCGGATAGGTATCGTCATAATTGTCGCAGGAAGTATTCATCAGAATCATCCCGCACAAACACAATGCTATTGATATATGTTTCATATATATTCTATATTGTTATGAATGAATAAAAAATAATTAATATCCGGGTGCTTGTACCATTTGCGGATTTTTGTATACTTCGTTGTAGAATACCGGATTCAGGTACATGCGGTTTTCCCACACATAAGGTGCATCAACTGTAGTTCGTTTATTAAATTCTTCGAATGTGGGACTTTGAACTTCTGCATTCAATCCTTCCCGTTTGTTTGCTCCAAAGTACTTGGCTCCTTCTGCCCAACGGCGGACATCGAAGAAGCGGTGACCTTCGTTCCATAATTCAACAAAACGTTCATTGTGTACCCAGTCTTTTATTGTCATATTATTTGTGATATCAGCCAATGTTAATTTAGGGATTCCGGCACGTTCACGAACAGGATTTAGTGCATCAATGGCTTCCTGTGTATTTCCTAATGCTGCATGGCATTCTGCTACGTTTAGGTAGAGTTCGGCCAGGCGGAATAAGATAGTAGGTGCGCTTGTTCCGCTTGTAGAACCGCCGGCTGTATAGAATTCAGTTACCGGATCAACAAACTTTTGTGTCAGGAACCCTGTGACACTATGGTCACGATTAAATAGAGACGGATTGTAACCGTGCATTTCCGAATTCCTCATTTCCAGTTTCAGAGGAGAACCGGCCGCAAATTTAGTTCCGTAGTCACCACCGTCAAAAGCCATCCATGCATAGAAACGAGGTTCACGACCCACATTCAATTTGATAATGTCTTCCCGTGAAGAGATACCTGCTGACTCAAACCATTCAGAGGAAGGAGTAAAGTCAAGGTCTTTTTCAGGTAGTTTCCCGTTAGCTGTATAGAAATGTTCGAACGTATATAATGTAGGAGATACACCACTATAACCAGCATGCCATGTTCCATCCGATTTCTTCAGAATACGAAGCGGATAACGGGAATAAAAATCAAACTGGTTGGATAATCCCCAGATAATTTCTTTGTTTCCTTCAGATTCACGTGTACTTACGGCATAGCGCATCTTCATTACGTTTTTCAGGAATTCTTTATTATCTTCCACGTCTGCTACTCCGGGAACAAAAGGTAAGTTCAGGGATTGTCGGGAGTAATATTCGTCGTCATCGTAAAGTTCACGGTCACCGGAAGTTGTAGCTAATGTAAGTGCTTCCTGACATGCGGCCAGTGCTCTTTCCCATTTGCTCTTGTCATAAGTATTGCTTACCAAAGCTTTACCGTAACCCGGAGTCTCGAAATTCTCATTCTGCCAGTTAGGGTAGGGGAAACTTCCGTTCCATAAAGGAGATGCGGCATAAAGTAACAAACGTGCTTTTACAGCTTTAGCTATAGTAGATGTAGCGCGACCCCATTCATTGGTAACGGTGCGGTTGGCAGGAAGTACTTTGGCGGCTTCATCCAGCTGGTTCGCAATCCAGTCTACACAATAGTCAAAGTGAAAACGTCCATTATACTCTGACGTTGGGGTATCCATCGGAATGTACGAGTCTGTAATTGGGATGGGACCATATCTTCTTAAAGTAGCGAAGTGGTAATAAGCTACCAGGAATTGGCATTCGGCTCTCCATTGTTCCTTTTCTGCATCAGATGCAATGTCGCTTCCCGCATTTTCCAACTTTTGTAAAAACAGATAACATTGTCCTATATATTGGTAAGTAGTTCCCCATAGCCAGTCTTGGTTAGTGGATGATGCAGTGTTAAATGCATAGGCGCCCCAATAACCGTCTGTGTTCCATGAATAAGGTAATACATATTCGTCTGTCGTAGAGTTTATTTCCCCCAGATAGGCACTGGGTAAGTCTGTACTGACACCTCCATAACAGGAATAAAGAAATCCTAAAGCTCGGGTGGGGCTTGACATTGCGTCATCGATATTGGGTTGTTCGGGTGGAACGACGTCTAGATAATCACATGAGGTTAAGCCCAATGCAGTGATAATAACTGCTATACTTATATTTTGAAAGATGCGTGTTAGTTTCATATTTTTTCTCATAATAAATTAGAACTGAAGTTGAATTCCGACATTGACAGTTTTTTGCATAGGATAACTGTTCCAAGAAGACAGTTCAGGATCCCAAAGGTCAAACGGACTAAAGGTGAATAGATTGGCTGCGCTGACGAAAATACGTCCGTAAGGTATCTTATATCCTACTTCTACATTCTTCAATCGGAGGAAAGAACCATTTCTCAACCAGTAACTACTGTTCACTGTATTGTTGGCAACGTCTGTTGCAAGTAGTCCCAAACGAGGATATTTGGCATCCCAATTCTGTTTTTCTTCCGACCAGTAATTATCGGCTATATATTTTAATACATTTCTGTTACCGACGGCTATTCCTTCTTGGAAAGGGTCAATACCGTTTGTCATGATAGAACGCAGAGCAGAGCCACTGAAGAAGACACCAAAATCAAACTTTTTGTAGTTGACAGTTCCGCCAAATCCGTATTGTAAGCGTGGAGTACTTCCATATTTGGAGATCATCGTCTGGTCATCCGAATCAATGATACCATCACCGTTAAGGTCACGATATTTAATATCTCCGACCTTGGGTGTAGAACCCAAATTCTGGGCAGGGCTGTTATCTATTTCTTCTTGTGACTTGAATAAGCCTTCTGCTATGTAGCCGGTAATACGTGAATAAGGTTTTCCGGTTTCTGACTTCCATATTGTCGGATATTCCGGTTCATCCACATAGACCATTTTATTTTTGTTGTAGGTGAAGTTTGCCTGTAGACTGACAGACAAATCTCTGGAGAAGTTATTGGCATAATTAATACTGAATTCTACTCCCTTATTATCCATTTTACCAATATTACTCCAAGGTTTGGCAATATGATAAGCCAGTGATTGCGGCCATGCTTCACGGTTCATGAAGATGTCATAACGCTTGTCGTAGAAATAATCGAAGGTAAATGTCCAGTTGCGGAACAATGTAAAATCAATACCTATATCGAGCTTCTTTACTTTTTCCCATCCCAAACCGGACATGGCGTAGTATGCCATCTGAGGACCTCCTAATTGGTAGTCCATATTTTGTCCGGAAGTCCATTTCAAATAAGACAGGTCGTTGTTTGTAATCTTGTCTATATACAGGTAATAACTTCCGCCGGCTGTTGCCAGGTCGTCGCTACCTACAAGACCGTAGGAACCTCTGACCTTGAGATTGTCCACTACATTTTTCATTGGTTCGAAGAAAGCTTCATTGCTTATTACCCATCCTAAAGAGACGGCAGGGAAGAATCCGAAACGGTCTTCTTTGGCCAGACGTTCGGTCCCGTTGTAACCGAAGTTAAACTCAAATAGATAGCGTTGTCCGTAATCATAAGTAAGACGTCCGGAAAGGCCTTGATTACGGTTGGGTAACACGTCGCTTCTGTATTCGCGTTGTTTGTAGAGTAACATGGCACCTACATTATGCAGACCGAATTGACGGGCATAGTTTAGGTTGAACTGTAATTCAAATGTTTGGTCGGAAGACTTTCCGATAGCCGACTGACTGATATAATCGCTGCCATTCGAATTTAGCAGTTCCAATTCATAATTCGTATTTTCCAGGTCGGTTTCATCGTAGCTTCCGCTTTTTATGCGATAATAATAAGGAGCAATGCTACGATTAAAGTAAGAACTTGACCAGGTTTTGAAATTTACAAAAGCATTAATTTTAAGCCCTTTAGTGATAAAATCCAAATCCTGGTCTATCTTGATAACTGTGTTAAGTGTATTTTCGTTCGTTTCGGCAAAGGATGTCATCATCCTGGCATAGGGGTTCGTGTATAAGGTACTTCCTGAGATGATGTTATTGCCGTACATGATACGCCCGTCCTGACTTGGATAAGTAACCGGAAATTCTATGGGGGTAGTAGTCAGAATCTGTTTGAACAAATCCTCGCTTGATACATTCGGGCTTTTTTTCTGACGGATCTGAGCGTTCATATTCATTTTGATTGTTGTCGTCGGCGTCAGTTTATAAGCAATATTATTCTGGAAGGTATAGTTCATTATATTAATATTGTTGTTCCATGAATATGCTTTCCCTGTGTTCAGCAAGCCTGAATCATGGCTGACATCCAAACTCATGTAATATTTAACTTTAGAACCACCACCGGAAATGTTGACGTTGGCACGTTGGCGCATACTCATGTTTTTGAACAATACGTCTTGCCAGTTTACATCGGGGTATAGGTATGGGTTGACTCCGGATGCCGTGCGTTCCATGTCTGTAGCACTGTATTTGGGTGTAGCGGAAGAGTTTCTGGCTAATGAAGCTTTATTATACATATCCATGTAAGTAGCTCCGTCCACAAATTCCGGGAACTTGTCTAAGTAGTTGAAAGAGTTTTCCGCTGTAACGTTGATGGATGTTTTACTATTGTATTCTCCGCCTTTAGTTGTGACGATCATTACACCGTTAGCTCCGCGTGAACCATAGATAGCGGTGGCAGATGCATCTTTAAGGATAGAGAAGCTTTCAATATTCTCGGCTGGCACATAATTAAGGTCACCGGATGATATTTCTACATCATCCAATAAAATCAGAGGAGTTGCTCGTCCACCAAAAGTACCGATACCGCGAATGTAAAATTCGGCACCGGAGCCAGGCTCTCCGGAGTTTGTTTTTGCGATGACACCCGCCAACTTTCCGGCAAATGAGTTGGACAGGGTAGATGACGGCAGTTTGAGGCTGGCACCTTTTATACTTGTGATAGCTCCTGTTACGCTGACCTTCTTTTGGGTACCGGAACCGACTACGACAACTTCATTCAAGGTATGATCGTCTCCTTCCAGTACAATTTTGATATTCCCTAGATCTTCTACAGGAACTTCACGAGTTTTATATCCGATGTAAGTTACGACAAGGATCGTCTTATTGTCGGGTATGGAAAGACTAAAATTACCATCAATATCCGAGATTGTACCAGTGTTCTTGTCACCTTTAATCGTGATGTTAGCTCCAATGATGGGGCTATCGTCCACTGCGTCTATGATAGTACCGGTTACAGTACGTTTTTTCTTTTGTTGGGTGTTATTCGTTTTTTGTACGTTGAGAATAACCTCTTTGTTTTTTACGATATAGCTAATACCGCTGTCTTTGAAAACTTCATCCAGAATCTCGTCAATAGGACCATTACAATTAATGTCTTTCCGTTGTTTGTCTTCGAGATCTGCTGCATTGTAGAAAAACGTGTAGTCGCTGTTTTTTTCTATAAGCTGGATAGCTTGCATAATAGTGATTGATTGCCCCTTGATAGATATGTGTCCCTGAGCTCCAAGAGCGGACAAGGGGTAAAAGAGCAAAACGAGTGCGATATGCTTCAGATATCGCCTCCGGTAACAACTGTGATTTTTTTTCATGATTTAACTTGTTGTGAGGTTAAATATTGGGTTAATTATTAGAAATATGGTTAATTATATATTACTATTTTACTATTCTGTTTTTTGTATGTGAGGTTAAGGCTGAAACAAAGCTTCTCTATTACGTCATCCAATGTTTCATCATAACGGATGCTACCTGTGAATGAAGATTGTTTAGTAAACTTTCCTTCTAGAATTATATTTGATTGGTATATTTGATTTACAATTGAAATGAGCTGGGGTAATGGGGTTTCTTTGAAGTTGTATCTTCCGTCCTTCCAATTGATATCCATTACATTCTCAACTAATGTTTGTGCATTGTTTGGATTATACATTACCTTTTGCGATGGAGACATGATAATTTTCTCTCCTGTAGATTCTACATTAAATTCTATTTTACCATGAAACAGCGTGATTTCATTTTTTTCAGCATTAGTTTGCTTGATTTGAAAACAGGTTCCCTTTACTTCTATAAAAGCTTTATTAATATGTACTTGGAAGAAACTGCCTTCATGTTTATATACTTCAAAAAATGAGTTGCCTTCTAGCCATACTTCTCTTTTTTTGTTAAAGGCTTTTGTGTATTTAATGGAACTACCTGATTCCATCCATACTTTTGTACTGTCCGGTAAAACGTGCATTTGGTTTTGTTGTGCTATCACCATTATAAATTCGTCGTTAATATTATCTCTGACTGAATTCATCCAAAATCCTCCTATTGTTAGTAAAAGAGCGAGTGAAGCTACGGCAAAATACCATCTTAGTTCTGTTAGAACTTTGTTTCTTTTCCTATCTACACATCTTGCTTTTACTCTTTCCCATATCTGTTCTTTTATTTTAAAATCTATAGCTTTATTTTCTGATTCATTCCATTGTATTTTAAGTTCTCTATCCACTGATTCCAGGTCAGCATAGCTTCTCCGCTGCTTTTTAGTCAGCCGTCCTGCCAGCAAATCTTTAATCAAACTCATCTTTGTATCTTTATCCATCCTATCTTACTTTGTTATTATTCTATTTATTATTACTCGTATATTATAAATACACTTGAGTTAAGTCTATCCCCACATCCCTTCGATAAAAAAAATAGAAAAACTATCATTAAAATCACAATGAGCTAATATTCAATAAATTAACCACTAACCAAAAAGAAGTTTTTTTTTCGAAAAGTCATTTTTGTATCTTAGTTCTAACAGAACTTAGTTGAATTTAATAATTAGAATAGATTTTGAAGACATTATTAAAGGAAAAAAGGTAACTTTATTATAAATAAAAATCAAAAAAAATGTTGTGGTTAATGGTTATTTCTTTATTTTTGTAACACAATTGAAAAGAGATGGAGGAGACAATAATTCTGGAAAAGGTAAAAGCGGGAGATGCGGCTGCATTTTCTTTGCTGTATGACCTTTATTGGCTGAAGGTTTATAACTTTGCACGACTTTATGTCACTTCATCTTCCGTGATTTCAGAAGTAGTTCAGGATGTGATATTACCAAGAATTTTGATGGGTTGCTTTTTATGATTACCCGTAATATTATATTCAATTATTCGCGTAGACATTTTAATGAGCTGAATTTTAAAATGACAGTTCTGAAAGGACTTGAAAATTCTTATGATATAGAAGAGGAATTGGATGCTGCTGATTTGAAGAACTATATTGATAAATTGATTTCGCAACTTCCGGCCAGACGGCAGCAGATCTTTAGAATGAGCCGCGAAGAGCATCTATCTAATCGGGAAATCGCGGAACGTTGTGCAGTCAGTGAAAAAGCAATAGAACGGCAGATTACCTTAGCATTGAAGTTCATCAAAGAGAACCTTCCTTTATTTGTTGTATTTATGGGATAAAGACTCAAACGTATTCATGCTCATGCTTGAGCCTGAATACGTTTAATTGCCTATATGGTGTTTTTTATTTTTTCAGTTTAAAGAAAGGGTTCTTGCTAATCTTGACATCCGAAGGTTTCATATTTTCAATTTTAACAGTACGTCCTAATACATCCCCTTCAATCTTATTGTTTGAAATAACCACAGATTTACATGCTTCCAGCGTAATACCTTCTTTACGATAGTGATAAGGCTGGTAAGTCGTATCACGTATGAGTGTATTGGAGGAGAAGGTGAGTCCGTCTACCGACCGTGCGAAGAGAATCGGATAATCAAATAGGTGGAAGGTATTATCCACAATGCGGATATTGCGATGATAGGGGTACTTCTGTTCCGATGTCGGAATTTCCGGATCAATGCTGATCACGGCTTCACAGAACTGATAAATCGAAGAATTGCAAGGATAACGGAAATCATTGTTACGTATCAGCACGTCTCTGACAGCTCCTGACTCGTACCATGCATTTGCGTCTCCGGCAATCAGAATGGCAGAGCCGCTGGATTCGAATACATTGTTCTCAATAATAACCTTGCCGGGAGTAGATACAAGCAGACCACGTGCCCGGCAACTTCCGAAATGGCAGTTGCGTATTTCTGCATCAGGTGTGCAGGTCAGATTCTCTATTACATATCCGGCTTCCACTCCGGCTGGAAGTGGTGCTGATAATTCGATGATAAATTCAGCTTTATTTAGTGCTTCAAATTTATTCATTTTACCAGTAGCTACGGTACGCATGGTTTTATGCTCTATAAATCCGATTGTTTCGTCCGGACGTCCCCATTCCATCCCTTCACTCATGTCCTGCATGAATTTGCATTTGATACGGGTAGGAGAAAGAACTTCCATAATACGGGAACATGTTCCATGGATGTTAATAGGATCATCCATCAATCCTGCCCAACTGCAGTTCTCAATCTTGAGTAATCCGCTGCATCCCATGAAGTGGAAACCGTCGTCATGTCCGCTCAGCACACGTTTCTTGGAAGTGTTAGGGATGATATGTACATCATTGAAAGATATATTCTTGCTATACTGTGACAGAATTCCCAGTCCGCAGGTATGGAATAGTTTTACGTTTTCTAGTTTTGTGTCCATGCTGTGGTAAATGAAGATACCGGCGTGGTCTCTGGTGCTGTGTCGTAACACAAGGACCGTACCCGGCGCAGGGAAGAATTTATCAGCCTCCTTTTTAGGATCGGATAAGCGTATTAATCCAGGTTTTACTTCTGTTGCATCGTATGAGCGCCAGCCTAAGTTGTCACCTGTATTTGGCAGGACGAGATGGGTGTCGGGATCAAACTGCATGATCGCCCAAAGACTGCTTTTCCATCCTTCACCGACAAAAGTCAGTCGTTTGTTTTCTATGATATAAGGATATTGGTGGGAGTCGATTTCGATCTCAAGGTATCCGGAGGTAGATTGAGTGACAATACCTTGCGCAGTTAATGGGATTTCCCAATCGACGGAGAAGTTCTTTAAGGTAATGTTCCGGCAATGATCCAAAGTGAATGGCTGCATCCGGCCATGCATAATAAACTCAGAACCATTACCGTCAATCGTCAGATCATTGATCTGCTCCAATAGCACGGCGAGAATTTTGGGATTAACATCGTAGGTGTTCGTTTCGTGATAATCTTTTTCGATAGCATGTTGTGCCCAGAAGTCATATCTTCCTTTTGGAAAGACAAGTGTGGAACCTGGATATTGCTTGCAAGCATCGATTGCCTTTTGTATAAATGGCACTGCGTTGATACGGCTGTCGGGTTTCAAACCGAAATCGGATACGGAAATAATCTTGCTTGCCGAAATGCTGTTTGCACAAAGTAAAAGTGCAGATAGTAAGCATGTCTTTAATGATAGGAATGTTCTCATGTGTTTTTATAGTTTAATTGGGGTAAATAGGTAAAATCTAATGTTTGTGTTTTTCCCAGACACCTCTGGTGAAATCCGGTATTTCTACAGGAATACTTCCGTTCAATACCGACTTCTCGCTTAATTCGGTGATACACGACCATTCGGCTGCATCATAAACGTCCATGTCAAGGGGCAGTCCGTTGCGCAGGCAATATATTAACCGATAATCCATTACATAGTTCATTTCGTTCGGTAATCCTTTACGATGTGCTTCCTCGCCGATGGTGGCGCTAAAAGGGTGTTTATAGAGAGTTAATACTTGTTCAAGTGCTTCGCCTTCAAGCGGAGTATCTCCATGAGAATCCAGGGCAATGCATGGTACCGGATATTTTTGTGCAAAGCCGAGTGTGCCGCATACTGTTTGCAGGCGACTGTAAGGGCGGGGAGTCGAAACATTATACTGAAGCATGATCGTTTTCCCTTTGGCGGTATGGATAAGCGTGGTGTTGACATCTCCCAGTTTATACTTTTGACGGGCTTCCGGTGAGTTCTCTCCGAATCTTTTCCGCGCATACTCGCTCATGCCGGCCTGATGGGTGGACATGGATACGAGATATTCCATCCTGTCATTGCGGTGGATGTCGAGGATTTGACAGGCAGGCCCTAGTCCGTGGGTGGGGTAGGGATTGCCTGTATGTTCGATACTGTATCTTTTTCCCCAGTGATTGTGGTAACCGCCTTCGCTCTCTTCGGCAAAATACATGGAACGGAGATCGTGAATATATGCTCCTTCTACATGCATTATTTCTCCGAGTACACCTTGACGTGCCATTTCGAGAGTAGTCAGGGCAAAAGGGTCATAACAGCAATTTTCCAGCATGATACAGTGGCGTCTTGTCTTTTCTGCTGTATCGACCAGTTGCCAGCATTCGGCTATATTCATGGCGGCAGGAACTTCGATAGCTACATGTTTGCCGCATTCCATTGCATAGGTTGCCATTTGGGTGTGAGTGAGCCAGTCTGTACAGATAAAAATTAAATCCAGATCGTTGCATTCACACATCTTTCGCCAGCCGCCTGGTCCGGTATATCCCGTGGCTTCGGGGTGCTTTGCTTCTTTGAGTATGAGTTGGGCTTTGTTCAAGTTACCTTCCCTGATTTCGCTGAGAGCTTTGATTTCGGTTCCTTCTATTTGCAGATAACGTTGCAGGGTGAGTAGCCCTCGATTCCCCAATCCTATGATTCCGATGCGGACAATTGGGATAGGGGGGTGTGCCAATTGCAGTACGTGTGATTGCGTTGGAGAATCTTCCATGTTCTTAGAGGTTTAAAGTTATACAAAAAAGAGAATCTAATTTCTCAGATTCTCTTTGAAGAGCGGAAGACGGGGCTCAAACCCGCGACCCTCAGCTTGGAAGGCTAATGCT
>OOAZ01001506.1_pt1 | contig 15301 bp, 13 predicted proteins | sample 1671221 | NCBI WGS metagenome assembly OOAZ01 (sample SAMN06348134, study PRJEB24527) | human gut metagenome | biome: human gut; feature: ankylosing spondylitis patient; material: feces | host: Homo sapiens | place: China | collected 2015-10
CTTTTTTGTCTACTCGAGCCATTAAAAGCCTAATGGCGAGCATGAAAAAAAACGATCGTCGCAATTCGCGAAGATCGGCCGAAAATTATCGTAAAAGAAGTTACTTGCTTGTTAAATAGACTCGACGAATTTTGATGGCCTCAATAGCGTCCTCACCATTTAAATTCTGGGCCTTTCTGAGGTCTTCAGCGCTCATTCTCTTTTCCAAAGCTTCAAAGGCTTTGACCTCTTCTTCCGAGGCACCTTTTTGAAGTACGCAATCGTTCAAAATTGCATAAGCGGTGACAGGATCGCCTCCGAACCAATTCGGAGTGGCTAACTTCATGGCATAGCTGCAGACATTCGCTTTATTGCCTTTCTGCACGGCTGCTAGAGCCAAGGCCCCGCCGATATCGAAGTTTTTGCGTACGCCGACACCGTTCCAGTATTTCTCAGCGTTTTCTTCCAGCTCTTCCGGCTTAGCCCGAGCGATGTACATATCAAGATACTTTTGGGCGTCTTCATGGTTTTTAACCGCACGAGGTCCGGATAACTCTAATCCGACTAAAGTCAGTAAATCTTCATTAGAAGCGATGGGAGCGGCCTTTTTCATCCAGTAAACGGCTTTTGCAGGATTCTTGGCAACACCCTCAGCGCCGTAAAGATAAATTCTTCCTGTTTGGAGTTCAGCAGCCGTCAAGCCCATCTCGGCTGCTTTTTCAAAACATTTAAGCGCTTCCGGCACTTCTTTGGCATTCCAATACAGTTCGCCTAGATAGTATGTACCGTTAACACTTCCCTTGTCCGCGGCGGCTTTTGCCCAATATCTGGCCTTTTCAGGATTCTTTGTCAGCCGTAAGCCGTGTCCGAAGGAATAACTAATCGTATAAAGTTCTTGAGGAGAAGCGTTTTGAAGGATGGAATCAATATATTCCTGCCCTGTTTGCTTGGACTGCTCGTTATCTGCTTGAGAAAGCAGACGTTCACCGGTCATCACTCTGGAGAGCGCATGGCCGTTTTCAGCGGCTTTGCGAATCCAGTCATAGCCCAAGTTCTCGTCTTTTTCGACGCCTCTGCCCTCAAGATAGGAAATACCTAGAGCGGCTTGTGCCGGAGCATAGTCAAGTGAAGCGGCTTTTTGAATGAGCTCAAAAGCTTTTTCCTGAGATAGTTCGACACCGGTACCTTTTCTATAAAGAGCTGACAATCGCATCATGGCTTTCGGACTTCCGAGATCGGCTGCCTGCCCATAAAGAACGGCGGCTTTGGAGAGATCAACAGGAACGCCTTCCCCGTACAACTGGACTTCAGCTTGTTCGATTAACTCTTTGATCTTCTTTTGTCGAGCAAGAAGTTGCTCCTCTGACTCTCTTGGTTCTAAAACTGTTTCAGCAGATTTAACTTCTTTTTCGTCGCTTGCTTTCTGGGTTGGCGCCGGATTTGCTGCCTCTGTTTTTTCCTCTGTCTGGACAGCCGGTTCCTCTTTTACGATTTCGGAGGATTGCGCAGCTGCATAGCCGCTTGAAGCGATGCATAGACTAAAGAACACACAAGTCGGTAAACCATTATCGTTGTCTCCTATTTGTGCCGTCATTTTTGCAGAATTTCTCGAGGAGTAACAAAATTATTCCTTCAATCGCAGACACTGAGGTGAAATTTCTTCTAAATACCGCGATTCATCCCAAGGGGCCCAGGATTTCCCGAGATTTCGTCTGCCTATTGATTACTACTTGAGTTTTTGGTGTTTTGTCAGAGTCGAAAAAATTGTCATTTTTGCTTACTAAAATAACCCCTCTCGATAAAATAGCCATATCGAATTAATAAAACGAAAACCGCCCTGTTTGGCAAGAGGTTTTTAGTGGAGATTCCTCATATAAACTCTTTTTTTACATAGAAAAACTACTGTGTTATTACAGGGGTAAATATAAAAACTTATAGACTGAAATGAGATTCTCTTCCTCCTTCCCCAGAATAGGGATTTTTCAACCTAATTCTCTAAGTGGTATGCCTATCATTTGTCAGATTTCCCATTTTGGTAAATTTTTAAAATTACTAAGTAGATGCACGGGCATACGTGATTCTTTTTACTCGATTTTCCTAACTATTATCCCTATTGTGTTATAGGGGTAAAAAGGGGTAACATTAATGTCATAAAAAGATAATTTATTTGAGAAGGCCTTATATGAAAAACGCACGCTGGGTAAGGCTCGCAGATGATCTGACTCGTGGTATCACCAACGGTGATTATCCCCTCGATTCGTATTTGCCAACCGAGATGGAGCTCTGTGAGAAATATAACGTTAGTAGGTATACCGTCCGACTCGCACTTGCAGACCTCACACGCATGGGCCTGATTAAACGGTGGCCAAGACTAGGCTCTAAAGTCGTATCCGTAGGATTTGACGAAACCTATGCCCATACCTACACCTCATTTGCGGATATCGACGGTTTGTCCTCTACACACAAAAGAGTTGTCCAGGGAACTCAGGAATGTGTTGTTGACCACGCACTGGCAAAGAGGCTGGAATGCGAGAGGTATCTGCGCTTCCTGCGTTTTTCTAATGTCCGAACCAATCCGACAGACAACGGAAAGCCTGTTGTTTGGACGGCGGTTTATGTGAACGCCGCTTACTCCCGTCTGCCGGATTTGGCTCGGTTAAATCCGTTGGTTCTTCTTTCCACACTGATCGAGAAAGAATACGGAGAAAAGTGTCTTGAAGTCGTCCAGAAGATTTCCGCCGTTCCCCTTCCTGCAGAAGCCGCAATGTATCTGGATGCTCAGGTCGGCTCACCTTGCCTCCGTATTCTCCGCCACTACATGGGTATTAAGCGGAACATCCTCGAAATTTCAGAGTCTTATCATCCCGGCGACCGTTACGCACTGACAATGAATATGCGTGCTAACCGTTGATTACTTAATTGATAGAATGCTTGTGTAAAGCATTCGACTCACGAAAAAAGAGGATTCGAGCTGCCTTACAGGCAGCTCTTCTTCTATATAGATATAGGCTGTTAGGAAAGTGGCAGAAATTTCTTGGAAACGAAAACCCGGACAAAAATTGGCGCCTCTGGCCGAACGCCTTAAGAAATTGGGTTTGGTCAGCGATTGGGATTTTGTCCTTCATTTGCCTCTTCGTTACGAAGATGAGACCTCCATTACGCCGATCGAAGAACTTGAAGTCGGCGTCGACGCCCAGGTTGAAGGTGTTGTCACCAATAACAGCGACAATCGGTTCGGAAATTTTGAAGCTTGGGTCGATGACGAAACCGACATGCTCAAGGTTCGGTTTATTCACTACTACCCTTCTATTCGTGATTTACTGAAAGTCGGGAAACGTGTCCGACTCTACGGAAACCCGCGTGCCGCTTTCGGCGGCGGTCTTGAAATGATTCATCCCAAGGTTCGCGCTCCGAAACCCGAAAGCGACCTTCCTAAAACGCTTTCACCTGTTTATCCCGCCGGCGAAGGTGTGACTCAGCTGTGGCTGAGAAAACGCATTGACCGCGCCTTAATGGACGTGGATATTTCTGACCTCTTGACCGAAGAAGAGCGTAATGAATTGCACCTTCCGGGACTTTCTGAAGCGATTAATTCTCTGCATCATCCTAAGGCCGGCGCTCCGATTGGTCCTTTGCAGAATCGAACGGATCCGGCTTGGCAGCGGTTGAAATTTGATGAGCTTCTGGCTCAGCAGATTTCGCTGAAGAAATCTCGTGAAATGCGGGATATGAACAAAGGACCGTTGATGCCGCTGCGCAAAGGCGACAACAACTCTTTGACAGCAAAATTTTTCCATTCCCTGCCCTTTAAGCTGACAAAGGCCCAGATTCGAGTCTGGAAAGATATTTACGAATCTCTCGGCAGCGAACGCCCCATGAACCGATTGGTTCAGGGAGATGTCGGAAGCGGTAAAACCGTCGTTGCGGCGCTTGCCGCCTGCCAGGCGATTGATGCAGGCTACCAGGCGGCGCTTATGGCGCCGACGGAAATTTTGGCTGAACAGCACTTTAAAAAGATTATTTCCTGGCTGGAACCTTTCGGCGTCCGTGTCGTTTGGCTCTCCGGAAAACAGAAGGCCAAAGAAAAGCGTGAAGCCTTGGCGGCAATCGAAGACGGTGCCGAACTGGTGGTCGGAACTCATGCAATCATTCAGCCGGACGTTAAATTCAAGGCTTTGGGGCTCGCCATCGTCGATGAGCAGCACCGTTTCGGCGTGGATCAGAGATTAGCCATTCGTGCACAGCAAAACGGTATGATGCCGCATCTTCTCATGCTGTCGGCCACGCCTATTCCCCGAACCTTGGCTATGAGTTATCTAGCCGATATCGACGTCTCCGTCATCGATGAACTGCCTCCGGGAAGACAAGAGATCTCAACAAAATTAGTTTCCATGAGCCGCAAAGGCGATTTGGTCGAATGGATCGGCAAGTCTTTAGCCGCCGGCCTGCAGGCCTATTGGGTCTGCCCTCTGATCGAAGAAAGCGAAAAAGTAGACCTTACCGCTGCCACTGAAACATGTGAAGAGATTAAACAAATCCTCCCTCAGTTCAAGATTGAGCTTCTGCACGGCAAGATGACGCCGGAAGATAAAAACGCTGTCATGGATCGGTTTGTTAAGGGAGAAACAAAGCTTTTAGTTTCTACAACAGTGATTGAAGTGGGCGTAGACGTTCCGAACGCATCCATTATGGTTATTGAACACGCAGAACGCTTCGGGCTTGCCCAGCTCCATCAGCTCAGAGGACGCGTCGGCCGAGGATCGATCAAGAGTTATTGCTTTGCGATTTTCGGAGACCAGCTTTCAAAGATCGGCAAGGAACGTCTCCAGGTATTCAACGACACGACAGACGGCTTTGAAATTTCCAGAAGAGACTTGGAGTTGAGAGGGCCTGGTGAGTTTTTAGGCGCTCGTCAGAGCGGAGCTGCCCTGCTTCGTTTTGCTGATTTTGAAACCGACGGCTTCCTCGTTGAGAAAGCCATGGCGATGGCGGATAAGTGGATCCGAGAAAAAGATCCGCGGGCAGAAAAGCATGCTGCCCGCTGGTATCAGTCTAAAGAAAAGTATTTGGAAGCTTAGAAAGTGAGGCCTTCTTTGAAGGCCTCAGCATCAATTATTTCTCCGCTGCTTCTACGCTTTCGTGGAAAGCGTCGCCGAGTTCAACGGCACGTTTCTTGCAGGCGTCCATCGCATCCTGCATCATTTCCATAAAGTGACGGTCATTCATGACCTTGAGCGCTTCATAAGTTGTGCCGCCTTTGCTCGTTACCTTTTCACGAAGGACAGACGGCGACTCGCCGCTGCGTTTGGCGAGTTCGGCTGACCCGAGAACGGTTGCAATGGCCATTCTCTTTGCTTGGACGTCATTGAATCCGTAACGAAGTCCGGCTTCTGTCAACGCTTCAATAAATCTGAATACATAAGCAGGGCCGGAACCGCTGATGGCTGTTACTCCGTCCAGTTCTTCTTCTTTCGTACACCAAATCAAATCGCCGCAGGCCGCAAAAACTTTGACAATAAAGCGATGGTCGGGTTCTGCTTCGGGTGTGGAATAAAGTCCGCAGACGCCGAGACCGATTTTCATCGGAGTATTCGGCATGGTGCGGCAAATGCAGTTGTGACCGATCATTGCCTCAAGGTCTTTGACTCGAACGCCGGCCGCAATAGAAATTACGAGTGCGTCTTCGATCCATTCTTTGCTGGCTTTGATGGCTTCAGCAAGCTGCTGCGGCTTGACTGCAAGAACAACGGCATCGATCTCAGAAAGCCACGAACCGGGTTCCTTATGAGCATGGACACCGTATTCGGAAGAAAGACGCTCCAATTTCTCTTCATTGTGATCAATGACGTGAATATCATCGCCCTTCCAGTCACTTGAGACCATCTTAGAAATGATGGCTTCTCCCATGTTTCCGCCGCCGATGAAAGCGATTGTTTTTCTATTCATTTTTACTCCTTTTTGGTGTAGTCACGAGGTCCGAAAATTGCCGAGCCGACTCTTACCATGGTACTCCCGCATTCCACAGCTTCTGCCATATCCGAGCTCATGCCCATCGAGAGCGTGTCGATATCAAAATTCAGCTCATCTCTTAAATGCAGGAAGATGGCATACATTTCTTTTAGAGGAGCCTTTTTGCCCTCTTCAGTATCCGAGGGCGCCGGAATTGCCATGATGCCTCGAAGCTTTAAGTTCGGAAGCAATGTGATAGCTTGAGCCAGGGCCGGGACGTCGGCTGGCTGGCAGCCGCTTTTACTCTCTTCGTCAGAGATGTGAACTTCGATTAACACATTTAAGGGAGGCATATCTGCGGGTCTTTGCTCAGAAAGCCGCTGTGCGATTTTTAAGCGGTCTACCGTCTGAACCCAATCGAAATGTTCAGCTACAGGGCGGGTTTTGTTGGACTGAAGATGCCCGATAAAGTGCCAGGTAATCTCCAAGTCAGGATGCTGCTTTTTAAAGTATTCGATTTTTTCGCACCCTTCCTGAACATAGTTCTCCCCGAAGGCCCTCATGCCGCACTTCACTGCTTCCTCCAAAGCATTAATTCCGAAGGTTTTTGAAACCGGAAGTAAAAAGACGCTTCCCGGCTCTCTGCCGAAGCGCATTTCGTCGTCTGCAAGTGATTGTTTTACCCTTTTGTACCGTTCTTCCAAACCGGGCTTGAGTATCGACATTGAGCTCCTCCTATATTGAATCGTCAGTGAATAGTAGAACGATTTATAGGAAAAAAACTAAGGTCAGGCACGGAATGGTAACGTGTCAGGGTGATTATCTTGAAAAAAATATTATTTAATTAGTTATTAACAACAATAATCTTTTTTTACCCTAAATGGTATCATTACTCATAGCTCAGAGAACATGGATAATAAAATAGTTATTCAAGTTTGATGAGCACTACAAACCACCACATTGATAATCAGCATACCGGAGCATTTAGTTATGCCAAAGACAATCAAGACAGCAAGAGGCCTGGCTCGTTTTGCGAAGGCCCCGTACGCATCCCGCCGCAAATCTCTTCCCAGACACTCCTTCGAAACTCGTCAGAAAGCATTGGCGATTTTCCAGGCCGGCGGAAGCTACAAAAATTGTGCAAAAACTCTCAATATTCCCGTATACACAGCTCGTGACTGGCATCGCAGCTTCCTGATCGGGACCTTCCGTGCAGAACATGGCGCTCGCCAGCAGTCCTACACACCTGAACAGAAAGCCGAAGTGCTTCGTCTGCGTAAGGAAGAAGGCAAGTCCTACAACGTTATTTCTCAGTTAACGAAAGTTAACCGCGCAACAGTTCTGCAGTGGATTCATAAGGATATCGCTCAGCAGCAGGCAGCAGAAGCTGCTGCACAGCAGGCTCCCGCAAACGACTCTGAAATGACTGAAACCGGTCCGGTCGGCGCAGTTGCCGAAATGACCACATCCGGTCCCACAGCCTAATTGATTATCTAAGAATATTCGCGGATAAATAAGCGAAAAGCAGCGCCGACAGCGGCACCGAAAAGTCTCTCCTTTCCGGTTTCCACTTCGGCGCTAGTCTTGTTTCTAGTCTTTCCTTTTGATAAGCATGAGTTCTCTGGTTTTGGGACCGCTCCCCAAAGAAGTTCTATTGCATTCCTGTTGCGCACCCTGCTCTGCCGCCATCTTAGAGTGGCTCCAGCAGAATGGCGTGCGTCCGACGATCTTTTTCTATAACCCGAATATTTATCCGGTGAAAGAATATTTGATTCGTAAAAACGAACTGGATCGATTCGCTCAATCATTAGGAATTCGGGTTATTGACGGCGACTACCGACACGACCTTTGGAGACTTGCCGTCATCGGATTGGAAAAAGAACCGGAAAGAGGACGCCGCTGCCTCGCTTGCTTCAAGCACCGCCTTCTCGTGACGGCTGAATGCGCGAAGCGCGAAGGGATTGAACTCTACACAACTACCTTGGCCGGATCACGCTGGAAGAGCGCCGAACAAATTCGAGAAGCGGCAGCTCACGCTAAATCTTTAATTCCTGAAAGCACCTATTGGGACGTGAACTGGAAAAAAGGCGGTCTGCAGGAACGACGCGGTATTTTGCTCAAAGAAAACGGCTTCTACAATCAGCGGTACTGCGGCTGCGAGTTTTCAATGGGGCATTTGACAGAAGAGCAAAGAATAGAAATTTTGAAGCGATAGTAAAAATCAGATTTTTCTCTTGCAAAACATGGAACTTTTGTCGATGACTCAATGATTTTTCATCTCCGGGAAATATTCTCTGCATCCTATTTTTCAAGTATTTTCTTCAGGATATGCTTAAAAAGCATAAAAGACCGAACGTAAAGTATTTGATTTTTTGTCGACACGGTTTGGATAATCTCGAAAGGTTATCTTTAGCGGGAGAGTAATCTATGAGAGTTTTTGTTATTAATGCTGGAGTAAAGCGGCCGGACGGCTCGGGCGGATGGCTTAATGCCGAAATGACTCGCATGGCAAAAGAGGCATTCGAGCGCAGAAAGATAGAAAGCATCATTACGGATCTCAATGAGAAATGGGACCTGGAAAAAGAAGTCGAAAAAGTTCTCGGTTCCGATTTGCTGCTGGTTCAGACACCTATATGGGCCATGTCCACGCCTTGGCAGTATACGAAATGGCAAGACATTGTCCTTACCGATCCGCGTGTCTGCGGTACAGATGGGCGGACACGAAAGGATCCAAACAAGCTTTACGGTACGGGCGGTTTTCTTACGAAAAAGCGTTATTGGATAAGTACAACATGGAACGCTCCCGAGGACGCCGTGTGCGAACCAGGACAATTCTTTGATGCTCGTGGACTTGAAGGTGTATTAATGCCTTTGCACAAACAGTTTCAGTATATGGGTATCAAACCTTTGGCACCGAGTTTTGCTATTTTTGACGTTTACAAAAATCCCACAGTTGAGTCTGATTTGCTCCGGTGGAAATCAACTCTTGAGGTGGTGACAGGCAAGCTGTTGATAGGTCAAACTCAATGAGAAGACCAATAAATTCGTAACTATCCGTCTCTGTAAACCTAGATCTTTAGATTGAGGGCCTTAGGTTGAATGGCGTCTCTAATTGAATGTTTTTTGAAAAGTTCTTCCACAATTCTGCAAGAAACAGCAGAGATACAAAAAGCGCAGCAGCTCAATTCAAGTGCCCTGCGCTTTTCAACTCTCTAGGAAGATGCTTTCAGATTACGTCTTCAGATATTTGCCGAAGAATTCCTGAAGTTTGGCAGCTTCTTCATTGACGTACTTAGGAACCCAGTATGTTTCAATGTGCTGAGCGCCTTTAACCAGATAAATTTCTTTATCTTTTGTACCGGTTGCCTTCTTGATGGCGTCATCAGTCATGTAGCGGGTGTCAGAAACATCGCCGGCAATCATGAGAAGCGGCTGATGGATCATGGCCATATGGTCATCGACGTCCCAGTTCATCAGATCCATCAGGCTGCTCTGCGTGTAGAGGAAGGTGGAATTGGGATGAGCATGAGTACGGAAATAATAGAAGAAGCCGTCTCTGTAAAGTGCGAACGGAAGCTTCTTGGCCTGTTCGTCAGTGATGTTCATAGCGCCGACTAAGCGAACATCACCTTCTTTTTCAAAGGTTCTGGCTTCGGCAGCCTGTGCAAGTCTCTGCTGGATCGTGTCCACCTGAGAATCTTGGAAGCCGTTTCTGCGAACGCGGCCGCTGTTGAACATAGAAATAGTGGCAACAGCTTTGATGCGGGGATCTTTCTGTGCAGCGCCGAGCGTGTATCCGCCTCCGCCACAGATGCCTAATGCACCGATTTCATTTGCATTCACACCCGGATAGGTTCTGATGTAATCAACCATACCGTTGATGTCTTCAATACGGTTGGCAGGTTTGTCGGTGTGTCTCGGTTCACCGCCGCTGGCGCCCTGGTAACGAGCATCAGCCGCAACGGTGATGTAACCCATGCCTGCAAGTTTTTCAGCAAAAAGACCGGCAACCTGTTCTTTCACGCCGCCGTTCGGGTGAGCAACAACGATGGCCGGATAGGATTTCTTCGGATCGTAACCAGAAGGAGTGTAGACGTTTGCGGCAACGCGAATTCCGTCAACAGTATAGGAAACAGGATGAATATTTACTTTACCGACAACATTTTCTGTAATTGCATTGTCGTATACCAGGCCGTAAGGCTTTTTAGAAAAATCTGCGGCGACAGCTGAATAAGTAGTCATAAGAGCTCCGACTAAAGCAGCATAAAGTAGTTTTTTCATGCTTCGCACCTATAAGTTAAAAATGAAAAAATCAATAAATGATCGATGTGTACATACTAGGGATATGTCTAAAGAGCCGATGTCACGCATTTCTAAAAGTTTTGCCTAATTTTGCGTCGCGGCCAGAGAGTCGGAATTTTGATGGTTGTCCGTTATCTTGAAGAAAAATTCTTCTCTGCCGAACATGTTTTTCTGTCAGAACAGTCATTGGAGCTCTGGTAGTTGGAGAGAAGAAAAAACAACAAGAAATTACACAATGAGGTGATCAATTAACGTTTTGAATTATTGATTCTTTTCAAACTTTTCACAGGGAAGCGTTCTGAAATTCATTGGTCACTCATAGGGGCTGATGTAAAATCAGGCAGAATGGGCTCTGTAAGTAATTATTTCAGAGAAATAAAAAACTGATCTCTTCTAATCACGACAAGCCCATAGCACAACCTCATTAAACAAGAGTCACAATTATGAAAGAGTCCGACTTATGCGTCATTGCGGTAGTCTATGGCGTTGCGACCTGGTTTTTGGTCATGACGCTGCAGTTGCCGCCGGCTGCTCAATCCTACCCTCTAATCCTTTTAACTGCGCTTTACCTCTGCAATACGCTCTTCTTAGGTAAACAGTTATATTCTTTCTACCGCCATCGTGTTGTCCTGAATGACTTCAGAAAATTGTTCGCCGGTTTCCTTCCCGGACAGTTTTTCGGCGTCTTGGCAGGCTGCATTATTTATATGGCCTTAGTGAACTATTTGGGTTATTACATCTCCAGCGTTCTGTATCTGCTGCTGGCCCAATTCTTCCTGAAGGTAAAACCGATCCCCGCAATTATCAGCTGCGCCTGCATCATGATTGTGACCTATCTGGTTTTCTCGATGTTCCTGCACGTACCTCTTCCCCTCGGGGTCTGGTTTGAATAAGGAGAAGAAGCCATGTTAGAAACACTCTCTTTAATGGGCATGGGCTTCATCCATGCGATGAATCCTCTTACATTAGTCCTGATGATCGGTGCTACTGCACTGGGTATCACGATCGGCTGTCTGCCCGGTTTGTCCGCTGCGATGGGCGTTGCCCTTCTGCTTCCGGTGACCTTCGGTATGGACCAAGCGACCGGTTTGATCGTCTTAGGCGGTATCTACTGCGGTGCGATCTTCGGCGGCTCGATTTCCGCGATTCTGATTCACACACCGGGTACACCTGCCTCTGCTGCGACCGCCATTGAAGGCTACGAACTGACTAAGAAAGGCATGGCGGCTAAGGCGCTCGCCGTTGCCTGCTTTGCCTCTTTCTGCGGCGGTTTATTAAGCTGTATTTCTCTTTACTTCTTCTCTCCCTTCCTTGCCGAACTGGCAATGAAATTCAAGAGCCCGGAATACTTCTGGCTTTCGATTTTCGGCTTAACCGTGATCGCCGGTGTTTCCTCTAAGTCGCTTCTCAAAGGTTTCATCTCCGGCATCTTGGGTCTTCTGATTTCGACAATCGGTATGGACCCGATGGAAGGCGTTGAACGCTTCATGATGGGAAGCACCACGCTTTACAACGGTGTCAACGTGACTTGCGCCTTGATTGGCTTGTTCTCCATGTCTCAGGTTTTAATCCTGGCAGAAAAAGCGATTAAGAAACGTGCTAAGGCAGCTAAATTTACGGGCAGCCTTCTTCTGAGCCGCTCCGATATTAAGAGACTGGCTCCGACCATTACGCGTTCTTGGATTATCGGCAACATCTTGGGTATTCTGCCTGGCGCCGGTGCAACGATCGCCTGCTTCATGGGTTATAACGAAGCACGCCGCTTCTCCAAACATAAAGATGAATTCGGCAAAGGCTCCATTGACGGTGTGGCCGGTTCTGAAGCTGCGAACAACGCTGTGACGGGCGGCTCTCTTATCCCGACACTAACGCTTGGTATCCCGGGTGAATCTGTGACAGCCGTGTTAATGGGCGGTTTGATTATTCACGGTCTGCAGCCGGGACCGGAGCTCTTCTCTACTTATGCTCCGATGACTTACACATTCTTTGCCGGTTTTGTGCTCGTTCAGTTTGCGATGCTCGGCGTCGGTCTTGTCGGCTGCCGTATGTTTGCTCAGGTCTCCCGCTTGTCCGACTCCATTCTGATCCCTGCGATCTTCCTTCTGTGTGTTGTGGGTTCCTTCGCGATTCACAATAACTTTGTGGAAGTGATCATCATGTTCATTTTCGGCATCATCGGCTACTTCGTTCGCAAGTTTGATTTGAACGCAGCCGCCATCGTGCTGGGTCTGATCCTGGGTCCGATCGGTGAAAACGGCCTGCGCCGTTCTCTGTATCTCTCCGACGGTGATCCTACGATCCTTTTCAGCACCCCGCTCTGCTGGATGCTCATCCTCTTGTGCGTCCTCGGTACTTGCTCTCCGTGGCTGATGGCTCGCTGGGAAAAACATGTTGAAGCCAGATCCCACCATTAATCTGTTGCTTTGACCACTCGCCTCCGCCTCGCCGGAGGCTTTTTTATGGGCGATTCACTAATTTGTATTCCAAATTTTGTAAGCGTGCGTTAATATCCACATTACTGATTCGGAGTCACCATTTGTCGAATTAATGATTCTGCAAAAGCGACCTGGGTTCAGAAGTAAAAAAATCACCATCCTTAGGAGGATATTCGAAATGAAAAAAGTTCTTGCAGCTGTTGCTGTTGCTATGACCCTGCCGATGACAGTTATGGCATGGGAACCGACCGGTGACGTCAACGTTATCGTTGCTTACAAAGCCGGTTCCGGCACAGACACAGGTGCTCGTCTTCTTGCTACCGAAGCCCAGAAGTACATTCCGAAAACCGACGGCCAGACTATTGGCTTCATCAACCTGCCGACATTCACAACTTTGGCTGCACAGTCGGGGGCACCCTTCTCCATCAATGACATCGTTCCTATCGCCAACCATCTGACTGAAGCCGGTGTTGTTGCTGTTAAGGCCGATTCTCCCTACAAGACCATCGAAGAACTCGTTGCCGCCGCTAAAGAGAAAGGAAACCTGAAAGCCTCCACAAACGGCAACAAGGCTTCCAACCACACAGCTGCTCAGCTGCTTGCCAAGAGCGCCGGCTTCAAGTACAAAGCCATTCCTTACGGCGGTACAGCCGACCAGCTGCTGGCTCTTCGTCAGGGCGAAGTTGACTTCACCTGCGCCAAGGTTGCTGACGTTGCCAAGCTCGTTAAGGGCGACAAACCAGAACTCCGTGTTCTGGCTGTTTTCAACACCAAACGTGATCCTGAACTCCCGAATGTTCCGACACTCGGCGAAAAAGGCCTCTACCCCGAATGGTACGGCTCTGCTCGTGCTTTAGTTGCTCCGAAGGGAACCAAGCCTGAAGTTATCCAGTACTACGTTGAAGCCTTCAAGAAGACAATGCAGGATCCTGCTGTCATCGAAGCTCATAAGAAAGCCGGTATGGCTCTTGACTTCAAAGACAACAAGGAACTCGGTGACCTGATCAAAGCTCAGGACAAGTTTGCTCGTGACGTTGTCAACGACCTCTACAAATAATTTTTGATTATTTGCCCCGGGTACTTCGGTGCCCGGGATTAAAAATGCCTTTTTAGGTGGGTAATTCCTCAATTTAGCGATTGAGGCTAACTTTTTGTACGCATAAATAAAATGTTCAAGAAAATCCTTCTTTCCGCAACTCTGATGGCTACCGCCACAGCTTTTGCCGCTGACCTTCCTTCCGTTAAGATTTTGGCTACAGGCGGAACGATCGCCGGAACTGCTGCTTCCAGCACTCAGACAACCGGATACAAAGCCGGTGATTTAGGCATTCAGACTTTGATCGAAGCGGTTCCCGCAATGAAAGACTATGCCAATGTTTCCGGTGAACAGGTCGTCAAGATCTCTTCCAACAATATGGATACCAAGACCTTGCTGAAACTTGCCAAGCGCGTTAACGAACTGCTGGCTGATCCGAAGGTTGACGCTGTGGTGATTACCCACGGTACCGATACATTGGAAGAAACCGCTTACTTCCCTGCCACAGCCATTTCTGCCGACGGTCCTATGAACCTTCTTGAAGCTGTTCGCGTTGCTTCTACGCCTGAAGCAAAAGGTAAAGGCGTCATGATCGTCATGAATGATGAAATCAACGGTGCCCGCGATGTCACCAAGACAAATACGACCAATCCGGCTACCTTCAAGTCTCCGGAACTCGGCGCCATGGGTTATGTGAGCGGAAACAAAGTTCGTTTCTACAAGCAGTCTACAAAGCGTCACACGACCAACAGCGAATTTGACGTCAGCAAGCTCGAGACTCTGCCTCGCGTTGACATCATCTACTCTCATGTTGACGACGACCGTATTATGGCCGACGCTGCTGTTGCAGCCGGTGCTAAAGGCATCATTCACGCTGGTACAGGCAACGGCTCCATCGCCAACCCGACAATGGAAGGTCTGAAAGACGCTGTGGCTAAAGGTGTTGTGGTTGTAAGAAGTGCCCGCGTACCGAACGGTGCAACGACGGTTTCTCTGCCGATGTGGACGAAGGCCGGTTTCTTAGAATCCGACACACTCAATCCTCAGAAAGCTCGCCTGCTTCTGCAGCTTGCTTTGACGAAGACTCAGGATCCGAAAGAAATCCAGAGAATGTTTGACCAATATTAATTGGCCGATTAGATCTTCTTGATATTTAGTAAGAAAGGCGCCTCGGCGCCTTTCTTATTGAAAAAATTACTTAGAGGCCAGACCGTTGGCTTTCAGCCATTCCGCGACCATTTTCGGAGCGGATGAAAACTGAGAGGAACGAATCCAAAGGCTCTTTGTGAAATTACCTTCAGGGATAAGGCGTCTGGCGTCTCTTTCAACACCGGAAATTCCGCTGCTGGCGCTGGAGACAATCAAACCGATTTTCTTGCCGGCCATTGCCTTTCCGTTATGGAACAAGAATGTCTGCATAGGTGCGGCCATATTGCTCCACCAAAGCGGTGTACCGATGATAACGGTGTCATATTTTGAAAAGTCAACGTCCACCGGATCAATGGCGGGATAAGAAGAAGCATCATTAGGCTTGCTTCGAATTTGGTCCACCAAATCACTTCCGAGAGAATAATTGTTGGCCGCGTAGTTCAAGCCTTTT
>OOAZ01001509.1_pt1 | contig 15278 bp, 6 predicted proteins | sample 1671221 | NCBI WGS metagenome assembly OOAZ01 (sample SAMN06348134, study PRJEB24527) | human gut metagenome | biome: human gut; feature: ankylosing spondylitis patient; material: feces | host: Homo sapiens | place: China | collected 2015-10
AGGATGTACACTCGCAAGTAGAATTGATGTTGACGCGTAAGTTGGGAGATGTCGGGAAGAAAATTCATAGTGGACGTTCACGCAATGACCAGGTGCTGGTGGATTTGAAGCTGTTTACTCGTGCGGAATTAAAAGAAGTGGCCGAAGCAGTAGAGCGGCTTTTCCATGTGCTGATTTCTCAAAGCAATCAATATAAAGATGTGCTGATGCCGGGATATACCCATTTGCAGATAGCGATGCCTTCTTCATTTGGCTTGTGGTTTGGTGCGTATGCAGAGAGTTTGGTGGACGATATGATGTTTCTGCAGGCCGCATTCAAAATGTGCAACCGTAATCCGTTGGGGTCTGCTGCCGGTTATGGTTCTTCTTTCCCGCTAAACCGTGAGATGACTACTAGTCTGCTGGGTTTTGATTCGATGAACTATAATGTGGTATATGCGCAGATGGGACGTGGCAAAATGGAACGTAATGTAGCTTTTGCCTTGGCTTCTATTGCCGGAACCGTTTCTAAGATGGCTTTTGATGCTTGTATGTTTAGTAGTCAGAATTTTGGCTTCGTGAAACTTCCGGACGAGTGTACAACTGGTTCCAGTATTATGCCCCATAAGAAGAATCCCGATGTGTTCGAACTGACACGGGCTAAGTGTAACAAGATACAGGTTCTCCCCCAACAAATTATGATGATAATGAACAATCTGCCTTCGGGTTACTTCCGTGATTTGCAGATTATAAAAGAAGTATTCCTGCCTGCTTTTCAGGAGCTGAAGGAGTGTTTGCAAATGGCTGCCTATATTATGGACAAGATTAAAATCAACGAGCATATTCTGGATGATGATCGTTACCTTTATATATTTAGTGTGGAAGAGGTTAACCGTCTGGCTTCTGAGGGCATGCCATTCCGTGATGCTTATAAGAAGGTGGGCTTGGATATAGAAGCCGGAAAATTTACTCACAACAAGAAGGTACATCATACTCATGAGGGTAGTATCGGTAATTTGTGTAATGACAGAATTGAAAATCTGATGCAACAGGTAGTAGATGGTTTTAACTTCTCAGTCATGGAGCAGGCAGAACAATCCCTTTTGGGTAGATAGAAACAATTATAAATCGCATGATCATGAAATATCAACCTTCAGCAGAGCGCTATGACAAGATGCAGTATAAATACTGTGGGAATAGCGGATTACTTTTGCCTCGTATCTCTTTAGGCTTGTGGCATAATTTTGGCAGTGTGGACGATTTCGGTGTGGCAACCGATATGATTAAATACGCTTTCGATAATGGGGTTACGCATTTTGACTTGGCTAATAATTATGGCCCCATTCCGGGAAGTGCTGAGATTAATTTTGGTAAAATCTTAAAGGAAAATTTTCAAGGTTATCGTGATGAATTGATTATTTCCTCAAAAGCAGGGCATGAAATGTGGGATGGACCTTATGGAGGAAACAGTTCGCGTAAGAATTTAATGGCCAGCATTGATCAAAGTTTGCGTCGTACCGGTTTGGATTACTTTGATATATTCTATAGTCACCGTTATGATGGGGTGACTCCTGTTGAGGAAACAATGCAGGCATTGATTGATATAGTGAAACAAGGAAAGGCATTGTATGTGGGTATTTCAAAATACCCTCCAGCACAAGCTAAAATAGCTTATGAAATGTTGAGGGCTGCCGGTGTGCCGTGTCTCATTAGCCAATATCGTTATAGTATGTTTGACCGTACTGTAGAGGAGAAATCATTGCCATTGGCTGCAGAACAAGGCTCCGGTTTTATTGCATTTTCGCCTTTGGCGCAAGGCTTGCTGACTAAAAAATATCTGCATGGTATTCCGGAACATTCTCGTGCGGCCCGTTCTACCGGATTTTTGAAAGTAGATCAAGTGACAGAAGATAAAGTAGGAAAAGCACGTCGGTTGGATGAAATAGCCGCTCGTCGTGGCCAGACTTTGGCTGAGATGGCATTGGCATGGGTCTTGAAAGACGAACGAATGACTTCTGTTATTGTGGGGACAAGTTCTGTGAAACAGTTGGCAGATAATCTTCATGCATTGGATAATTTGAACTTTACTAATGAAGAATTGGCCGAAATAGAGGGAATTTTACGATTGTAAATAAAAAAATGGGTGCAAAGTTTGGTTGGTATTATAAAATGACTTATCTTTGCATCCGTTAAAACAAAAGGCGGAAATAGCTCAGTTGGTAGAGCATAACCTTGCCAAGGTTAGGGTCGCGAGTTCGAGTCTCGTTTTCCGCTCTCTCTCGTCGAGGATGCTCGAATGGTGGAATCGGTAGACACGAGGGACTTAAAATCCCTTGGCCATTGCGGCTGTGCGGGTTCAAGTCCCGCTTCGAGTACGAAATAGAATCACAAATATCTAGTTATTAGATATTTGTGATTTTTATTTTAGTAAATTGCACCATATTTGCGGCTCAGTTTGAAAATTCTACAACGCTTCCCACATCTCGGTTCAGTTTGGAAACTTCGATTTCTACATACTAGAATTATTCTTGAAGTTAAAAAAGTGATACTTCTTTTATTAAATAATTTAGGCTTGATATTTTCTTTTATTATGTAATTTTTGCACAAAACACTTATCATTTTAAAAAATATAAAGAAAAAAAGTGAATAAAGTTTTTATTCATCGATTATATTTAATATATTTGTTTCCATCATATTAAACCTATTAAAAAAAATCTAAATGGTATGGGAAAACGCATTGTTCTGTTTTTAATGTGCTTATTAGTTGTAATAGGCCATTTATCGGCTCAAGTAACCAAAATGTCGGGAATTGTTCTTTCCAAGGATGATGGATTGCCGATAGTAGGAGCTTCTGTGTTGATACAGGGAACTACACATGGTACGATAACAGATGTGGATGGTAAATTTGTGTTGGATAATATTAAACCAACTGATAAGAAAGTAATGGTTTCATTTATTGGTATGAAGACCCAAGTGGTTGATGTTAAATCTTTTGTCAAGGTAGTATTGGTTACAGAGTCTGAAATGATGGATGAAGTGATGGTTGTTGCTTATGGTACAGCCAAAAGGTCGGCATTTACTGGATCGGCTTCAGTTGTAAATGCTGAGAAACTTTCTAAAAGACAGACAACGAACGTCGTTCAGGCACTTGCTGGACAAGTGGCAGGCTTACAAATGACAAGTGGATCTGGGCAGCCGGGAGGAGATGCTCCAACATTGATAATTCGTGGTATTGGTTCTATCAATGCGGATAATGATCCACTTATTATTGTAGATGGTATGCCCTATGAGGGAGGATGGAACAATATCAACCCATCTGATGTTGAATCAGTGTCCGTTTTAAAAGATGCAGCATCAAATGCGTTATATGGTGCACGTGGTGCCAATGGTGTTATTATTATTACTACCAAGCAGGCAAAAGCTGGTGAAGCTGTTGTTACGGCTAGTGCAAAATGGGGAGTGAATACTCGTGGTACAATTGATTATGACTATATCAAAGATCCGGGTGAATATTATGAAGCACATTATAAGGCATTATATAATCAATTGAGGTATGTAAAGGGGCTTTCAGAAGGAGAGGCTTATGCTCAAGCTAATAAAAATATGGTGGGTAATACGAAGGAAAATGGTGGTTTGACTTATAATGTGTATAGTTATCCTGAAAACGAAAATCTTATTGGTATGAACGGAAAGCTGAATCCCAATGCAACTTTGGGCAGGGTGGTTAATGGATATATGCTTTATCCGGATGATTGGGTTGATGAAGCTTATAGTTCTGCCTTGCGTCAAGAATATAATGTGAATATTGCTGGAGGAACCGATAAGATGCAATCATATGGTTCTTTTGGTTATTTTAAAGATGATGGAATTGTTCCTAGTTCAAATTATGAACGATATTCCGCTCGTTTTAAAGGCTTGTACCAAGCAAAAAAATGGATGAAATATGGTGCTAACATCAGTTATACACATAGTAATAGTGCTTCCTTGACAGAAAAGTATGATACGGATTTATCCAGCTTTACAGAGGGCATGGCACCAATCTATCCTGTATATGTGAGGAATGCTGATGGAAATATTCTGACGGATTTAAATGGGAAAGTATATGATTATGGAACAGCGACGGCACAACTGGGATTGGCACGTCCTAACCATCCTAATTCTTCTATTCAGTCATCTATGCTTAACCAAGAAAATAGGAATGGTAATACATTTAATGGTAATGCATTTGTAGATATTACTTTTTTGAAAGATTTTAAGTTTACATTTAATGTGGGAACCACAGTTAATGAAATCAGATATTATACTACAACAAATCCATATTATGGTTTTGGTGCAGAACAGAATGGCACAGTGACAATGTATCATTATCGTACTACTACATTAAACTTACAGCAGATATTGAATTATAGCCATAATTTTGGTAAACATAATATTTCGGTAATGTTGGGACATGAGAGTTATAAATATAATTATGCAGAATTATCCGCATCCAAGAAAAATATGTTTTCATATTGGGGAAACCATGAATTGAATGGGGCTGTTATAGATGGTTCAAGTGCTGCTTCTTATTCGAATGATTATAATACGGAGGGATATTTTTTCCGTGCTTTATATGATTACGATGCAAAATATTATTTTTCGGCTTCTTATCGTCGTGATGCTTCTTCGCGTTTTCATCCTGATCATTGGTGGGGTAATTTTTATTCTGTAGGCGGTGCTTATCTAATGTCTAAAGAGGACTGGTTTGATGTGAAATGGATTGATATGCTCAAAATAAAGTTCTCCATAGGACAGCAAGGTAATGATAATATAGGTTCATATAATTATACAGACAGATATAATATAGTGAATAGTAATGATGAACTTTCATTGTCTTTTAATAGTAAGGGGAAAAAAGATATAACTTGGGAAACGAATACTAACATGAATTTGGGAGTTGAGTTTGAACTGCTTAAAGGAAAACTGAATGGTGGTGTTGAATTGTTTTATCGTAAGACTACTGATATGTTAAATTGGTTCAATGTTCCTCTTTCTTTGGGTTATCCTGGGTACTATGATAATATCGGCGATATGGCGAATAAGGGTGTTGAACTGGAACTGAACTATATTCCTGTTAATAAAAAGAATTTTACATGGAAAATAAATCTGAATCTGACACACTATAAGAATAAGATTACTTATTTGCCAGATGAGAAAAAGACTACTGTTATGGATGGTCATGGAGGATATATGAATGGAAGCAGATATTATGGTGAGGATCTGCCTATCAATACATGGTATATGAAACGTTTTGCCGGTTTGTCTGAGGACGGACTTTCACTGTGGTATTATACGGATAAAGAAACCAATGAGGAAAAAACAACGACCACTTATTCTACAGGCGACTTTTATTTGTGTGGAGATCCTAATCCGGATTTGTATGGTGGTTTTGGCACTTCCATTACTTTCCATGGTTTTGATCTCTCTACTCAATTTTCCTATTTGGTTGGTGGTTTGACTTATGATTACGGTTATGCAGGTATGATGGGTAACCCAACTGCAACATCTGTAGGTAACCGTTGGCATAAAGATGTGCTAAAGGCATGGTCTCCAGAAAATCCCTCATCAACCATTCCACGTTGGCATTTCAATGATCTGAATACGACTGGTTCGTCAGACCGCTTTCTGATTGATGGAAGCTATTTGAATCTACAAAATATTCAAGTGGGGTATACATTACCTGATAGTTGGACTTCTCATTTGAAAATTAAAAATTTACGTTTATATTTTGTTTGCGATAATGTATACTATTGGTCAAAAAGAAAAGGCTTGGATCCTCGCCGTTCCATTTCAGGAGTAGGTACATCAGGAAAGATAGCTCCGTTCCGTACTTATTCCGGAGGTATCAGTCTTCAATTCTAACTTAGTTATAATCAAAAATTTTAAGACGATGAAAAAGAAAAATATATTATTTCAAACAGCGGTAGTTGCCTGTCTGCTTTTCGGTACAGGTATAAATATGAGCAGTTGTATCGAACAGACCTTTCCCAAAAGCTCTACCGCTATTTCCGAGCAGATTGCAGAATCACCAGCTGCTATGAATGCTATGTTAAATGCCGTGGTAGGCTTTGTTAATGCATATAATACTTATGGACAAGGTTATACTTGGGACTTGGGCTATACCTCATACGGTATTATAAGAGAAGTTATGTGTGAGGATTTTTATATATATAAATCTGGTTATGATTATTATAATTCTTTCGGATTGTGCCGTAGCTTGGCTGATAATTCAGAGGTGAATTCTATTTATTATTACTACTATAAATTTTTGAATAATGTCAATAATTTAATCCGTATTGTGGATCTTGATAATACTACAGAGACAAATAGGCAATATGTAGGAATAGCCAAAGCCTTTCGTGCGATGATTTACATGGATATGGCTCGTCTGTTTGAGTTTAAGAAGACTGGATTTTCTAAGCTGGATGACGAGGCTGCTACCAATGGGGTATATGGATTAACAGTCCCTATCATTGGTGAGAATATAACGGAAGCAGAAGCACGTAATAATCTGCGGGTTCCTTTTTATACTATTTACAGATATATCTTGGATGATTTGGAGAATGCAGAAGTTCTATTAGCTGATTACTTGAGGCCTACTAAGAATATGCCTGATTTGTCCATTATATTTGCATTAAAAGCTCGTTTTTGGCTAGAATTGGGTACGCGATTTGAAAAGTATTCTAATGATTTGGCAGCACTGATCCAGAATGTGGATTTAGATATAGATTCGGATAAGGATTGTTATATTAAAGCTGCCGATTGTGCAAGACAGGCTATAGTTAAAAGTGGTGCTGCTCCATTGACAGAATTGGAATGGTATGGTGGAAAAGACTATTTTACGGCCTTTAACTCTATTCAGACAAGTGCATGGATGTGGGGAGGAATCATGAATAAAGAGAATATTCACAGTGTATGGCTTAATTTGGCAGGGCACTTGTGTACAGAACAGACATTTGGGGTAGGAGGAATTTCCTATGGGGCACACAGAATGATCAGTAAGGTTTTATTTGAGCAAATCTCGGATGATGATTGGCGCAAAGAAACTTGGATTGCTCCTGAAGATGCTGGAAAGGCTCCAGGTACTAAATATCATACATTGTTCACCGATGAGAATTTTAAAAAGGTGCCTGCATATGTTCATTTAAAATTCAAGCCGAAAGAAGGCAATATGATTGACGCCAATGTAGGTGCACCGATAGATAATCTTTTAATGCGTGTTGAAGAAATGTATTTTATTGAGGCTGAGGCAATAGCCGCTAGTCAGGGGGTAAGTGCTGGAATTTCTGCTTTAGAGAATTTTATGAAAACTTATCGTTACAGTTCCTATCAATGTACGGCATCTACTATGGAGGATTTTCGTAAGGAATTGATTTTGCAAAAAAGGATAGAATTTTGGGGAGAGGGTATTATTTATTGGGATTATAAGCGTTTAGAATTGCCTGTTACACGGGGGTATCCAGGTACCAATTGTCCGGTGGGGTATCGTATGAACTCTAAAGAAGGATATTGCTGTCCATGGTTCAATTTATTTTTTAGTAAGTTTGAATCTATTAATAACCAAGCTATTATATTGAATCCGGATCCTTCGGCTATAGTGGAGGACTGGACAGAATAATGAATTGTTAATTTTTAAAGATCAGTTTATGGTTTAGCATTGTGAATGTCTGGATAGACGTTCATCTTGTTCTTTTCTCTGCCGAAGCTATACTTCGGCAGAGTTCTTTTGAAAGGGGAGGTTATGGTGTGATATTGCTACTTATGGTAGAATTTCTTATAAAAACAGGTCTAATCATTGTAATAACTATTCAGGCTATTGGTTTGTGACATCTTTTTCCGATATTTGTGTGGTTGAAAAAGGTAAATACTATGTTGAAACAGATTCTTCTTATATGGTTGTATTTTTCTGCCTTGCCTTTGTTTGGTCAGAGTTTGATTGATATTAAATATTATTCAGTTCAGGATGGGTTATCACAGAAAAATATTCAGAATTTCATTCAAGATGATAATGGTTATATATGGATGGCTACGTGGAACGGACTAGAGCGTTTTGATGGATATTCTTTTACTAATTATAAAACTTATCCTGAAAGTGATGTACGTATAACAAATCATCGTTTTACCAATATTGAAAAAAGTTCTCTGAATAATATTTGGTGTCAGACGTATGATAAACATTGTTATCTGTTTAATACCCGTACTTGTCAGTATGAAGATCCCTTTCTTTTCAACAAAGGGGTGATAAACTCAGTTGAAAAACTGTATGTATTGCGTAAAGGGATAACATGGGCCGTAGGTGTACAAAATGAGTTATTCCGTTTGGATGAAAATAGATTTCCTGCTACGGAGTCAGTGCAATTATATACTGGAAAAATAGAAAATAACATAGGAGACAGTATCTATATTGTGATGCAGGACAAGGATGGAGATGAATGGATTCTGACAAATAAAGGAGCTACGATTGTAGGAAAGAAGAGTATGGCAAATCTTATGCCTTTTAAGTTTATGGTAGAGAATGCAGATGATATCTATCTTGCTACTTCAAAAGGCTTTTTTGCCCGATATGACTATCAGAGTCAAAATGTTGTTCCATGTGTCCCCAATGAACCTATGTCTGAGATTATCGGACTGAAATCTTTATCTGATCATAAAATCGCTATTTTACAGAGAAAAGAGATTCGGTTTTATAATCCGAAAACAGGCAAGTTTACTCTTTATAAAATGCCTGTAGAGATCAGTCCTGATATATATCAAGATAGAAAAGGTATTTTTTGGTTGCTGGGGGTCACGGGCGGGGTTATTCGTTTAGATTGTACTACTGAGGATATTATCTTATTAAGTTATCCTAAGTTAAAGGAAGTTCCTTTTACCAAGCCCTGTACTTTTATACATGAGGACGAGTATGGTTGTATTTGGGTGAATCCTGTAGAAGGTGAGTTATACTTTTATGATCCGATGACTAGATCTTTGGAACAGGCTTATGTTTATGAAAAAGGAGTGAGAGTACCAATCTCATTTCAGGCTTTCAGCTATTTTATTGATCATCATAAAAATCTGTGGTATACCACTCCAGGAAGTGAATTAGGATATCTTTCTTTTCATCAAAGTGGGTTGGATTATATAATCAACAGACATAAAGAGTCTGCTCGTTCGTTGATGGAAGATCATCGCAAACGTGTATGGATTGGTTGGAAACGGAATCATAAAACTCAACCGGGAAACATCTGTCTTTATGATTCGTTAGGACAGTGGATAGGAAATATTTCGCAAAAAGGAAAAATAGTGGCGGATCAGTCTGTCTCATTTAATGCTGACGTGTACTGTATTTACGAAGATAAGGATCATAACATCTGGATGGGGACTAGAGAAGACGGTTTGTTTTTATTCCGTTTTCAAGGGGAGGACAACTATCAGGTAACTTGTTACCTGCCTGATAAAGATAATCCTTACAGCATTTCTTCCAAGTCTATATTCTCTATTTTGCAAGATTCGTCTGGAAGAATATGGATTGGCACTTTCGGTGGAGGTATCAATTTGGTTGAGTCTGCTTCCGCAGGAGGAGATTTGAAGTTTGTTCATTACGGTAATATTCTCAATAATTACCCCATTCATGTATGTGAGAAAGTGCGTTGTTTATATGAGGTGGCTGATGGAGTGATTTTGATAGGTACTACTGGCGGATTGCTGTCCTGTTCTACAGATTTTTCCCGTCCGGAAGAGATTCGTTTTTTTCATAATGTTTGTGATGAGCGTTATTCCAGTTTGAGCAATAATGATATATTGGATATAACCCAAACTAAGGGTGGTAAACTGCTGGTAACTACTTTGAGTGGTGGTATTAATATTTTGGATGATGGTAGCAGTTTATCTGAAAGATTGAACTTTAAACATTACAATGCCACTAATGACCGATTACCGGATTTGTCACTGTCCAGCATAGAGGATCAAGAAGGAAATATATGGATAGTTTCAGAAAACAAGATTTCCAAATTTGATGCTGGCCTGAATCTGCTCGAAGAGTATAAAGATCAGATACAGATGGCAGAGACTAGGCCTGTTTTGCTATCTTCTGGTAAATTGCTTTTAGGGTCACTATATGGTGCGTTATGTATAATTCCCGATGAGTTGCATAAGAGTGATTTCGTTCCTCCTATCGTTTTTTCCCATCTTGACATTTATCAGAATAATACTTCTCGCAGGCAGGACATATATAGTAACGATGAGGCTCAGTACCTGCAGCCGGATGAACGTAATTTCACTATAACTTTTGCTGCCTTGGACTATGTTAACTCTCCGGCTATAAAATACGTATATCGAATTAAGGGACTGAATGACCAATGGATAGAGCTTGGAAATAATCGTTCTGCCAGTTTGGTGAATGTACCTGCCGGCGATTATCTGTTTCAAGTCAAATCCACTAATGCCGATGGGGTATGGGTTGATAATGTGGCATCTTTGTCCATACATATTGATCCTGTGTTCGGTGAAACTGTTTGGGCGGTATTGCTCTATATCACCATGGCCGTGGTGATTATGTTGGTAGTGATCTGCATTGTGTTACGCATTACTAACCTGCAAAGAAGGATAGATTTTGAACAACAGATTTCCAACTTAAAACTGCGTTTCTTTACTGATATATCCCATGAGCTTCGTACACCGTTGACGCTTATAGCCAGTCCCATTGACGAAGTCATTAGTAATGAGAAATTATCTGATGCAGGCATGGAGAATATGCAAGTGGCCAAAAGAAACACAGACAGAATGTTGCGGCTCATCAATCAAATATTGGATTTTCGCAAGATACAGAATGACAAGATGAAAGTATTGGTGGAACAAGTAGATATAATCCCTTTAATTCTAAAAATCTACGGTAATTTTGTTCCTATGGCTCATACGCATCGTATTGATTTCAGGTTGTTTTGTCCTCTCGATTCCTTTGTTATGTATACGGATGTGGACAAATTGGAGAAGATTCTTTTTAATTTATTGTCCAATGCCTTTAAATATACTCCTGATGAGAAAAGTATCTCCCTATCTGTTACTTGCGAGAAACAGATTTTGTGTTTGCAGGTGAAAGATGAGGGTAGAGGTATTAATGCCCAAAAGCTCAATCGTCTGTTTACCCGTTTTGATACTTTGGATGAGATTGATCCCAATATGTCTACCGGTATAGGACTTTCATTGGTCAAAGAATTACTGAATCTGCTTCATGGTACTGTCAGAGTAGACAGCAAACTGGGTGAAGGTAGCAGTTTCTTTATCAGACTGCCGGGTAACCGTGATGTTTTCGATGCCGATGCCAATATTGAATTTATTCTAGCGGACAGCAAGAATTCCGGACAGGAGGTGGCAATACCCGATAAGCTTACAGAAGAGGAAGAAGATAAGGAAACACGGATTCTCATTATTGAGGATAATGAAGAACTTCGCCATTTTATCTGTGGTGTGCTTGCTAGGGAGTATGTGGTTCTTGAAGCGGGTAATGGTTGTCAAGGACTTGAAATGACGTTGAGAGAATTACCCGATATCGTGATCAGTGATATTATGATGCCCGAAATGGATGGAATAGAATATCTGAAACGGGTTAAAGGAAACAATGATATTTGTCATATTCCTATTATTTTGTTATCTGCCAAGTCTTCTTTGAATGACCAAATCCAAGGACTGGAATACGGGGCAGATGAATATATAACGAAACCTTTTAGTTCTGCTTATTTGAAAGCCAGAGTAGATTCCTTACTCAAACAACGGCAAATATTGTATGATTATTACATTTCAAAGATGAGAGAAGGCGAGAAAGATACTAGTCTTATGGAACAACTTACTCCTTCTACTCCTCAAGTTACTCATTTTGATAATGATTTCATCCGGAATATTCTTCAGAGTGTGGAGGAAAACATTCAGAATTCTGAATTTAAAATTGACGATTTGGCAGAAGCTATGAGCATGAGCCGGACTGTATTCTACCGGAAGGTGAAATCTTTGATGGGAGTTTCTCCTGTAGATTTTGTAAAGACGATGCGGATTAAACGGGCTGTCCAACTTTTGGAACAAGATGAATTTACTGTATCTGAAGTAGGATATATGAGTGGATTCACTACTCCGCAATATTTCAGCAGAGTATTCAAAGAAGCAATGGGATGTACACCAAAAGAGTACAGATTAAAGCATAAAACGATTGTTGAACAAAATGTATAATTAATGCCCCAAATACTGCAATGGCTGTATAGGTATCTTGTCCTATTTTTGCATAGAATTATAAACATAATACAATACTATGCAGACAAGAACCGCTCAAATTTTGGTATCTTTGCTGTTTCTGACAACAGCCATATCTTCATGTGATAAAAAAGAAGTATCTCCGTGGAATCAAATGACCGAGGTTAATAATCAAATTGTACCTCCTGTCTTCCCTGAGAGAAGTTTCGTGATTACGGATTATCACGACGTAAAAGACACGCTTTATACGAATGCCATTAATAGGGCCATAACTATTTGTTCTGAGCAGGGAGGTGGGAAAGTTATTATTCCCGATGGAGAGTTTCTCACAGCCCCCATCCGTTTGAAATCCAATGTAAACCTTCATTTATCTGACAGTACGGTACTGAAGTTTACTACAGATCCCTTCTTCTTCGACCTTGTGCAGACTCGCATAGAAGGAATAGATTGTTACAATATCTCTCCGTTGATTTATGCCTATGGAGAAACTAATATTGCCATCACTGGTAACGGGGTGATGGATGGCCAGGCTGATAGCAGTAATTGGTTCAGTGAAAACAGAATTCGTGGTATTGTACAGGAAGATGGTAAGAAAATAAATGAGAAAACTTTGTTGTATGAAATGAAAGAGGATTCTGTTCCTTTTGACAAACGTGTGTTTAGTGGAAAGAGTAGCATACGACCTCAATTTATCAATCTCTATAAGGAAATCCATTTGTTTCTTTAATTTATCCATAAGTACCTCCAAACACACTTTAGAATTACAATTAAGGCTGTAACCCAATGATTACAGCCTTAAAAACTCTTATTTATTTAATAAATCTACTGTAGTCTTTACTACGTTATCTACTGTAAAGCCAAAGTATTCAAAAAGCTTCTTATATGGTGCAGACTTACCAAAAGTAGTCATATTAATAAGCTTTCCATCAATACCTAAGTATCTATACCAAGAAAGGTCAGAAGATGCTTCAACTGCAATTCTCTTAGTAACTGCGTGAGGTAATACAGATTCCTTATATTCATCAGACTGTTCTTCAAAAAGTTCAACACAAGGCATACTTACAACCTGAGCTGATATACCCTGTTCCTTTAATACATCATAAGCATCATAAACAAGACCAACTTCACTACCTGTTGCCATAAGAATTACATCAGGAGTTTCCTTAAATGATTCTCTTATAACGTAACCACCCTTTAAGGCCTTTCTACCGTCAATACCTAAATTCTTAGTATTCTGACGAGAATAAAGCATAGCTGTTGGAGTATGCTTGCTCTTCATAGCAGTATACCATGCAGCAGCAGTTTCATTAATATCACAAGGTCTGAATACGTTAAAGTTTGGCATACTTCTTAAAGCAGCAACCTGTTCTATAGGCTGATGTGTTGGACCATCTTCACCTACACCAATACTATCATGTGTTAAGATACAAGCTACCGGTAAACCAGTGATTGAAGAAACTCTAAGAACAGGCTTCATATAATCACTGAATACAAAGAAACTTGCAATATATGGTCTTAAACCACCATGTAAAGCCATACCATTTGCCATAGCTGTCATAGCTATTTCTCTAATACCGAAATGGATATTGCTACCTTCTCTATTTTCCTTAGAGAAGAAATCACTATTTTTCATAATAGATTTATTAGATGGAGATAAGTCAGCAGAACCACCAAATAAGTTAGGCATTACTTCTGAAAGCTTATTAAGAATCTTTTCTGAACACTGACGAGTAGCCATTTCTTCTGTATTTAACCAGAAACTATCATCCTTTTCAATATCGCCAAGGAAGTCATCATTTAACCAAGCCTTGTATTCATCAGCAAGTTCTGGATACTTTTCTGCATATTCATTGAACATTTCGTCCCACTTATCTGCGTCGTTAGTAAGTTCCTTAACAACTTCTGACATATGAGTCTTAACTTCATCAGGAACAACAAAGCTTTCATCATACTTCCAACCAAGAGCAGCCTTTGTAGCCTTAACTTCATCTTCACCAAGAGGTGCACCGTGAGATGCGTTGCTACCTGCCTTATTAGGAGAACCATAACCGATAGTTGTCTTAATCTCAATAAGTGATGGCTTATCTGTAACAGATTTAGCTTCTTCAATAGCCTTACCAATAGCATCAATATCATTACCATCTTCAACAAAAACTGTATGCCAGTTCATAGCATCAAATCTCTGTCTTACATTTTCTGTAAATGCAATATCTGTGCTACCTTCAATTGTTATATTGTTAGAGTCATATAATGCAATAAGCTTACCAAGACCTAATGTACCAGCAAGTGATGCAGCCTCATAAGTAATACCTTCCATCATACAACCGTCACCACAAAGTGCATAAGTATAGTGGTCAACAACTTTATATTCATCAGTATTAAACTTAGATGCAAGATGTGTTTCTGCCATAGCCATACCAACTGCATTAGCAAAACCCTGACCAAGAGGACCTGTACTTGCATCAACACCAGGAGTTACACCATGTTCTGGATGACCTGGAGTAATTGATTCAAACTGTCTAAAATTCTTAATATCATCAATAGAAACTTTATAACCAAAAAGGTGTAATAAAGAATAAAGCATCATTGAACCATGACCTGCAGATAATACAAATCTATCTCTATTTACCCATTCCGGATTAATAGGGTTATGCTTCATATGATGTGCCCATAATTCATATGCCATAGGAGCTGCACCCATAGTAATACCTGGATGACCAGAATTAGCTTTCTGGATAGCTTCCATACTCAACACACGCATACAATTTATAGTTAATAAATCTGATGAGTTCATTTTTTTACCTCCGAAAAATATGAAAACAAATCCAAAATATTTATACAATTTTGACAATGGATTGTTCTCTCAATTTAAAATTTCAAATCTTCATTATTATACAACAATCTTCATTTTAATACAAGCATAGATAAACAATTATATAATTTTGTCTATTTCGACTAAATTATTTCATTTTAAACGAAGTTTTTTTACAAATCTGCTTTTCATTTTTTGCAAAATGTGGTATTATTACGTTAAGGATACA
>OOAZ01001512.1_pt1 | contig 15267 bp, 12 predicted proteins | sample 1671221 | NCBI WGS metagenome assembly OOAZ01 (sample SAMN06348134, study PRJEB24527) | human gut metagenome | biome: human gut; feature: ankylosing spondylitis patient; material: feces | host: Homo sapiens | place: China | collected 2015-10
CTAAATTCTTCCAAATAAATGCTGCCACTTCATTTAATGTGATCATTCCATTAAACTGCTGGGTTGCAGCTCCTGTTGGCACAAGAATTACTTCGCCTGCAATATCACGAAGCATAAAATCTGTATTACGTTTCATATGCTCCTCCATTCCATTCCCTTTTTTATTATTCTTATTTTATTATATAACGAAAGAAAAAGAAAGGTTTGTCTCATAAATTACCGATAAATAAGAAAAAAGGCCATTAGCTGCGGCCTTTTCTCTTGTTTTTCTTTAATTTCATTTCTTTCCATGTGTATGGATTGATCAATAATAACATTGGGAATAATTCCAGTCTTCCTGCCAGCATATCGAAGATCATCACAATCTTTGACAGATCTGAATACATAGAAAAGTTTCCTGTCGGACCGACGATATTAAGTCCTGGTCCAATATTATTCAATGTAGCTACAACTGCCGTGAAGTTACTTGTAAAATCAAAATTATCTATTGAAACGATCAACACTGAGAACATTAAAATAAATGCATATGCGATCATATAAACATTGATTCCACGAATAACTTCGTGCTCTACTACTCGTCCATTAAATTTAACTTTGCGTACAGTTCTTGGATGTAAATAAGAAAGTAATTCTGGAAACCTGCGCGAAGATGATGACAAAGGTAGATCAGATACGGCAGAAGAGAAGCGATGATCTCCTGATCAGAGAGAAACTGGAGACAGTGGTACCTATGATTGAGAGTGGATATATCAATAATATTCTTCTGCAGGATGATTTTGTTACTTATCAGGATAATTATACACAGCTTCTTGATATCCGTCAGAAATACGGTTATATGATGGTCATAGAATTTGGAGATTCTATGGAAAATGGGGTGCTCAGTAATGCAGTAGGTGCAAGTGTAAAGGCAAACAAATTTTATTCTACTTTTCGTGAAATCGCACAGGGATTCTTTGAATGCCTTGTAGGTCCTATTATGGGAAACAGGATCGTACTGCTTGTTCCTTATGAAAATGCGAAAGAAGATTACGAAGACAGAGTTGCAATTGTCACAAGAGCCAGAAATATGGTACATAAATTTGAAAACCGGATCGACAGTATGTTCCGCTGTGGAATCGGAAGGGTCAAAGAACTTGGAAGCGTGAAGGAATCTTTTAAGGAAGCGGTGGTCGCACTGAGAGAGAGCATCAGTCATGTAGTGCATATCGAGGATGTACCGGCGGCACAGAAATATGACGGGGAATATCCAAGAGACCTGGAAATCAGATATCAGAAGAGGATCCTTGAGAAGGATGCTGCGGGAGCGATGAACTGCGCAGAGGGATTTTTTGAATGGATGCACAGTCAGCAGGCCGTCACAAGAGAAGACATTGAGATTAAAATCCTGGAGATGGTGATGAATGCGGAACGCAGGGCATTCTTTGCAGGAACTTTGAAATATAATGTTAACAGCAGGAGAAGCTATATCCGGGAGCTTCAGTCCTGTACGGATATAGAAAATCTGAAGAAGTGGTTTCTGGATAAGACGAGAGAAATCTGTACGAAACTGGAGAATTCCAAGGAAAAAGAAGCTGGCAGTATTATTGACAGAGCAAAGGAATATATCAATGAAAATTTCCGCAGGGATATTTCTCTGGATGATGTTTCAAGAGAGGTAGATATCAGTCCGTATTATTTCAGTAAACTTTTTAAACAGGAAACAGGTAAGAACTTTATTGAATATCTTACAGAAATACGTCTGAAAAATGCCAGAGAACTTCTGCAGGATTCCAGACTTTCCATTAAGGAGATATGTGCACAGTCGGGATACAGTGATCCCAATTACTTCAGCAGGATTTTCAAGAAGTATGAAGGAGTTACGCCTAGTGAGTTCAGAGAGAGGTTAGGCTGATGAAATTATATAAGACAAAAAAGAATTGCGGAAAGCTGCTGCTTGGAATACTGGCATTTTGTACAGGGATGATACTGCTGACAGGATGTGGTTCCTCTTCAGAACAAAAACAGAATAAGAATGAAAAAACAGCAGAAGAAAATAAGGAAGAGGATAAGGTTCAGATCGGACTTACAGTGGATTCTTTTGTTATAGAAAGATGGATCCGCGACAGAGATGTATTTGTGGCGACTGCCAGAGAACTGGGAGCAGAGGTAAATGTGCAGGATGCAGGTGCAGATGTCAAAGAGCAGATCAGTCAGATTGAATACTTTATAAATAAGCAGGTGGATGTGATCGTTGTGATCGCAAGAGACTGTGGAGCACTTTCAGATGCCATACAGAAGGCACAGAGTGCGGGAATTCCGGTTATTTCCTATGACAGAATGGTCAATAATGCCAATACAGATCTGTACATTTCCTTTGATAACCGTAAGGTGGGTGAGATCATGGCACAGGCACTTGTCAATGCACTTCCTCAGGGAGGAGATGTCTTTATGATACAGGGATCCTCTTCAGATAATAATGTCCAGATGGTGAAACAGGGGTTTGATGATATGCTTGCAGACACAGATCTGCATGTGGTTTATGAAGCTAACTGTGATGGCTGGACAGCAGAACTGGCTGCCGGATATGTGGAGGAAGCCCTGGAAAAATATCCTCATGTTAAGGGAATTATGTGCGGAAATGATGACATTGCCAGTCAGGTCGTACAGGTACTGGCAGAGAATCAGCTTGCCGGAAATGTGGTTGTTGTAGGTCAGGATGGAGATCTTGCAGCCTGTCAGAGAATAGTAGAAGGAACACAGTATATGACTGCTTTTAAACCAATTGAAGATCTGGCAAGAAAAGCAGCGAAATATGCAGTGGAAATGGGTAGTGGAAAGGGAGTTGCAGAACTGGAAGATGTGACAGAAACAGTAAATGACGGAACTTATGAGATTCCTTCCTGCATCCTTGAACCAACTGCAGTGACAAAAGAGAATATAGATAAGGTGATCATTGAAGGAGGTTTCCACCGCAGAGATGAAGTTTATCTGAATGCGGATTACAGTTAAATAAAATATTCAGAGATTATCCGGCTGCTTTTGCAGATGTAAGAGTAAATCAGTATATAGCATTATCTTGCAACAAAAATGTCCTGTCCTGTGCAGGGCATTTTTTGTTTTTCTTAAAATGTCTTGTTTCTTGCCAACCATGTCCAGATAGCCCTGTGCTATAGTAACATCATCAAGAAAACGTGAGAAACGTAAAAAGAAATGGAGGATTTTTACAATGAGAAAGAAAGTCGTATCTGCAATTCTTTGTGCATCAATGGTAGCTGGAATGGTAGTTATCCCGGGAGTAGCTGTTAAAGCGGATGACAAGAAACTGATCGGTGTTACAATGCCTACAAAAGATCTTCAGAGATGGAATCAGGATGGCGAGAACATGAAGAAAGAGCTGGAAGCAGCCGGCTATGAAGTAGACCTTCAGTATGCATCTAACGATGTAAGCACACAGGTTTCACAGCTTGAGAATCAGGTTGCAAACGGATGTGATCTTCTGGTTGTGGCATCTATCGACGGAAGCAGTCTTGGTGAGCCACTGAAACAGGCTAAAGAAGCAGGAATCCCGGTTATTTCTTATGACCGTCTGCTTATGAACTCAGATGCAGTTACTTATTATGCAACATTTGATAATTACAAGGTAGGTCAGAAACAGGGCGAATATTTAGTAGATGCACTTGATCTCGACAATCAGGACGGACCGTTTAATATTGAGCTGTTCACAGGTGATCCTGGTGACAATAACTGTAACTTCTTCTTCGGTGGAGCAATGGATGTACTTCAGAAATATATTGATGAAGGTAAGCTGGTAGTTAAATCCGGACAGACAGAATTTGAGCAGGTTGCAACTGCTAACTGGGACAGTGCAAAGGCTCAGGACAGAATGGATACAATTATCGCAGGTAACTACTCAGACGGTTCAAATCTTGATGCAGTTCTCTGCTCCAATGACTCTACAGCACTTGGCGTAGAAAATGCTCTTGCAGCTTCCTATACAGGAGAATATCCGATCATCACAGGTCAGGACTGTGATACACCAAATGTTAAGAACCTTGTAGCAGGAAAACAGGCTATGTCCGTATTCAAGGATACACGTGCTCTTGCAACAGCGGTTGTTGGAATGGTTGATTCCATCATGAAAGGTGAAGAACCGGAAGTTAATGATACAGAATCCTATGATAACGGCACAGGTGTTATCCCGACATACCTTTGCGATCCGGTTGTTGTCACTGTTGACAATTACAAAGAAATGCTGATCGATTCCGGATACTATACAGAAGATCAGATTAAGTAATAAAAATTGATCATACAGGCGGGAATACCACCCGCCTGTGTTAATCTATAGCAATCCCAGAAAATAATGTAATTCAGTATTTCCTGGGATTGCTATAGGGCTGCCCGTCGCAGGCATGATTTATAAAAGGGAGGGAAACAAAATTGGCTAAGATACTTCTGGAAATGAAAAATATTACCAAAACTTTCCCAGGTGTAAAAGCACTGGATAACGTTAATCTTCAGGTGGAAGAGGGCGAGATCCACGCTCTGGTCGGTGAAAATGGAGCCGGTAAATCTACCCTGATGAATGTATTAAGTGGTATTTATCCGTATGGAACATACGATGGTAATATTATTTATAACGGTGAAATCTGTAAATTCAATACAATTAAAGACAGTGAAGAAAAAGGAATTGTAATCATTCACCAGGAACTGGCGCTGATCCCATATATGACGATCGGTGAAAATATGTATCTGGGCAATGAAAGAGGAAGTTCATTATCTATTAACTGGAATGAAACCTACGGAGAAGCAGATAAATATCTGAAAATAGTAGGACTTGAAGAATCCTCCAGAACTTTGATCAAGGATATTGGTGTAGGTAAACAGCAGCTGGTAGAAATCGCCAAGGCACTGGCAAAAAATGCCAAGCTTCTGATCCTGGACGAGCCGACAGCATCTTTAAATGAGGATGATTCTCAGGCTCTGCTGGAATTGCTTCTGAAGTTCAAAAAACAGGGAATGACATCTATTATCATTTCCCATAAACTAAATGAAATTTCCTATGTTGCGGATAAGATTACAGTTATCCGTGATGGATCTACTATCGAGACTTTGGATAAGAAGAAAGATGACTTTTCCGAGCAGCGTATTATCCAGGGTATGGTAGGCCGTGAGATGACAGACCGATTCCCGAAACGTCCAGGTGTAAAGATTGGAGATGTTTCCATGGAGGTTAAGAACTGGAATGTCTATCATCCGCTGTACTCAGAACGTAAAGTAGTGGATAATGTATCATTTAAGGTGCATAAAGGGGAAGTTGTAGGTATCTCCGGACTTATGGGTGCAGGACGTACAGAACTTGCCATGAGTATTTTCGGAAAAAGCTATGGAACTAAGATTTCCGGTCAGGTATTTATGAACGGAAAAGAAGTAAAGCTGAATACTGTACAGGAAGCAATCGATAACAAGCTTGCTTATGTCACAGAGGACAGAAAAGGAAATGGTCTGATCCTTTCCAAATCCATTAAGATGAATACTTCACTTGCAAACATGAAGGGAATCAGTAATGGAAAGGTTATTGACGCAGATAAAGAGTATGCAATAGCAGAGGAATACAGAAAGAAACTGAAAACAAAATGTCCGTCTGTGGAGCAAAATGTAGGTAATTTGAGCGGTGGTAACCAACAGAAAGTCCTTCTTGCAAAATGGATGTTTGCAGAACCGGATATTCTGATTCTTGATGAGCCTACCCGTGGTATTGACGTAGGTGCGAAATACGAAATTTACTGTATTATTAACGATCTGGTAGCAGCAGGAAAATCTGTTATCATGATTTCTTCTGAACTTCCGGAAGTACTTGGAATGTCAGACAGAATCTATATCATGAATGAGGGTAGGTTCGTAGGTGAGGTCGGCAAAGAAGAGGCCACATCAGAACTGATCATGTCCAAGATCGTAAAATCAGGAAAAGGAGCGTAAAGAAGATGGAAAAAAAGATTAGTTTTTCAGAGATATTAAAGAAATATACCATGGTGCTTGTACTTGTTCTGGTAGTCATCATGTTTGCTGTAAACACAAAGGGGGTTATGCTTCTTCCTCAGAATGTGAATAACCTTGTAGCCCAGAATGCGTATGTATTTATCCTTGCAACAGGTATGCTGTTCTGTATTCTGACTGGTGGTAATATTGACCTTTCTGTTGGTTCTGTTGTATGTTTTGTAGCAGCAGTTGGCGGTAAGATGATGGTTCTCAACAGTATGAATCCATATCTTACAATGCTGATTATGTTGCTTACAGGTATTGCCATCGGTGCATGGCAGGGATTCTGGATCGCATATGTAAGAATCCCACCGTTTATTGTAACTCTGGCTGGTATGCTTGCGTTCCGTGGTCTTTCAAACGTAGTTTTACAGGGACAGACACTGGCACCAATGCCTGATTCTTACCTGGCACTGTTTAACAATTATATTCCGGATCCATTTGGGAAAGAGGGATTTAATCTTATCTGTTTTGTAGTTGGTATTATTGTCTGTATTGTATATGTGTTGCTTGTTCTGAAGAATCGTGCAGATCGTGTGAAGAAAGGGTACAGTGTAGATGCTTTTGGTGGCGTTGCAGTTAAGATGATTCTGATCTGTGCAGTTGTTCTTGCTTTTATGTTCCGTCTGGCTCAGTATAAAGGTATTCCGAATTCTCTGATCTGGGTAGCTGTGATTATTGCAATCTATACATATATTGCTTCCAAGACAACTACAGGACGTTATTTCTATGCAGTTGGCGGTAATGAGAAGGCTACAAAGCTTTCCGGTATTAATACAAATAAGGTTTATTTCCTTGCTTATCTGAATATGGGTCTTCTGGCTGCTATTGCAGGTATGGTTACTATGGCTCGTCTGAATTCTGCCAATCCTCAGGCTGGTACAAACTTTGAGATGGATGCTATCGGTGCTTGTTTTATTGGTGGTGCTTCTGCTTATGGCGGAACCGGTACAGTTCCGGGGGTTATCATTGGTGCATTGCTGATGGGTGTTCTGAACTTAGGTATGAGTATCATGGGTATTGACCAGAACCTGCAGAAGGTTGTTAAAGGTCTGGTTCTGCTGGCAGCGGTTATCTTTGATGTTGTTAGTAAGAGAAAATCTTTTATCGTAAAATAAAAATTGTATATTCATTCTTAAATGGAAATTTTTTGCAGGGCTTGCAGGGTGCAGGCCCTGTTTTTTTACCGAATCAAGTAAGTCTCCTGCTTTAATTGCGAATATCTGTTTGACTTGACAGGGGACGCGCAGAAAAATAGTGTGTTTGATGTGCGGTTTCGGCATCTAAGATATTCTAAGGCCAAGAAAATCTGCTAAAGGCATGAGCCGGCTTCTCAAACTCGCTCCGTCGCAGACTCCGCTCAGACAGTGATGCAGCCGGCTCATAACGCAGATTTTTTTGACCTAAGAATATCTAAGATACCTGCAAATGCACATCAAACACACTATTTTTCTGCGCTGGCTGCTGGCGATTTTTGGGGTGTTGGATTGAGTAAAAATGGACGATAAAAATGGGTGGACGGAAAATTTGCTTGTGGAGGTGGAAGGATGGTCGTATAATGAAGGGGAATATTGTACGAAATGAGGAGAGGTTTGTTATGAGATATAATTCTGTGCTGGATCTGCATACGCATACTGTGGCCAGTGGGCATGCTTATTGTTCTCTGAGGGAGATGGCGAAGGCGGCTTCTGAGAAGGGGTTGGAGGTTCTGGGGATTACGGAGCATGCACCGAGTATGCCGGGGACGTGTCATAAGTTTTATTTTAATAATCTTAAGGTTGTGCCAAGGGAGATGTACGGGATTCAGTTGCTGTTGGGATCTGAGGTAAATATTCTGGATGCGCAGGGAACAGTGGATCTGGGACAGCATACGCTTTCCAGTATGGACGTGGTTATTGCGAGTCTGCATACGCCGTGTATGAAGCCGGCATCTAAGCTTGAGAACACAGAAGCCTATCTGAATGTGATGAAGAATCCATATGTAAACATTATCGGACATCCGGATGACGGGAGATATGAGATTGATTATGAGGCACTGGTTCAGGGAGCGAAGGAATACGGGAAGGTTCTGGAACTGAATAATCATTCTATGGATTCGGAATGTACCCGTGAGAATGCTGTGGAGAATGATACGGTGATGTTGGAACTGTGTAAGAAATATCAGGTTCCGGTGGTGATGGACAGTGATGCTCATTTTGATCTTCTGATCGGGGAGTTTGATCTGGCGAGAGATCTGCTGGAGAAAATGGATTTTCCGGAGGAGCTGGTTCTTAACCGGTCTGCGGATGCAATCAGGGAGTATGTGAATCGTAAATTCTGATAAACTGAGAAGCAGTTATTTGGTGTATGGCCGAGTTGCAAAGAGGATGATTTTATCTGTCTTACTCTTCGAAAGAGGTTTTTGTGAGAAAATAAAAAAATCTGTAATTTCTTTTAGGTTAAAGGCTTGCTTCCTATAATTTAACGTGGTAAAATATCACTGTTAGAAATATAACACGGACATTTTAAAGACAAATGTCCGTCCAGTGAAGTACAGAGTTCTAAAAGGAGCATGAAAATGAGTAAAAAAATCAGAACAGAGGCTGTAGATCAGCTTTTTGAAGCGATTTTATGCCTGAAGGATAAAGAAGAGTGCTATACTTTTTTTGAGGATGTATGCACGATCAATGAACTTCTTTCCTTATCACAGCGTTTTGAGGTTGCCAAGATGCTGATGGACAAGAGAACCTATCTTGATATTTCGGAGAAAACCGGAGCTTCCACAGCAACGATCAGTCGTGTGAATCGTTCATTGAATTATGGAAATGACGGATATGAGATGGTGTTTTCAAGAATGGCAGAGAAGGAAACTAAAGGGGAATAAGATAGCGGAAGGCTGAATAAATGCAGTGCTATTGTGGGGCAGGTGAAGATCACCTGCCTTTTTTGTATAGGGAATTTTCGGATAAAAGAGAAGTCCGATTATTCCCCTTCTGGGAGAGTGTTGTGCAGGCTGAGAAAATGCTGCGAAGGATCAATCTATAAAAGTCGAAAATGAATATTATATAGTCAAATATGCAAACTATGCGGATTGCTATAATGTTATAATTTTGCTTATGAAAGATAACTGGCTGTTGGCAATATCGTATAAGATATTTTTATGAAAAAAGTCATATATAAAGTATTTGGCTGGAAGTATTTTACAAATGCATGGCGAAATGTAATATTGCAGGCAGAGAGAACAGTTATAAAAAAACAAATCATGAGGAGAACATAAGAGTATGAAGGCATTTGATTATTCACTGGTAAAAGATCCACAGTATTTCTGCGATAACCGAATGGAAGCTCATTCAGATCATGTGTATTATAGAGATGGGAATGAAATGCAGACTGCTGTGCAGGATGGAACAGAAACTTCTTTTCGCTACAGTCTGAACGGTTTATGGAAGTTTCATTATGCGCGTAATTACAAAAGCACAGTTCAGGGATTTGAGAAGGAAGAGTATTGCTGTTATGACTGGGATGACATTCATGTACCGGCACATATCCAGATGGAAGGATATGATGCACCCCAGTATGCTAATGTCCAGTATCCATGGGAAGGACATGAGGAAATTTATCCGGGTCAGATTCCTGAGAGATTTAATCCGGTTGCAAGCTATGTGAAATATTTTACAGTGCCGGAACATATGAAGGGAAAGAGATTGTTTATTTCTTTCCAGGGAGCAGAGAGCGGACTTGCACTATGGCTGAACGGAGCCTTTGTTGGCTACAGTGAGGATTCTTTCACCCCATCTGAATTTGAACTGACAGATTATCTTAAAGATGGACAGAATAAGCTGGCAGCACAGGTATTCAAATGGACCTCCAGCAGCTGGTGCGAAGATCAGGACTTTTTTCGTTTCTCCGGAATTTACAGAGATGTGTATCTTTATACAGTTCCGGATACCCACGCATATGATCTCCAGATCCGTGCAATCCCGGAAGAGAATCTGGATGTAGCAGATCTTGAAATTAAGGTAAAGACATGGGGAAAGGGAAGCATTGTTTTCAGACTTGAGAAAGATGGAGAATGTGTGCTGGAAGAGAAAAAATCTCTTACAGAAGCTGGAAATGAAGAAGCAAATGCAGAGCCATTTTATATTCAGAAAACAAATAGCAGCAAGACTGTACAGAACAGTTTTGCATGGAAAATCAATAATCCAAAATTATGGAGTGCAGAAGATCCGCAACTCTATGATCTTACAATTGAACTTTATGACGAAGCAGGAACTATTCAGGAAGTGATTCCTCAGAAGGTTGGGTTCCGCCGTTTCGAAATGAAGAACGGCATTATGACTCTGAACGGAAAGCGTATCGTGTTTAAGGGCGTAAACCGTCATGAATTCAGTTCTGTCAGCGGCAGACATGTATCAGAGGAAGAACTCCGCAAGGATCTTCGCATTATGAAGCAGAATAATATCAATGCCATCCGTACCTGTCATTATCCGGATACATCACTGATCTATCAGCTTTGTGATGAATATGGTATTTATATGATCGATGAGACAAACCTGGAATCCCATGGTTCCTGGGATGTGGCGGAATTTACAAAGGATTATACTCATGTTGTTCCTCACAACAAACCTGAATGGCTGGATATGATGCTTGACCGTGCCAACTCCATGTATCAGAGAGACAAGAATCATCCGGCAATCCTGATCTGGTCCTGTGGAAATGAATCTTTTGGCGGAAAAGATATCTATGAAATGTCTCAGCTTTTCCGTAAGAATGACTCTACCCGTCTGGTACATTATGAGGGACTTTTCCATGACCGCAGTTATAATGATACCAGTGATATGGAAAGCCAGATGTATCCGTCTGTAGAAGCAATCAAAGAGTTTCTGGCAAAGGATGACAGTAAACCGTTTATCTGCTGTGAGTACACACATGCCATGGGAAATTCCTGCGGTGCCATGCACAAATATACTGACCTGACAGATACAGAGCCCAAATATCAGGGCGGATTTATCTGGGATTACATTGACCAGTCTATTTATAAGAAAGACCGCTATGGAAAAGAGTTCCAGGCATACGGCGGCGATTTCGGAGAACGCCCTACAGACTATAATTTCAGTGGTAATGGAATTGCATATGGCGGTGACAGAGAGCCATCTCCAAAGATGCAGGAAGTGAAATTTAATTATCAGAATATTACTGCAGAGGTGACAGCTGACACAGTAAGAGTGATTAACAAGAACCTCTTTGTAAACACAGATACTTTTGACTGTAAGGTAACACTTGCAAAGAATGGAAAAGTGATCCGTACAGAAGCACTGGAAACAGCAGTTGAGCCATTGAGTGAGAAAGAATATAAACTGCCTTTTGAAAAAGCCGAAGCAGCCGGAGAATATACAGTTACTGTTTCCTTCCATCTGAAAGAGGAAGAGGTGTGGGCACCAGCAGGTCATGAGATTGCGTTTGGACAGCATGTATACCAGGTACAAGAAAATGCTTCAGCAGAAACAGCAGCTGCGAAACCACAGATTATCCGAAGCACACACAATATTGGTGTCCGCGGCGAGCACTTTGAAGTAATGTTCTCCGTCCTCAATGGTGGTCTGGTTTCTTACAAATATGCGGGCAAAGAGATGATCGAGGCAATCCCGAAACCAAACTTCTGGCGTGCACCAACAGATAATGACTGTGGGAATCTTATGCAGATGCGCTACGCACAGTGGAAAATTGCCAGCATGTATTTAAGCCACAAAGAATACAGAAAAGGTGCATATGGCCCATCCAATTTACCACAGGCAGAAGAAACAGACCACTCTGTAAAAGTAACATTTACCTATCTGATGCCAACCACACCAGCCAGTGAGTGTCAGCTCACCTACGAAGTATTCGGCGATGGAAAAGTGAAGACAACTTTAACTTATGATCCTGTAAAAGAACTTGGTGATATGCCGGAATTTGGGGTGATTTTCAAATTCAATGCAGATTACGACAACGTTCAGTGGTATGGACTGGGTGAAGCTGAAACCTATGCAGACCGTAAAAAAGGTGCAAAACTGGGCGTTTATCAGAACAAAGTTGTGGACAACATAGCAAGATACATGGTACCGCAGGAATGTGGAGCAAAAGAGGAAGTACGCTGGGCGAAAGTCACAGATCGCAAGGGCAGAGGAATGTACTTTGAAATGGATGGAGAATCAATGATGTTCTCTGCACTCCCATACACTCCACATGAGATGGAAAATGCCATGCATCCATATGAACTCCCACAGATTCATTACACAGTAGTACGCGTAGCCAAAGGCCAGATGGGAATCGGCGGCGACGACAGCTGGGGAGCATATACCCATCAGGAATATCTGCTGAATGCAGACGGAAAGATGGAATTCTCCTTTAGCTTTAAAGGAATTTAATATAGTTTATTTGTAAAAAAAGGGACTGTCAGAATAGGCAGTCCCTTTAGTTAGTATAGATAAATAGACAACAAAAAATGATATTTATAACATTGAAAATGTGATATGATATACAAGTAGATTTTGATTTATAATGCAAGGCGAAAACATGGGTATCAAATTATTTCTGAATGATTAATATGATCTTCTAAAGTTAATGTATGATGATGAAGTTATGATTTTGGATGAAAAAGTGAATTACATTGACACGGCAGAAAATTTATGGAAGGTAATTGCAATGACGATTGAAGAAATTTTATCAAAAGAAGAAAATCAGACATTTGATCGAAAAAGTATAAATATTTCTCCAAAGGATTTAGCAATACCAATTGTTGCATTTGCTAATGCAGATGGTGGAGATATTGCAATAGGTATAACAGATAAAAACAGAAGAATTGAAGGCATTGATTTTGAAACCAAGAAGTTAAATGAACTATTGAGAGTACCATTTGATTTCTGCAATCCGACTATTAAAGTTGGGATAGAAAAAGTTCCGTGTGTCGATGAAAATGGAAGAAAGAATCATGTGCTTGTAATGCATGTCGATGCAAGTCCACAAGTGCATGCAAACCAGGCAGATGATGTATTTTTAAGAGTTGGTGATAAATCTAAATTACAGACATTTGAAGAACGTCTTCAGCTTAATTATGATAAGGGAGAGCGTTACTTTGAGGATAAGGCTGTACCCGATGCCATGATAGATGATATAGATATGGACTTTGTAAAAGAATATACAGATGAGATTGATTATGGGAAAAGTCCATTGGAATATCTCAAAGAAAACAGAGGCTTCATAAAAGAAAAAGATGGCGAGATTCAAATCAGTACCGCTGCAATTTTGCTATTTGGAAAGAATCCTCAAAATTTCTTTCCCCGTGCTAGGATCCGTTTTATACGTTATGAGGGAACAGAAGAAAAATTTGGAACAGAGATGAATGTAATTAAGGATGTTATCTTTGAAGGTACACTGCTTAATATGATAAATGAGGCAATTGCATATTTGGATACACAGGTAAAAGAAAAAACGTATCTGGGTCCAGATGGAACATTTGTTACGGATGAGGAATATCCTAAGTTTGTCAGGCAAGAATTAATTGTAAATGCTGTTACTCATCGGGCGTACAGTATTACTGGTACAGATATTCAGATTAAAATGTTTGATGATCATATAGTAGTTGAAAGCCCTGGAAAACTTCCGGGACTTGTAAGAGCAGACAATATACGGTTTACTCATTTCTCCAGAAATCCTAAAATTGCAGAGTTTTTGAAAAACTACAAATTTGTCAAAGAATTTGGAGAGGGTGTTAACCGTATGTGTAATGAGTTGGAGCAGGTTGGATTAAAAGATCCGCTTTATCATACAAATGCTTTTATGTTGCAAACGGTTATTTATAATTCAAAAGCAGGAAAAACTATTGCTGAAAAAACCGTTGATTCACTAAAAAAATTAGGCGTTGCTGTTAATAAGTCGTTCAACGATTCTCAAAAATCGGCGATTGACAATAAAAAGTCGGCGATTGACAATAAAAAGTCGGCGATTGATATGATAAAGTCGGCGATTGCTCAACAGAAATATAATGAACCATCGAAAGCCAATATTCTTAAGGTATATGATGAAATAGAGAAAAATCAGATTTTTGGCACAAAGGAAATAGAAGAAATACTTGCCTGTTCACCTTCTACAGCAAGAGCAGTGATGAAAAAACTCAGAGATGTGAAGGTTGTTAAAGCAGTAAATGGTAAAGGAAAGGGAAAATATGTATTTATAGAGTAAATCGGTTATGAGCAAGTAGCGAAGCGGATTGCGAATATTCGCTTGACTTCACAGATATTGAGAAAGCGAAGGCCAAGAGAATAATAATAAAGATATGCAAATTTGACTGCTGTATGAAAAAAGGGAGGAATTATCTTATGTATCAGGCAGATGAAAAACGTTATGAAACTATGAAATACCACCGCTGTGGTGCCAGTGGGCTGATGTTGCCGGAGTTGTCTCTGGGTTTATGGCATAATTTCGGGGATACCGGTGTTTATGAGAATATGAAGCAGATTTATCCAAACATCAGCCTTGGAACTGTATACCGAAACCTCTCTCTTCTCGCTGATCTGGGTGAAATACAGAAGCTTTCCAGCTTTGGCGGAGCAGACCGATTCGATGCCCGCACCGTTCCCCATTGTCACTTTATGTGCACCCGCTGCGGCAGAGTGATGGACGTATTCAGCGAACATATTGATAAAAGCCTTGAGAGTATTGCAGCTGACTTTAAGGACGGTCAGATTTCCGATTATAAAGCAAGATTTTTCGGAATTTGCAAGGAATGCCTGAAGGAAGAGTCTCACTAATCAGTTGAATAAATTTTTCATTTTCTGATCATAGCTATTCTGTAGGGAATTACAGCCGCTCGACAAGCAATGGCCACAGCACCAAACTTTAAGTGAACATTCGATCCTGTTAGAAAAAAGTTTCAATAACTCTTGACAAGCAAGAAACAATATGTTACCATAAAACAGTAATGATTACTATTATTAAAGACAAAATAAAATTTTATATAAGAAAAGGAGAATTTAATTATGGCTAAATGGGTATGTAGTGTATGTGGTTATGTTCATGAAGGTGACACAGCTCCGGAAGTATGTCCAATCTGCAAGGCTCCGGCTGAGAAATTTACGAAACAGGATGATGAAATGGCATGGGCAGCTGAGCATGTTGTGGGCGTTGCTAAAGGTGTCAGCGAAGACATCCTTGCTGATTTAAGAGCAAACTTCGAGGGCGAGTGCTCTGAGGTTGGTATGTATCTTGCAATGGCTCGTGTTGCTTACCGTGAAG
>OOAZ01001515.1_pt1 | contig 15246 bp, 15 predicted proteins | sample 1671221 | NCBI WGS metagenome assembly OOAZ01 (sample SAMN06348134, study PRJEB24527) | human gut metagenome | biome: human gut; feature: ankylosing spondylitis patient; material: feces | host: Homo sapiens | place: China | collected 2015-10
CAGAGAAGGTTCGTGCAAAGGTTCGTTGCTGCGACCGTGACTGCTGGATGATCGGCAGCGTAAGTCCTGCGATGCACAAGTACATCTGGAAACCTGCTACCTGGGTTCTGGTACACAAGTTCAAGGCACTGTTCACTAAACATCCGTACAGCATGTACGAGCTGAAGATCTGCCGTGACTACCGTGACGGTAAAGTCACCAAAGAGGAACTCGATAAGTGCAGCACTTGCGATATGAACTGTGTTATTAACAACGGTCTGAGTGAGGCGAGCAAGGAGCAGTTGAAGCATAAGTCCGGTGAGGAAATCGTGGATGCCGATATCGCACAGCAGATGAAGCAGTGATAAGGAATGTGAAAAATGTTATTAAAAGTAGAAAAACTCGTAAAAATGTATAAAATTCCAATTCTGGGGGGTGGCGAAAGAACTAAATTATCTCCTCGGAGTTGACATTCCGAGATGCGTTGTTATTGGGAATAATGTCAGCTTCCCACATAACGCTATCGGAACGGTGATTCATGATAACACGGTCATTGAAGATAACGTGAGAATTTACCAGAATGTCACGTTGGGACGTGCTGACGTTTATAAATCCGAAAAAGACTCTCCTTCAGAGTTTAAAGGATTCCTTCTTAAAGAAGGAGCGTGTATATGTGCTGGGGCAAAGCTGATATGCAAGAAAGGGACGCTTGTTATAGGTAAAAATGCTGTAGTTGGGGCGAATGCTGTTCTGTTAAATTCGATTGGAGACAATGAAATTTGGGGCGGTGTTCCAGCAAGATTTATTGGAATGCGCAAGACAAGTGACAACGAAATGTAAAATAAGCAATGGAAATTGTAATGGTGGGAGAAAGTAATGGAAGACCGATTTAATAAGGAAAAAAGTCTTGAGCTAAAAGGTGTTGCAATTATCTTTATGTTCTGGCTACATCTCTATGGACACGACAATCTTATCCAGAATGGAAATTATTATACGGAGTTATGGGGGGGGGGAAAAACGCAGTTCCTGCTTACGTTGAGTAGTATATGCGTACCGATTTTTATCTTTATAGCTGGATATGGGTTTGCCATCAAGCAAGGCTCGGAAAAGTCTTTGCTGAAGACAATAGGTGGACTGTATAAGAAAATCTGGCTGGTAGCACTGTTCTTTTTCCCTCTTGCACTTTTTCTTGGAAAGCTGGATTTCAAAATTACTGAATTGGGACTGAATCTGTCGGGATTTTACTTTAGCTATTGTGGAGAATGGTGGTTTGTTTCGCTCTATGTGTTGCTTGAAGTCTATGCGCGAGTTTTGGAAAAGACGAAGGTCTTGAACAATTTGAAACTGGTAGCATTGATTTCCGGATTATTGATGATTGCTGGATATGGTATGAAAGTGTTAATTCCGACAGCAGAAAAAATCAATACGCTCGAATGGATTCCATATACTTTTTTGATTAAGCAACCGATTTTCATCAGCGGCTATATATGTAAGAAACTGGATGTGTTTAATAGACCAGCTGTTGCAAAATTTGGAATACTCGGATTTATCGCGTGGGCATTTATGTTTAGTAATATACCACAATCGTTCTTTCTTCCAATTGTAGTACCATGCTTTATAGCAGCATTTTGTTGTGTCCCGATTACCGGAATAATGAAAAAAGGATTACTGCTACTAGGAAAAAATAGTACTTATATGTGGCTGACTCACAGTTGGCTGATTTATAAATTTCTGCAACCCGTTATTTTTTCTATGCACGATGTAGTAGCTAATTTGATAGTGCTTGTAATAACCGATTTACCAGTTGCTTTCTGTTTTAAGTCGTTTGAGGGTAAAGTGAGCAAGCTACTAAGTGATAAATGCAGTTGTGTCACACAATAAAAAATATTGGAAAGTCTGCATTTTTATAGAGGGCATGCAGGCAGTGAGGGAACATAGCTTATGAAAATACTCATTATTAGAAATTATCCAAGCTATATGGATGTGGAAAAAAATACATACAACATCCAAGAGGTTGGACTGGCAAAAGCATTGGTTCGAAAGGGTAATGTTTGTGATATTGTTTTTTGGACGGACAAGGATGAAAAAGAAGTTGCTATCCCCGTTGATGACAGAGGAAAAGTGACTGTTTTTTATAAACACGGAAAAACGGCGTTAAAAAATACCGTGTATTCCGGATGTGATGAATTGTTTGCACAATATGATGTGCTGCAAACAGCCGAGTACAATCAAATGCAATCATGGATTCTGGCAAAAAAGTATCCAGAGAAACATATCGTTTATCATGGTCCATATTATACGCCATTTAATAAACGATACAACTTGATGTGTACGGTATTTGATTTGTTCTTCCTAAATAGATATCGGAAGATTGGAACACATTTTATAACAAAAAGTAAGCTTGCTCAGGAATTTCTGGGGAGCAAAGGCATAAAAGCCTCTAATGTAAAAACAATAGGTGTCGGAATAGACACCCAGATGCTTTCAAACGGAAAAACTGAATGTAGTGAACCGTTGTTTTTGGAAATGTGTAAAGATGAAAAAGTAAAGCTTTTGTATATAGGTCGCTTTGAAGAGAGACGGAACATTCCATTCATATTTGATATTTTTGCTGAAATTCTGAAAAAAAGTGTTAATGCAACCTTGTATATGATTGGTACAGGAGATAAAGATTACACAGAAAAATGCTGGAAGCATGCAACAGAACTTGGTATACGGGAAAATATTGTATATCAGGAGAAGATGGAACAGAAGTACCTATCTGACGTTTATAATCTGGCAGATTTCTTCCTGCTTCCAACAAAATATGAGATTTTTGGAATGGTACTTCTCGAAGCCATGTATTACAAAACTGTTGTGCTGACAACGGATAATGGCGGATCAAGCACACTGATTGATAACGGTAGGAATGGTTATATTCTTCAGGATGAAAACGCGAGCAAATGGGCCAATGTGGTATCCGAGGTTACATCAGAGAAAATGAACGCTGTTAAAGAAGCAGCGCACGACACCATTGCTGATCAATATACTTGGGATAAATTGGCTGATTCATTTATGGAGAGTTATAAGAAGCTGGATGATAAACGAGAGGTTTAAAATGAAATCAATAGCATTTGTTATACCATGGGGGGGCAATCTCCCAGTATATTTCCAATTATGGCTGGAGTCATGTAGAAGAAATCCGAGCGTAGAGTTTCTTATTTTTACAGATGACTATACGGAATACAATTATCCAGACAATGTAAAAGTGCATTATATGAGCTTTGAACAGATGAAAGAACTGTTTCAAAAGCATTATGATTTTCCCCTGTCAATTAGTGCTCCATATAAGTTTTGTGATTTTAGACCTGCCTTTGGTGAAATTTTTTCTGACTATTTGGTGGGCTATGACTATTGGGGGCATTGTGATGTTGACTTAATATGGGGCGATATACGGAAATTTGTTACGGATGATGTACTAACAAAATATAAACGAATTTTTTCAAGAGGACATTGCAGCATTTACGAAAATTCATCGGAAGTTAATGCTTTCTACAGAACACTTCCGGCGTGTGGCTGCCAAGATTGGAAAAATGTATTTCAAAGTGAAAAGTCTTGTTGTTTTGATGAATGGGCTGGTCATTGTGGCGGTGGGATGTCGCAAATCATGAAGCTGAATGGCATTGAAATTTATGACGAGGTATGCAGTGCCGACATAAATGTGAACCATGGGAAGTTTCAAATTAACAGAATGCCAAAGTACAAGAATCTATATTTTGAATATAAAGAGGGGAAATTAGCCTTAAAAGCAAATGATACAAGCAGAGAAGTACTATGTGCACATTTTCAGAAGCGGGAAATAAGCATCAATAAGAATATAAACTATGAAAAGTATTTCTTTATTGCACCAAATTATGTGACAAGTGAAAAAAGAATGATTAGAACGCATTTTAAAGAGGAAAAACTGTTCGAAATAAAGAGATTGATGAAACGAGTGCAAAGTAAAGTGAGGTAAAAAATTATGCTGGATTTTTTTTATAAAGGAGTGACGCCGTGGGCGGTAGCAGACAAGAAGCAAATATACATTAATCGAGTATTGGGACGAATTGCGAACTATACATATCCAGTGTATTGCAATTTTAATAAGATTAAGTTGAATAGTAATTATGCTTCTAAGATATGCCACCATAAAGTTATTGTGTCACTTACATCGTTTCCAGCGCGAATTGATAAAGTTTACTTATGTATTAATAGTCTTTTGCGCCAATCTTTTAAAGCGGACAAAGTTATTTTATGGCTAGCGGATACACAATTTCCAGATGGCACTGGAGTTCCCCGAAATCTACTTGATTTGGTCGGAAAAGACTTTGAAATTAGATATTGTAAAGATCTTAGATCATATAAAAAAGTGTTTTATACTGCACAAGAGTTTAAGGAAGATATAATTATTACTGTTGATGATGACACATTGTATCCGGAAAGTTGGTTGCTTGATTTAATAAAGACATACATTAAATACCCCAATTGCGTATGCTGTTATCGAGCACATAAGATGGTACTGAATGGAGAAGTGATCACTCCATATTCAGATTGGATTGGGCTTTCCCCGGATGAAATGGGGCCAGATATGCTTTTAGTTCCTATTGGAGTAGGAGGTGTGTTATATCCTCCGAAATATTTTGATAATGTAGATTTTGATTATGAAAAAATTAAAGAATTATGTCCGACAGCAGATGATTTGTGGCTAAAAGCACTTGGCATTGTTAATGGATATAAAGCGGTGAAAGTTTATCCCAACTCAAAGGAATGGTTTACAATTGTCTCGTCACAAAAACAAGCATTGATGAAAACCAATGTTGGAAGTAGTATGAATGATATTTCGATTTTCAACTTACAGAGATACTATAAGATTAAACTGTAAGGAGGTGAGCAAATGCAAATTAGTAAAAGCAAGGCACAGATTTTCATAGGAACATTGTTGCTGGTTCTTTTTATTTTTACTGTAGACTTTCGGACAAGTATCTTTAAAAGCGTTTACATTGCATATGCGGTTGTTATGGTAGCACTTTTTTTGATTTATCGTGGAGCAAAAGTGCAAATAACAACGAGAATTCCGCCTTTATTGGCATTATGGATAGTATCAATCACATGGGTTATAACAACTTTAAATATTAGCTATATTATAAAATATGTATTTGCAATTTTACTATTATATTGCTTTTATAAGAAAAAAGAATCTGGGATGTATCTTGTAAATGGGTTGGTTGTTGTTGGGATTATTTTTGCAGGAGCGACTTTTCTGTTTTATTTTTTTCCCAATATATATTTGAACTCAGTTGTTCCTAAACTAGCCGATTATCTAAAAGAAACTGCTGTAATAATGATGAGAACTAATCGATATCCTGGATTGACAGGACACTATAGTACAAATGGTACTTATTTGGCTATTGGATTTGGCGCAGTAATTTCAATTATTTTTTGTAAAGCAGGCGAAAAAAAGAAAAATTTTAATTATTTAATCGTGTGCTTGCTAATTCTGGGTGCACTTTTGCTAATTGGAAAAAGAGCGCATCTAGTTTTTTCTGTTGCAGCCGCTTTTGGTGTGTATTGGCTCAGTAATGATAGAGATAAAGTAAACAGATTGATTAAGTTGCTAGGGATAGTACTTGTTGCAGCAATTCTGTTTGTAATTATGGTGAATCAAATTCCTGCACTGAGTAATACATTTAATAGATTTTCAGAAACGGCAGATTCTGGTGACTTTCTTATGTCTAGAGGTCTATTCTACGCTGAAGCGATATCACAATTTAAAAGTCACCTACTGTTAGGCTGTGGATGGAAACAAATGGTTAATTTGTTGGCTCATGATGTACATAATATCTATATTCAGTTACTTGCCGAAACAGGCCTAGTTGGATTTTCGTTTTACACTATTTTGTTTGTTTCTGGACTTCTTATGGCAGTTAGGCTTGTGAAAATGGCTGCTTCTAGTAGCAGCGAAAGTATAGTTGATAAAAAACTCATTTTTTTTGCAGCATACTATATGTTCTTTTTTATTCTATATGGCTTTACGGGAAATCCGTTATATGATGAACAACCGTTCTATTTGTTGATGATTTCATATGGGATACTGTTATTTTATAGTAGGGAAGGATTAGATAATGAAGAAAGTACATATTTTGACATTTCATAGGGCATTAAATTATGGAGCAATACTACAATGCTATGGCTTGTATAAAACTATCTCACAAATTAGCGAATGCGATGTTATTGACTATAGAGCAAGCTGTATAGAAAATAGATATAAGGTGTTTGTGGCTGGTAAATCGCTAAAGGGAACTATAAAGGCTTTGCTCACAGTCCCCGCAGTTAAAAAGAAAAAAACTAAATTTGACGAGTTTATAAAAAATAACATTGAAATGACGCAAACTGCGAATAGTCATGATGAATTGAAACGCATGAGTTGGGGTGAATCTGATTGTTTCTGTGTTGGAAGTGATCAGGTTTGGAACCTTGACTTGATAGCAAGTGATTCGTCATACTTTTTTGATTTTGTTCCACAAGAAAAAAAACGCTTTTCTTATGCAGCGAGTATAGGGGCGAATTTAAAAGAAGAGTGGAAGAATGCGTTCCAAGCATACCTAGCTGGCTTCAGTGCGGTATCAGTCAGAGAAAAAACAGCACAGAAGCAGTTGGATAGCTGTGGAATAACGGCCTCAGTGGAAATAGATCCGGTGTTTTTATTGAAAAGGGAAGAATGGTTTGATAAAGCAAGAAATACTAATAGTGGTTCATTTGTGCTGATTTATTTGCTACAAAAAGCGGATTCATTTATGAAGTCTGCGATTGAGTTTGCGCAAAAGCATGGAAAAAAAGTAATAATTATATCAACTGGATTAAAACGTGAGTATGATGCAGAGTATGTGAGTGATTGTGGCCCAGAGGAATTTTTGGGGTACTTTAAGGAGGCAGATACAATATTCACAAATTCTTTTCATGGTATAGCATTCTCGATACTATTTAATAAACAATTTTATTACCAGTTGCAAGGGAATAACGTGAAGACAAATAGTAGATTATACGATGTTATTAGTCTATTTCAATTGGAAAAAAGAAATATTGATAATATTGATAATGAAGATTATATTGATTATTCATTTATTAATACTGTAATAGAGCAGAAAAGGGAAAGTGCAATTGACTACCTGAAAAATCAAATTGTAGGATAATGAAGGATGAAAGATAAGATAAAAAAAGTACTTACTACTTATAAGAATCTTCCAGTGCAAATGAAAGCGAGCCTTTGGTTTGTACTAAGTACGGTTCTTCTTAAAGGAATCTCTTTTATAACAGTTCCAATTTTTACCCGAATAATGGACACTGAGCAATATGGTATATACAGTGTTTATCTAACTTGGTGCGAGATTTTTACGATAATCGGGACGTTTGGATTTGAGTCATGCGCATATATGAGTGTGCTGACAAAGTTTAAGGGAAAAGATAAAGATGAAGCAGAGGCTTCATTACTTGAATTATCATTTGTTTTAACAACAATACTGTTGGCTGTTTTTGTTATTTGTGGCGAGCAGATATCTCAGGCAGTAGGGCTACCACAGAATATATTGATGCTCATGTGCATTCAGATATATTTTATTCCAGCGGTTAATTTTTGGTCGGTGAAAAACCGATTCCAATATAAATATAAAAGGCTGGTTTTTGTATCGGTGTCGATGGCCATAGTAAATGCAGTATTAGGTGTTTTATTTATCAATAATTTCTTTACTACGAATCAGGCAATCGGAAGAGTTATATCGATTGTGATTGTACAGGCGATATATGGAATAGCCTTATTACAGATGTTGATTAAAGGAAAGCATTTCAGGATATCTGCAAAATATTGGAAATGGGCACTCAGATTACATCTGCCTTTACTTCCGCATACACTCTCGCTCAAAGTGCTGGCAGGAGCGGACAAAATAATGATTAACACAATGATAGGCGCTACAGAAACTGCGCTATATAGCGTTTCGTATTCTGTTGCGGTTGTTGTTAATCTCATAAAAACGAGTATTATAGATGCCATTAGACCCTGGATGTACACATGCTTGAGAGATAATAACACTGATAACATGAAAAACGTAATGAATGGTTTACTAGTATTTGTGTCAGCGTTAACACTCGTTTTTGTTGCGTTTGCGCCTGAAGTAATTAAAATTGTTGCACCAGTAAGCTATTATGAGGCTATATACTGTATGCCTCCAGTTATGATAAGCTCATTTTTCACGTTTCTTTATAGTACTTTTTCAATAATTGAGATGTATTATGAAGAAACCAAAAAAGTCATGGTGGCATCTATTGCAGCGGCAGTATTGAATGTTATATTAAATGCCTTGCTAATTCCTGTATATGGGTATATCGCAGCGGCTTTTACAACGCTTATTTGTTATATTTTTCTTGCAGTATTTCATTATTTTATGGCAAAAAAGGTGTTACAGCAACACAATATGACTATTGGAATATTTGATGGAAAGATGACTGCAGGAATCAGCCTAATTTTGTTGCTTTCTTTAGTGGCGTTTGAGTATCTGTATACAAAAACAATTCTAAGGTATCTAGTAGTTGTACTTATTTTGCTTTTTATGGTTCTAAAAAGAAAATATTTTTATAGCCTTCTGAGAACAGTTCAAAAAAAAATAAATGTATTAAGAATAACAAATAGAGAGGGTTGATTTCGTGCACAAAGAGGGGGATAATTTTGAGAGCAGAGCAGAGCAGAGCAGAGCAGAGCAGAGCAGAGCAGAGCAGAGCAGAGCAGATAATATTGACATTCTGAAAGCAATATGCGCTTTCCTAATTGTTTGTATTCATGTCCCGTTTCCTGGAAAGGTCGGTGCATATTTTACGGCACTGACCAGAATAGCAGTTCCTATTTTCTTTATGATTACAGGATACTATTATTCAGATACCGTTATGCGGAATAATGAAAAGCGGCAAATCAAGAAGATACTATGCTTGATTGTGGAAGCAAATGTACTTTTTTTTATTTGGAATATTGCACTTGATGCTTTCAGAAGAGATAGCATAGTAACTTATGTTCAGAAGCTGTTTACTGGAAAGAGCATACTGAAGTTTTTGGCTTTGAATGAATCTCCGCTGGCAGGACACTTGTGGTATTTAGGAGCAATCCTATATGTTCTGATAATCGTCTTTCTGATGGATAAGTTTAATTGCAGAAAGATTCTGTACTATTTAACTCCGGTTCTGCTTATCACAGACTTAATGCTCGGAAAGTATTCACTACTCATTTTCCATCGTGAGTTTCCATACATACTAGTTAGAAACTTCCTCTGTGTAGGGATACCGTATTTCTGCATTGGAAATCTCATCAGAGAAAAACAGTGCTCTGAAAAACGGAATGGGAAAATTCTTCAGGTATTGATTGTTGCTTTTGTGATAACCAGTCTTGTAGAAAGATTTATTTTGGTGAATGCTGGATTGAACGCAACAAGGGATCATTACCTCAGTACGACTTTCTTGGCTGTCTGTCTCTTTGTATATACTCTCAAGAGTAATTGGCATAATAAGGAATTGGCTGTGATCGGAAGGAGATATTCTACGTGGCTTTACATTATGCATCCGATTTTTATTACAGCCTTTGCAATGATAACAGATAAACTTGACATTGCTGGAATCTACAAATATGTTGCACCGATTGTGGTTTATTGTGCGACACTTGTATTCCTTATCATTCTACAGAAAGTCAAGATTGCTATGAAAAGCAAATAATACACAGGAGGAATTATGGTGGATTTGATAGATACAATAGTATATGCAGGAAGGTTGAAAGATAAATCTGCCTTGATGAGTAGTTCTTCTGGTGGCGCATTTACTGCACTTTCCGACTTTTTTCTGAAAAATGACAGTGCTGTGGTGGCAGCTGTCTATAATTATGAGAACCATAATGCGGAATTTCAGATGATTCTGGATAAGAAGCAGCGTGAAAGAGCAAAAGGTTCAAAATATATGCAGAGTAAGCTCGGTGATATTTATCGGAAATCCTATCGGTGGCTGATAGGGAACCCGGATAGAGAGCTACTCTTTATTGGCATGGGATGCCAGTCTGATGGATTTCGGAAGTTCAGCGAAATAAAAGGAATCCGTGACCGAGTGTACATAGTAGATATTATCTGTCATGGCTCACCAAGCCCAAAGCTGTGGAGAGAATATGCGGAGTCTATTCAGAAAAAAGATGGAAAGATAACTTATCTCACTTTCAAAGATAAGCGCAACGGTTGGAAATCTCCAACAGCTTATGTAAAAGTCAATGGAGCAGAGAAGTCGATTAAAGATTATGTTAAGGTGTTTTATAATCGGTGTGCGTTGAGGCCATCTTGCTATGAATGTCCTTATGCTACAACAGAACGCAAAACGGATATGACCATTGGAGACTTTTGGCATATTGAGGAGACTATTCCGGACTTCTATGACCCTAACGGCAATTCGCTATTCTTGATTCATACAAATCGAGGAGAGGAACTGTTTGAAAAAATTCAGGGAGATTTGGATTATAGATTAAGCAACACAACGCAATGTTGGCAGGCGAACCTTGAAGCGCCGACCAAGAAGTCTGAGCGAAGAGAAGAGTTCTGGAATGATTATCAAAGGAAAGGAATTGATTTCGTTATGAAGAAATATGGAACAGTTCCAATGAAAACAAAAATAAAGAATAAACTCCTCAGAATTATGGGGGGGGGGGTACACAGAAAGTAGTACCTGTTATGCTGATTACTCCGAAAGGAGGGCAGCATAATGAACTGGAAGCAGCCTAAAGTATATGCAGTAAAACATAAAAATGAAGCAACAAGAGCAGCTTCCAGATCGGGTGGTATTTTTACGGCCCTGTCTGATCAAGTATTGTCCATCGGCGGCGTAATTTACGGATGTGTTTTGACGGATGATTTCAATGCCGTACATATTCGCGCTGAAAATGAAGAAGATCGCAATCGAATGCGTGGCTCAAAATATATCCAGAGTAAACTAGGTGATACATTTAAAAGTGTCAAGGAAAATCTCGATGCTCAGAAGAGTGTACTTTTTTCTGGAACTTCCTGCCAGGTGGCAGGATTGAAAAAATACCTTGGAAAAGAATATGATAACCTTTTCTGTGTAGATATTGTTTGTCACGGAGTACCGAGCAAAAAAGTGTGGGACGCATATCTACAATGGCAAGAACAGAAGAATCACTCTAAAGTTGCAAGTGTGGATTTCCGAAACAAGAAAGATTTTGGATGGCGTGACCATGTGGAAACGATTCGCTTTGGTAATAACAGGACTGTTAGTTGTAAAGTCTTTACAAACCTCTTTTATGGACACAGCGTGCTAAGACCTAGTTGCTATGAATGTCCTTATAAGTCTGTGATGCATCCCAGTGATATTACGATTGCCGACTACTGGGGAATAGAGAAAGCGGCCCCAGAGTTTGATGACAACAAGGGCGTTTCGCTGGTGCTGATAAACAATGAAGCTGGTGAAAGAGCTTTTGATAAGGTAAAAGAAAGACTGATTTGGAAGCAGACAAAGCTGGAAGAGAGCTTGCAGCCACCTCTTAAAGCTCCATTTCCGAAACCAGAAAATAGAGACCAGTTCTGGAGTGATTTTGAAAATAAGCCATTTGAGTATGTTGCCAAGAAATATGGTGGCATTGGGTTAAAGAACGCTTCAAAATCACTCTTGAGAAAAATTAAGAGAAAAATCAAAAAGTTGGTGACTAAAGGTGGAAAGAGAAATACCGGTACTATATAAAAGAAAAGAAGAATGCTGTGGTTGCACGGCCTGTTATGCTATTTGTCCGAAAGAAGCCATTTCTATGGTGGAGGATGAAGAAGGTTTTGAGTATCCGCAGATAGATGAAAGCAAATGTGTCCGTTGCTATCAGTGCATTAAGGTATGTCCAATCAAAGCAGCACGAGCACAGTAAGGAGAGATATGAACACAACATTACTTATTATGGCAGCTGGTATCGGCAGCCGATTTGGAACGGGTATTAAGCAACTGGAACCGGTGGATGCTTCTAATCACATCATCATGGACTATTCCATCCATGATGCAATCGAAGCAGGCTTCAATCATGTGGTATTTATCATCCGTAAGGATATCGAGAAGGAGTTCAAAGAGGTCATTGGTGATCGCATTGCCTCCATTTGCTCCTCTCACAACGTAACTGTAGACTACGCTTTCCAGGATATCAACGACATTCCGGGAACTCTGCCGGAAGGACGTACAAAGCCTTGGGGGACGGGTCAGGCAGTCCTTGCAGCAAAGGATGTCATCAAGACTCCGTTTATTGTGATCAATGCAGATGATTATTATGGCAAGGAAGGCTTTAAGGCGGTTCATGAGTATCTGGTGAATGGCGGAAAGTCCTGCATGGCTGGCTTTGTGCTGAAGAATACGCTGTCTAATAATGGCGGTGTGACTCGTGGTATCTGCAAGATGGATGAGCAGAGTGATTTGACCGAAGTTGTAGAAACCAAGAACATCGTCAAGATTGAAACTGGAGCAGAGGCTGATGGTGTGGCTGTCGATGTGAATTCTCTGGTTTCTATGAATATGTGGGGTTTGACTCCTGATTTCCTTACAACGTTGGAAGAAGGCTTCAAGGAGTTCTTTGCGAAGGAAGTACCGGGCAATCCTCTGAAAGCAGAGTATCTGATTCCGATCTTTATTGGAGAGTTGCTGAAGAAGGGCAAGATGTCCGTAAAGGTTTTGAAGACTAACGACACCTGGTATGGAATGACCTACCATGAGGATGTTGCAGCAGTGAAAGACAGCTTCAAGAAAATGTTGGCGGATGGCGTGTACAAGGCTGATTTATTTGCAGACTTGTGATATAATGGGAGCGGTAGCTCCCTACGCTGCTCGAAACTTTGCACACCTCTCCGCGGTGAGCAGCAGGCAACACAGTAATATGATACTGTGGCTAAGAATGCAAAAAATCAATACTGCAGAGAATGGAGGAAGTTTCATAATGACAGGCATTGAAATGAGAAACCTGATTTTAAGTGCCCTTGCCGAAGAAAATCCAGATAATACTCCGTGGAAATTGACATTTAAGATGTACGGATATGCTGGATGTATTTCGGCATTGAGGGCATTAGTAGAATATATTGCTATTAAGGATGGTTTAATAGATAAGATAATTGAAATTCCAATATTATCATGGGGTGTGCCGGGGGAAAAACCTTTTTATGGGAGCAACACAAACCTAGATGGTGATAATTTGAATTTATTCAATGAAGAAGTCCATTTGATGACATATCACAACATTATATCTCCGGGGGCTAATGGAGGGTATGGCGACCATCTTCCATATTTTCATGTTACAAAATATGGGCTGAAGTGTTTAGAGGAACGAGATATTCTTCCATATGATCCAGATGCCTACTTGCAAAAAGTAATTTCAGTTGCATCAATTGATGAATGGGAAAAATTTTATATTGTAGAAAGTTTGAAATGCTATAATGCTGATGCTTTTGAATCAGCACTTATGATGGTTGGATTAGCTGGCGAGTATTTGGCAACAAAACTTATAGAGCAGATGGATTGCTTCCTTGCCAAAAAAGAACCGACCTTGCAAGGAACTTATGCAAATGCCTTGCAAGGGAAGACTGTGATTTCACAGAGATACGCAGAGTATGAAAAAATGATTTCAGAGGTTCTTAAAAAGAAAGATGTAGCTACAAATCAGCCTAAGTATCTCGCATTGAAAAATTTGTCACCTTCGCTTGATGTTGCGGCAAAGGCAGTATATGCTACATATTTAAGATTGACCCGTAATGAGTTGGCACATCCATCTGGATTAAAAGTGGATCGTTTAGAGTGTCTCACTTACATGACAAGCTATGTTAAATATTGCGAGACGCAACATAAGTATCTGGACTTTTATATTGCAAATTCTTAGTATTGTATTCTATTAGATTTCGGTGCTATACTAAAACCACAATACATAATAGAAAGGCTGATTGACTATGCCCAGAACCAAGGGAAGCAAGAACCGCCCCAAATCCGATATCGTGTCCCAGATCGTTGAGAAGCAGACCATCGTCACAACTCTGACCACTGAAATTGAAGCAATCCAGAAGGATATCGAAGAGAAAAAAGCCAATCTAAAAACTAAGAAATCCGAACTGAAGTCCGCAGAGAAAGAAGTAGCCAAGCTCGAAGCCAAGAAAGCCAAAGCAGATCAGAAAGCAGCTGAAGAAGCGAAAAAAGCAGAAGCAGAGGCTGTGCTGAAGAAGCTGCTGGCCAGCGGTATGAGTGCGGATGAGCTTCTGGAAAGGCTGAAATAAATAAGAACAAAAAAATAAATGCCGTGTGTGGAACACAGGCTCCTCCGGGAGCTGAGGCGCACACGGTAGATTTTAAGGGGAATTATATAGTTTATAACGAAAATAAAAAGGAGCGAAAAAAATGGACTTATCTAAAATACACCACATCGCAATCATCGTATCTGACTACGAAGCCGCAAAGGATTTCTATGTGAACAAGTTGGGCTTCTCTGTCATCAGGGAAAACTATCGCCCGGAGCGCAAAGACTGGAAACTGGATCTGCGTGTCAATGAGCACACGGAGCTGGAGATTTTCACTGAGGAAAACCCGCCGAAGCGTGTGAACCGCCCGGAAGCATGTGGGCTGCGTCATCTTGCGTTCTGCGTTGATAGCGTAGAAGAGACAGTGAATGAGCTGGCGGAGGTAGGCATTGAATGTGAGCCGATTCGTGTTGATGATTATACCGGCAAGAAGATGACATTCTTCCACGACCCGGATGGACTGCCGCTGGAACTGCACGAATAATTATGGGAGAGAAAAGAGCATATAAAGCCAGAAAGCCTGGCGGCGGCCGGAAAAAGTTAAAGCCAGGATACGATGCCGGCAAGAATCTGAAAGAGCAGATGGATGCGGCTGTGGCGCTTTATGAGGAGGACTACTCCCTCCAATCCATCGCAGATGCTCTAGCTCTAAACCCCATCAAAGTGAGAAAGCTGCTCATCACAGCCGGTGTGTATGAATCAGAAGTGGTGGAGAAGGTACAGGACACGTTTGAGAAGTATCGAAAAACGCAGGACTATAAAACTTCCATTCTCTCAACAGCAGCTGTCCTTGGTCTATCCAAAGCCTCCGTCACCTCGTACCTGCCTTATGAAAAAGGCGTGTACTTCCCAAGTACAGCAGATAAAGAGAAAATCAGCGTAGGAGCAGAGCGGCAGCGGAGATACAGAGCGGTAAGAA
>OOAZ01001523.1_pt1 | contig 15199 bp, 8 predicted proteins | sample 1671221 | NCBI WGS metagenome assembly OOAZ01 (sample SAMN06348134, study PRJEB24527) | human gut metagenome | biome: human gut; feature: ankylosing spondylitis patient; material: feces | host: Homo sapiens | place: China | collected 2015-10
CTCTCCGATTGCAGATTACAGCGGTCATCTGAGTCTGGAATTTGTGGATTTTACACTCTGTGAGGAAGATGCAAAATATACGATTGATGAGTGTAAAGAACGTGATGCAACTTATGCAGCACCTCTGAAAGTCAGAGTAAGGCTTTATAATAAGGAAACTGATGAGATTAACGAGCATGAGATCTTTATGGGAGATCTTCCGCTGATGACAAAGACAGGTACTTTTGTTATCAATGGTGCTGAGCGTGTTATCGTCAGCCAGCTTGTGCGTTCCCCAGGTATTTATTACGGAATCGCACATGATAAGTTCGGTAAGAAGCTTTATTCAGCAACTGTTATCCCGAACCGTGGAGCATGGCTGGAATATGAGACTGACTCCAATGACGTTTTCTATGTACGTGTAGACCGTACCAGAAAGGTCCCGGTAACTGTCCTGATCCGTGCGCTCGGATATGGTACAAACGCTGAGATCATCGATCTCTTCGGTGAGGAGCCGAAGCTTCTCGCAAGCTTCACAAAGGATACATCCGACAACTATCAGGATGGTCTCCTTGAGTTATATAAGAAGATCCGTCCGGGCGAGCCGCTGTCTGTCGACAGTGCTGAGAGCCTGTTAAACGGCATGTTCTTCGACCCGAGAAGATATGATCTCGCAAAGGTCGGCAGATATAAATTCAACAAGAAGCTTCATATGAAGAACCGTATCGTCGGACAGATTCCGTCCGAGGATATTGTTGATACAGAAACAGGCGAGATCCTTGCGGAAGCAGGAAAAGCGATCACAAAAGATCAGGCGATCGCGATCCAGAACGCTGCGATCCCGTATGTATGGATCCAGACAGAAGAGCGCGTGGAGAAAGTCCTTTCCAACCTTATGGTTGACCTTTCCGCATATGTGTCCTTCGATCCGGAAGAAGTAGGTATCACAGAGTTAGTATATTACCCGGTATTAAAAGACATTCTGGAAAAAGCAGGGGATGACGAGGAAGAGTTAAAAGCTGAACTCCGCCGCAACGTCCACGAGCTTGTTCCAAAATGCATCACAAAGGAAGATATCCTTGCTTCCATCAACTACAACATGCACCTTGAGTACGGCATCGGCGTAAAGGATGATATCGACCACCTTGGAAACCGTCGTATCCGTGCAGTCGGAGAGCTCCTTCAGAACCAGTACCGTATCGGTCTCTCCAGAATGGAGCGCGTTGTACGTGAGAGAATGACAACACAGGACATCGACGGAATCACTCCGCAGTCCCTGATCAATATCAAACCGGTCACTGCAGCAGTGAAGGAGTTCTTCGGAAGCTCCCAGCTGTCCCAGTTCATGGACCAGAACAACCCGCTGGCCGAGCTGACCCACAAGCGCCGTCTGTCCGCTCTGGGCCCCGGCGGTCTGTCCCGTGACCGCGCAGGCTTCGAGGTCCGCGACGTTCACTACACCCACTATGGCCGTCTGTGCCCCATCGAGACGCCTGAAGGCCCGAACATCGGTCTGATCTCCTATCTGGCCACCTACGCCAAGATCAACAAGTACGGCTTCGTTGAGGCCCCGTACCGCAAGGTCGACAAGGCCACCGGCGCTGTCACCGATGAGGTCGTCTATATGACCGCCGACGAGGAGGACGAGTATATCGTCGCTCAGGCCAACGAGCCGCTGGACGAGAACAACCACTTCGTCCGTCCCCGCGTCTCCGGCCGCCACCGCAACGACATCCAGGAGTTCGACGCTTCTCAGGTCGACTACATGGACGTTTCTCCGCGTATGATGGTTTCCGTCGCTACGGCCTGCATCCCGTTCCTCGAGAACGACGACTGCAACCGTGCACTGATGGGCTCCAACATGCAGCGTCAGGCCGTGCCTCTGATGGTCACCCAGCAGCCGCTGGTCGCCACCGGCATGGAGTACAAGGCCGCCACCGACTCCGGTGTCTGCGTCCTGGCCGCCCATGACGGCACCGTTGAGTATGTCGACGCCGACAAGATCATTGTCCGCTGCGCCGACGGCTCCGCCGACACCTATGAACTCATCAAGTTCATGCGCTCCAACCAGGGCAACTGCAACAACCAGCGCCCCATCGTCAATGTGGGCGAGACCGTCAAGGCCGGCGACGTGCTGGCCGACGGCCCCGCGACCCGCAACGGCGAGATCAGCCTGGGCAAGAACGCCCTGATCGGCTTCATGACCTGGGAGGGCTACAACTACGAGGACGCCGTCCTGCTGAACGAGAAGCTCGTCCGCGAGGATGTCTACACCTCCATCCACATTGAAGAATATGAGACCGAGGCCCGCGACACGAAGCTCGGACCCGAGGAGATCACCCGCGACATCCCGAACGTCGGCGATGACGCGCTGAAGGACCTCGATGACCGCGGCATCATCCGCATCGGTGCCGAGGTCAAGACCGGCGACATCCTCGTCGGCAAGGTCACCCCGAAGGGGGAGACCGAGCTGACCGCCGAGGAGCGCCTGCTGCGCGCCATCTTCGGCGAGAAGGCCCGCGAGGTCCGCGACACCTCCCTGCGTGTGCCCCACGGAGCCTACGGCATCGTTGTCGACGTCAAGGTCTTTACCCCCGAGAACAGCGACGAGCTGCAGCCCGGCGTGCGTATGTGCGTGCGCTGCTACATCGCCCAGAAGCGTAAGATCAGCGTCGGTGATAAGATGGCAGGCCGTCACGGCAACAAGGGTGTTGTTTCCCGCATTCTGCCGCAGGAGGATATGCCTTTCCTGCCCGACGGCACCCCGCTGGACATCGTGCTGAACCCCCTGGGCGTTCCCTCCCGTATGAACATCGGTCAGGTCCTGGAGGTCAACCTGGGCTACGTTGCCAAGGCACTGGGCTGGAAGGTCCAGACCCCCGTCTTTGACGGTGCGCACGAGTCCGACCTGCGCGACTGCTTCGCCGAGGCCCGCGAGAAGTGGCACGGCGAAAACGCGCCCGAGTACCCGACCCACCTGGACCGACTGATGGGCGAGAAAGGCCATGTCATCGACTTCTCCAAGATCGATCTGACCGACGACGGCAAGACCACCCTGTATGATGGCCGTACCGGTGAACAGTTCCCCAGCAAGGTCACGGTAGGCTATATGTACTACCTGAAGCTGCATCACCTGGTTGACGATAAGATCCATGCCCGTTCCACCGGCCCCTACTCCATGGTCACCCAGCAGCCTCTGGGCGGCAAGGCACAGTTCGGCGGCCAGCGCTTCGGCGAGATGGAGGTCTGGGCGCTGGAAGCCTACGGCGCCGCCTACACCCTGCAGGAGATCCTGACCATCAAGTCCGACGACGTTGTGGGCCGTGTCAAGACCTACGAGGCCATCGTCAAGGGCGAGCCGATCCCGAGCCCCGGTATCCCCGAGAGCTTCCGCGTTATGCTCAAAGAGCTGCAGAGCCTTGGCCTGGATATTGTTGTGCAGGATAAGGAAGGCAACGCCGTCGATATGCGTCAGGAGTTTGACGACGATGACAGCAGCTTTGAGAACAATGACTACGACCTGGGCGATAACGTCATGGTCGAGAGTGAGCTGCAGGACGATTACAGCGTCAAGGACGCCGACGAAGGCTTTGACGATGATCTGGATGAGGATGCTGGCCCCACGGCTGACGACCTCGCCGCCATCGAGTCTGATTCCTTCGACGATTGATCGAATTGCATCGTGTGTCATATTGAATTTGAGAGGGTTCGCTGAATGGAAAATAAAGAATTCGATTCGATTAAGATCGGCCTTGCCTCCCCGGACCAGATCCGTGCCTGGAGCTACGGCGAGGTCACCAAGCCCGAAACCATCAATTACCGCACCCTGAAGCCGGAGCGCGACGGCCTGTACTGCGAGCGCATTTTTGGACCTACCAAGGACTGGGAATGCCACTGCGGCAAGTATAAGCGCATCCGCTACAAGGGTAAGATCTGCGACAAGTGCGGCGTCGAGGTCACCCGCGCCAAGGTCCGCCGTGAGCGCATGGGCCACATCGAGCTGGCCGCGCCTGTCTCGCACATCTGGTATTTCAAGGGCATTCCCAGCCGCATCGGCCTGATGCTGGACATCAGCCCCCGTCAGCTGGACAAGGTTCTGTATTTCGCCAACTACATTGTCACCGACCCCGGCTTCACGCCGCTGGAGAAAAAGCAGCTGCTGACTGAGCGCGAGTACAAGGAGATGCGCGAAAAGTACGAGGATACGTTTGAAGCCGGTATGGGTGCCGAAGCCATCCAAAAGCTGCTGGCCGAGATCGACCTCGACAAGCTGAGCAAGGAGCTGCGTGAGGAGCTCGAGCACGCCAACGGCCAGAAGCGCGTCCGCCTGCTGAAGCGCCTTGAGTGCGTTGAGAGCTTCCTCGAGAGCAACCAGCGCCCCGAGTGGATGGTCATGACGGTCATCCCCGTCATTCCGCCGGATCTGCGCCCCCTGCTGCAGCTGGACGGCGGCCGCTTTGCGACCTCCGACCTGAACGATCTGTACCGCCGCGTCATCAACCGCAACAACCGCCTGAAGCGTCTGCTGGAGCTCGGTGCGCCTGACATCATCGTCCGCAACGAGAAGCGTATGCTGCAGGAGGCCGTTGACGCCCTGATCGACAATGGCCGCCGCGGCCGCCCGGTCACCGGCGCGAACAACCGCGCTCTGAAGTCCCTGTCCGATATGCTGAAGGGCAAGCAGGGCCGCTTCCGCCAGAACCTGCTGGGCAAGCGTGTTGACTACTCCGGCCGTTCCGTTATCGTCGTCGGCCCCGAGCTGAAGATGTATCAGTGCGGCCTGCCCAAGGAGATGGCCCTCGAGCTGTTCAAGCCCTTCGTCATGAAGGACCTGGTCGAGAAGGAGAAGGCCAACAACATCAAGTCTGCCCGCAAGATGGTCGAGCGCGCCCGCCCCGAGGTCTGGGATTCTCTCGAGACCGTCATCAAGGGCCACCCCGTCCTGCTGAACCGTGCACCTACGCTGCACCGTCTGGGCATTCAGGCCTTTGAGCCTATCCTGGTCGAGGGCCGTGCCATCAAGCTGCACCCCCTGGTCTGCACCCCCTTCAACGCTGACTTCGACGGCGACCAGATGGCTGTCCACCTTCCGCTGTCCACCGAGGCCCAGCGTGAGGCCAAGATGCTGATGCTGGCCTCCGGCAACCTGCTGAAGCCCTCTGACGGTGAGCCTGTCACCGTGCCCACGCAGGATATGATCCTGGGCAGCTACTACCTGACCCTCGTCAACCCCGACGATAAGGGCCACGGCAAGATCTTCCGCGACGAGGACGAGGCCATGATGGCCTATTCCGAGGGCCTCATCACGCTGCAGGCACCCATCAAGGTGCGCCGCACGATGGTCTTTGACGGCGTTGCGGAGACCGGCCTGGTCGATACCACGATGGGCCAGATCATCTTCAACACCCCCATCCCGCAGGATCTGGGCTACGTGGACCGCACCAATCCCGCCACCAAGTTCGACTACGAGATGAACCCCCGCACCCTCAAGATCGCATCCGGCGGCAAGAGCGACAAGCTGACGAAGAAGGGCCTGCCCGACATCATCAGCCGCTGCCTGACCAAGCATGGCACCAAGACCTGCGCCATGATGCTGGATCAGATCAAGGCTCAGGGCTACAAGTACTCCACCCTGTCTGCCATCACCGTCGCTGTTCCCGATGCCATTATGCCTGACGAGAAGCCGGCAATTCTGGCTGCCGCCGATAAGAAGATTGAGAAGGTCATGAAGAACTTCAACCGCGGCCTGATCTCCGATGAGGAGCGCTACCGCAAGACGGTTGAGATCTGGCAGGCCGCCACGGAGGAGGTCTCCGAGGCTCTGAGCGACAACCTGAAGAAGAACCACCAGCGCAACCCCATCTATATGATGTCCGATTCCGGCGCCCGTGGTTCTATGGACCAGATCAAGCAGCTGGCCGGTATGCGCGGCCTGCTGGCCAATACTGCCGGTAAGACGCTGGAAATGCCTATCCGCGCCAACTACCGTGAGGGCCTGAATATCCTGGAATACTTCATCTCCTCCCGAGGCGCTCGTAAGGGTCTGGCCGATACCGCTCTGCGTACCGCTGACTCCGGCTACCTGACCCGCCGTCTGGTCGATGTCTCTCAGGAAGTCATCATCCGCGAGGAGGACTGCCACGCTATCGAGGGCATCTGGGTCCGCGAGATCAGCGAGGGCAACTCTGTTGTCGAGAGCTTCAAGGAGCGTCTGAACGGCCGCTACTCCCTGCATGATGTGCACGATCCCGCCACGGGTGAGCTGCTCGTCAGCAAGGAAAAGATGATGGATATGTTCGACGCCGAGAAGATCGTCAACGCTGGTATTACCGAGCTGGAGATCCGCTCCGTCATGACCTGCCGTGCGCACGTCGGCGTCTGCGCCCACTGCTACGGTTCCAATATGTCCAACGGTGAATGCGTCAAGGTCGGTGAGTCTGTCGGTATCATTGCCGCAGAGTCCATCGGTGAGCCTGGTACCCAGCTGACCATGCGTACCTTCCATACCGGCGGTATCGCATCTGCCGAAGACATCACCCAGGGTCTTCCCCGCGTTGAGGAACTGTTTGAGAGCCGCCGCCCGAAGGCGATGGCCATCATGTCCGAGATCGCCGGTACGGTCCACATCGACGATACCAAAAAGAGCCGCCATGCCGAGATCACCGGCACGGACGAGAATGGCGCTCCGGTTACCAAGAGCTACCTGATCCCGTTCGGCCAGCGCCTCAAGGTTATGGAAGGCGACGAGGTCGCCAAGGGCGCACTGCTGACCGAGGGTCATGCTTACCCGCAGGACATCCTCGCCATCCAGGGTCCCATCGCCACCCAGAACTACCTGATCAGCGAGGTTCAGAAGGTCTACCGTCTGCAGGGCGTTGACATCAACGATAAGCATATCGAGGTCATCGTCCGCCAGATGATGCGTAAGGTCCGCATTGAGGATTCCGGTTCCAGCGACTTTATCATGGGCAGCATCGTGAACCGCCGCGATGTCATGATCAAGAACGAGGAGATCCAGGCCCGCATTGATGCCGGTGAGACTGATCTGAAGTTGGTTCAGGCCAGCCAGGTCCTGCTTGGCATCACCAAGTCCAGTCTGGCTACCGACTCCTTCCTGTCCGCTGCGTCCTTCCAGGAGACCACCCGTGTCCTGACCGAGGCCGCTATCAAGGGCAAGGTCGACCCGCTGGCCGGCCTGAAGGAGAACGTCATCATCGGTAAGCTCATCCCCGCCGGTACTGGTCTGCCGGAGGTCGAGGAGGAGCTCGTCCAGGCCGAGATCGCCCGCGACGCCGCCGAGGCAGCCTACGACCACTAACCTGTACTAAAAATCCCGCCACCGTCAGGTGGCGGGATTTTTGTTAGAATTAGGAAGTGTTAGAAATGAGGAGTATTTAACAACAGGGTCATAAGTGCACAAAAAGGGATAAGAAAGCCAAAGAAGAACAGGAAAATTGCTTCTCGAAGCAACTTCACAAATTCTGCGAAGCGCGGATGAAGAATATAACACCACGTCAAAAAATGTTTTTCTTGAAGTGAAATGTGTGCATCACAAAATTTCCAAAAATACAATGTGCCCGCTTCCAATAGTGCCAAAGCGGGAAACACCACGAATTTTCCTGCGTAGGCTATGGGGACAGCAAAAAAATTGACCTTCCATTGAATGGCAACATTGCCTGGGCAGAGTGCGAGTGCAACTATGCAAAGAGCTGCAGAAAGGATAAAACAGGTTGAACGTATTGTTCGCCAAACAGATTGAGATTGTGGAGAAAACAAATCGACAAATGCTTGTACAGCTGAAGCAGTACTGCGCTCCTGCTTTATTTCGGCGTGAATTAGTTCGTCCAAGGTCATTTGCAGAGCGTTGGCCAGAGGCTCTAATGTGTTTATGTCTGGCAAACCGATGCCGCGCTCCCATCTGCTTACGGCCTTGTCGGTTACGTGTAGCTGTTCGGCAAGTTCTGCCTGTGTAAATCCTTGCTTTTTGCGCTGCTGTGCGAGAAATACCCCGAAACTCTTAGCGTCCATAAAATCTCTCCGTTCTTATTTGCATTAAGGGTAACACGAAATTTGTGCTTTGTAAACCGATGCTCCGCTTAGATACGATGCATCGAAAAAAATGACCGATTGACACCCGCCCTCCGCTGGGTTATAATAAGTTAACTGATACTAAGGAGCGTGAACCTATGCTGTTTCTGCAATACCCGCCGTGTTCCACCTGCCAAAAGGCCAAAAAGTGGCTCGACGACCACGGCATCGAATACACCGCCCGCCACATTAAAGAGGACAACCCCACCGCCGACGAGCTGCGCGAATGGGTCGCCCGCAGCGGCCTGCCCCTCAAGCGGTTCTTCAACACGAGCGGCCTAGTCTACAAAAATCTGGGTCTGAAGGACAAGCTGCCGACCATGACCGAGGACGAGCAGCTCGCCCTGTTGGCGTCGGACGGTATGCTCGTCAAGCGCCCGCTGCTAGTGGGCGACGATTTTGTCCTGCCCGGCTTTAAGCCGGCCGAGTGGGAAAACGCTCTTTTGTAACCTGTAGAGGCGGATGCTTGCATCCGCCCGCGGAGCTTTGCGGCAACCGCACGACTCCCGGTTCGTTGAGGACGCCGACCCCTACAGTGTAGGTGCGGATTCCATATCCGCCCGTGAAAGCTTCCGCTGCCGCGAACTGGCACGGGAGGCCGGTGCCCGCCCCTGCATCCTCAGCATAGCAAAATATTTTATAATAAGGAGAAAACTATGCCCAAAATTCTAAAAGAACGCAGTGAACTGGACCCGCAATTTCAGTGGGACCTGACCCCGATGTTCGAGAGCGACGCCGCGTGGGAGACCGCGCTGGACAGCCTCGACGCAGACATTGAAAGCCTGGCAGCCTTCGCCGGTAAGCTGACCGATGCCGTCACGATTGGCGCATACCTCGACGCTTCCACCGAGGTGGGCCGCAAGGTCGAGCGCCTCTACTGCTACGCCTCCCAGCGCCATGACGAGGACACCCGCGACGACAAGGCCCAGAGCATGTACGCCCGCATCGGCAGCAAGTACGTCAAGATGGCCGCCGCGCTGTCCTTTGCCCAGCCGGAGATCCTGTCCCTGCCCGAGGAGACGCTGACCGCCATCGTCAACGATCCCGCCGTCGCGGACTACAAATTCAACCTCGAGGATCTGCTGCGCGGCAAGCCCCACACCCTGACCAAGGCCGAGGAAAAGCTGCTGGCCAGCTTCGGCGAGGTCATGTCTGCGCCGTCCGAGATCTACCACAATCTGGAGGACGCCGACCTGCTGTTTGATGCCGTCAAGGACGGCAGCGGCGAGACCGTCGAGGTCACCGGCTCCAACTTTGTGCCGCTGGAGATGAGCACGGACCGCACCCTGCGAGAGAACGCCTTCCACAGCTACTACAAGAGCTACCGCGAGCACATCAACACCTTCGCCGCGTCCTACGCCGGTGCCATCAAGGCTGCCACCGCCGAGGCCGCCGCCCGCAATTACCCGTCCTCCCGCGCGATGGCCATGGCGGGGGAGAATGTGCCCGCCGAGGTCTACGACAACCTCATCGCCACGGTCCGCAAGCATATTCCCGCCATGCACCGCTATGTCCGCCTGCGCAAAAAGATGCTGGGCGTTGACGCGCTGCACTTCTATGACGTCTACGCTCCGCTGGTCGGCGATCTGAAAAAATCCTACAGCTACGAGACCGCACAAGAGATGGTCCTGAAGGCCGTTGCGCCCTTGGGCGAGGACTACCAGGCAACCGTCCGCAAGGCCTATGCCGAGCGCTGGATTGACGTTTATCCCAACCGCGGCAAGCGCGGCGGCGCGTACTCCGGCGGCTGCTATGACTCCAACCCCTATATCCTGCTGAATTTCAGCGGCACGCTGGACAGTGTCTCGACGCTGGCACATGAGATGGGCCACACGATCCACAGCTGGCGCTCCCGCCAGCATCAGCCGCCGCAGTACGCGGACTACACGCTGTTTGTCGCCGAGGTCGCGTCCACCGTCAACGAGAATCTGCTCATCGAGCAGCTGCTTGCCAACGAGAACGACCCCCAGACCCGTCTCTATCTGCTGAACCAGTATCTGGAAAACTTCAAGGGCACGGTCTATCGCCAGACGATGTTTGCCGAGTTCGAGCGCGAGGCACACGCCATGGTCGAGCGCGGTGAAGCCCTGAACGCCGCCGCCCTGAACGCCCTGTACAAGCGCCTTGTCACCGACTATTTCGGCAACGATATGGTCATCGACGACGAGATCCAGTATGAGTGGGCGCGCATCCCACACTTCTACCGCCCGTTCTACGTTTACAAGTATGCCACCGGCTACTCCACCGCTGTCGCCCTGTCCGAGGGCATCCTGAAAGAGGGCGAGCCCGCCGTCAAGCGCTACAAGGAGTTCCTCTCCATGGGCGGCAGTGCTTACCCGCTGGACGAGCTGCGCCACGCCGGTGTTGACCTGGCCACCCCGGCCCCCGTGGACGCCGCCCTCGAGAAGTTCGAGCGCATCCTCGACGATGCCGAGGCCACGCTGGCAAAGCTGCAGTAAACCCCATTTGCCCGTTGCCCCTGCCCCGCCTAGCCCCCTCTGCGGGGGGCAGGCGGTGGGGGAGAGAACTTTGTGGTCGCCCGAAATAGTTAGGGCTGCCGCAAGGCTCTCTCCCACCGGCCCTGCGGGGCCACCTCCCTTGCAGAGGGAGGCAAGAAAATAGCAACAAAAAAGCGGAGCGCCTTTCCCGGCGCTCCGCTCCTATTATAATAAGGTAGAATTACTTGCCAAGCACGGCCTTGATGTAGGCGGCCTCACGTGCGGCGATCTGATCCTGATACGCCTTCACGGCCTTCGCATAGGCGGCCTCGCGTGCATCAGCCTTGGCCTGCGTGGCCTTGCCTGCAGCAATTACCGCGGCGACGCGCGCGTCAGCCTGGGACTGGGTAGCCTTGCCCGCGGCGATGACGGCCAGACAGTCTGCATCGGCCTTCGCCTGGGCAGCCTTGGCGGCCTTCAGAATTGCGGCGCTGTCGGCGTCTGCCTTGGCCTTTGCATTCTTGGAATAAGCATCCACCGCTGCAGTGTAGGCGGCTTCCTTCGCGGCGATCTGAGCCTGGTAGGCCTTGACGGCGGCGATATACTCGCTGTTGGCATCTGCGAAGACAGGTACAGCGAAGGCGGATACCATGCACAGGGAAATCAGGATAGCAAGCAGTTTCTTCATTGCCAGGACCTCCTCAAAATGTAGCGTCAGAACTTGCATGGCCGGAACTGTTCCGGTTTTGTCTGTATCTTCATTATAGCAAAGCGGGGTACACAATGCAACAGAAATCGACTCGTCAAGTTCATGAATCTGGCGGCCTGTTTTTGTGTAAAATGTATATTTGTCTCTGATAAATAGACAAAACGCGCACGGACGGCGGCTGGCTGCGCGGGGGGGACGGTCCGCTTCATTCTATGCGCGGACTTACCAAAATGCAATGCTGCCGCCCAAACCGGCGCAAGATTTGCACATTTTGCTTCAGAAATGAAAAATTCTCCGTATTGCACGATTTTTTCAAGATTTTTTTGGCAATACTCTTGACATTCCGGCCGGGATGCTGTAATATAATCATTGCGTGAGATGCGGGGTGTAGTGCGGCCATCTGGCCGGACGACCTGCAAAAAGCGCGTGAATAAGTGAAGAAAGGAGAAAAGAAATGCCTACTTTTAACCAGCTCGTGCGCAAAGGCCGTGAGGTTCTGGTCAAAAAGAGCACCGCGCCTGCCCTTCTGAAGAGCTACAACTCCCAGAAAAAGGAGTACACCAACCTCAACAGCCCGCAGAAGCGTGGTGTCTGCACTGCCGTGCGTACCATGACCCCCAAGAAGCCTAACTCTGCTCTGCGTAAAGTTGCCCGTGTCCGCCTCACGAATGGTATCGAGGTCACCTCTTACATTCCCGGTATCGGCCATAACCTGCAGGAGCACAGCGTTGTTCTGATCCGCGGCGGTCGTGTCAAGGATCTGCCCGGTGTCCGTTACCACATCATCCGTGGTACTCTGGATACCCAGGGTGTTGCGAACCGTAATCAGGCCCGCAGCAAATACGGTGCTAAGCGCCCCAAGGCCGGTGCCAAGAAGTAAGGAAACATCTTTTCGCCATAAAATAGGCCAACGCCTTTTTTGTGGCACAACGGGAGTTTCTTAACTTTCGAGTACCGATGATATCATTTATGTGAAGGAGGGAAGAAAGATGCCCAGAAGAGGTAATGTCGCGAAACGCGAAGTTCTGGCCGATCCTATTTACAATTCCAAGGTTGTCACCCGCCTGGTCAACTACATCATGCTGGATGGCAAGAAAGGTGTTGCGCAGGAGATCGTTTACGATGCATTCGACATCGTGAAGGAAAAGACCGGCAACGACCCGCTCGAGATGTTCGAGAAGGCAATGGAGAACATCATGCCTAACCTCGAGTGCAAGACCCGCCGTGTCGGCGGCGCTAACTATCAGGTTCCTCTGGAAGTTAGCCCTGCCCGCCGCGAGACCCTCGGCCTGCGCTGGCTGACCGCTTACAGCCGCGCCCGTGGCGAGAAGACCATGTCTGCTCGTCTGGCTGCTGAGATCATCGACGCCACCAACGGTGTCGGCGGCTCTGTCAAGAAGCGCGAGGATACGCACAAGATGGCCGAGGCCAACAAGGCTTTTGCCCACTATCGTTATTGATTCGCTGTCGAGGAGGTATAAGCCATGGCTACGCCGAGAGATGTATCTCTGCAAATGACCCGTAACATCGGTATCATGGCCCACATCGACGCAGGTAAGACCACCACCACCGAGCGCATCCTGTACTACACCGGTATCAACCATAAGATCGGTGAGGTTCATGACGGCGCTGCTACGATGGACTGGATGGAACAGGAGCAGGAGCGTGGTATCACCATCACTTCCGCTGCTACCACCTGCTATTGGAGCCATACCGAGACCCAGCACGATCCGGCTCTCTTCAAGAAGAACCGCCATCGTATCAACATCATCGACACCCCGGGTCACGTTGACTTCACTGTTGAGGTTCAGCGTTCTCTGCGCGTTCTGGACGGTTCCGTTACCGTTCTGGCCGCTAAGGGCGGTGTTGAGCCGCAGTCTGAGACCGTTTGGCGTCAGGCTGACGAGTACAAGGTTCCCCGCATGGTGTACGTCAACAAGATGGACACCATGGGTGCCGATTTCTACCGCTGCGTTCAGATGCTCCATGATCGTCTGCACGCCAACGGTGTGCCCATCCAGCTGCCCGTCGGTCAGGAGGATACCTTTAAGGGTATTATCGACCTGATCGATATGCAGGCTGACATCTACTATGATGACATGGGCAATGACGTCCGTGTTGAGCCTATCCCCGAGGATATGCTGGAGAAGGCTCAGGAGTACCATGACAAGCTGATCGAGGCTGTTGCCGAGACCGACGAAGAGCTCATGATGAAGTACCTGGAAGGCGAAGAGCTGACCAAGGATGAAATCAAGGCGGCTCTGCGTAAGGCTACCATCTCTAACGAGATCGTTCCCGTTGTCTGCGGCTCCTCCTACAAGAACCGCGGCGTTCAGAAACTGCTGGATGCTATTGTTGACTACATGCCGGCTCCTACCGACGTTGCGGCCATCAAGGGCACCAACCCCGAGACCGGCGAGGAGGAGGATCGTATCTCCTCCGACGACCAGCCGTTCGCAGCTCTGGCCTTCAAGATCATGACTGACCCGTATGTCGGTAAGCTCTGCTTCTTCCGTGTGTACTCCGGTACGCTGGATGCAGGCACCACCGTCTACAACTCTGTCAAGGATAACAATGAGCGTATCGGCCGTATCCTGCAGATGCACGCCAACAACCGTAAGGACATCGACACCGTTTACGCGGGCGATATTGCGGCTGCTGTCGGTCTGAAGAATACCACCACCGGTGACACGCTGTGCGACGAGAAGCATCCCATCATTCTGGAGTCCATGAACTTCCCGGAGCCCGTTATCCGCGTTGCCATCGAGCCCAAGACCAAGGCCGGCTCTGAGAAGATGGGCATTGCGCTGGCAAAGCTCGCTGAAGAAGACCCGACCTTCCGTACCTGGACCGATGAGGAGACCGGCCAGACGATCATCGCCGGCATGGGCGAGCTCCATCTGGAAATCATCGTTGACCGTCTGCTCCGTGAGTTCAAGGTCGAGGCCAACGTTGGCGCTCCCCAGGTTGCTTACCGCGAGACCATTCGCAAGGAAGCCAACCAGGAGACCAAGTACGCCCGCCAGTCCGGCGGTAAGGGCCAGTATGGTCACGTTAAGATCAAGCTGGAGCCCAACCCCGGCAAGGGTTATGAGTTCGTCAACGGTGTCGTTGGCGGCGCTATCCCGAAGGAATATATCCCCGCTGTTGACAATGGTATCCAGGGCGCGATGAAGTCCGGTGTTCTCGCCGGCTATCCCGTCGTTGATGTCAAGGTCACCCTGTGGGATGGTTCTTACCATGAGGTCGACTCCTCTGAAATGGCGTTCTCCATCGCTGGTTCTATGGCATTCAAGGATGCCATGAAGAAGTCAGCTCCACAGTTACTTGAACCTGTAATGAAGGTTGAAATTACTGTTCCTGAAGAATACATGGGCGACGTTATGGGTGATGTAAGCTCTCGTCGTGGTAGAATTGAAGGTATGGAACCTCAGAATGGTGGAGTTCAGCTTATTAAGGCTTTCGTTCCACTTGCTGAAATGTTCGGTTACTCAACTGACCTTCGTTCAAGCACTCAGGGTCGTGGTACTTACTCAATGGAAGTTGACCACTACGAACCAGTTCCTAAGAGTATTCAGGAAAAGATTGCTGCTGGTAAGGCAGAATAATTTAGATATAATTAATTTTGCAAGTATTGCTAAAAAATACTTGCAAAATTCTTATAAATTTTGTATAATAAATCTAGTGTATAAGTCGGCTTTTTTGTCGGCATAGTAAGCACGATTTACTAAAATTTTAATTAATTTTAAGGAGGACATTTTAAAATGGCTAAGGCACATTATGAGAGAACTAAACCACATGTAAACATTGGTACAATTGGTCACGTTGACCACGGTAAGACAACTTTAACAGCTGCTATCACTAAGACTTTACATGATAGATATCAGTTAGGTGAACAGGTAGATTTCGAAAACATCGATAAGGCTCCAGAAGAAAGAGAAAGAGGTATCACTATCTCTACTGCTCACGTTGAATACGAAACTCC
>OOAZ01001526.1_pt1 | contig 15193 bp, 13 predicted proteins | sample 1671221 | NCBI WGS metagenome assembly OOAZ01 (sample SAMN06348134, study PRJEB24527) | human gut metagenome | biome: human gut; feature: ankylosing spondylitis patient; material: feces | host: Homo sapiens | place: China | collected 2015-10
ACGCCAAGACCTGGAAAGAGGGCAAGAAGTACCTGCAGGTGTCCACCGATGAGGTGTACGGCGCTCTGGGTGCGGACGGCTTCTTTATGGAGACCACTCCGCTGTGCCCCCACAGCCCCTATTCTTCTTCCAAGGCCAGCGCCGATATGTTCGTTATGGCTTTCCACGACACCTACGGTATGCCGGTGAACATCACCCGCTGCTCCAATAACTACGGCCCCTACCAGTTCCCGGAGAAGCTGATCCCCCTGATGATCAACAACGTCAAGCACCACAAGCAGCTGCCCGTCTACGGCGACGGTATGCAGATCCGCGACTGGCTGTATGTGGAGGATCACTGCAAGGCCATCGACATGGTGGCCAACGGCGGCAAGATCGGTGAGGTGTACAACGTGGGCGGCCACAATGAGCGCCCCAACATCTTCATCGTCAAGACCATCATCAACCAGCTGCACGACCGTCTGCAGGACGAGGGCATCAGCGAGGATCTCATCAAGCATGTGGCCGACCGTCTGGGCCACGACCGCCGCTACGGCATCGACCCCACCAAGATCAAGAACGATCTGGGCTGGTACCCCGAGACCCCCTTCGAGAAGGGCATCGTGCTCACCATCGACTGGTACCTGAACCATCAGGAGTGGATGGACCACGTCACCAGCGGCGATTACCAGAACTACTATCAGGATATGTATAAGAATAAGTAACAGTCTGTAGAGAAAAGCCCCCCTCATATGGGGCTGCTGCAAAATGCGGCGTTCGGAAACTGCTGTTCTGACATCAAAGCAAGTGCAGCGCTTTTCATCAAAGACCGGAAATTTTTGATGGAGATGCGGGGCACTTGCTTTTTTGTGTTGGCTATATCGTTTTGCGGCAAAGTGTGTTAGAATAGAGCTATCAACATTTCAGGAGGGTACCTCATGCTCAAACGACTGCGCACTGCGCACCCGATCGTATTCTGTGTTCTGGCCGAAGTGGTCTTTCTGGCAAGCCTGTTTGTCACCGATCTGATCTTTACCATTGTGCTGGTGCTGCTCCGGGCAGATTTCTCTGCACTGGATACATATCTCTACAGCACCCTGCAGGAGCTGGTGGGCGCATTGGTGGCGGTGCTGTTTCTGGTGCGGACAGACCATGCCGGGCTGCTGCGCCGCCGCGGCAGCGGCTTTTTCAACGGCCTGCTGGTGGGCATGTACCCGCTGGTATTCATCGGCTACAACACCTTTGGTTCGCTGCTGCTGGGCCGGCCGGAGAATGGCACGCTGCAGCCCGCTGTGCGCATCTGCACCTTTCTGGCCAACATGGCCATGGTGGGCGTGGCGGAAGAGTTCATCTTCCGCGGCGTCATCGCCCAGACCCTGCTGGAACACTTCGGCACCAGCCGTGCCGGTGTGTGGAAGGCCTGCCTGCTGTCCGGCGTGCTGTTTGGTGCGGCGCACCTGACCAATATTCTGGGCTCGGCACCCTTCGGTGTGCTGATGCAGTGCGTGTTTGCGGCTTCGCTGGGCACGCTGTTTGCCGCAGTCTACTTCCGTACCGGCAACCTTTGGGTGACGGTGTTCCTGCACGGCGCAATGGACATCTCCTCCATGCTCATCGGCGGGCTGTACGGCACCACCACGGTGGCCGAAGCCGTGAGCGGCTACGATGCCTCCATGCTTCTGTCGGTGCTGCTGTACCTGATCCCCACCGCATTTCTGCTGCGCAGGAAAAAGCTGCCGGAGGTGCAGCTGTATTGGCACCAGTACGTAAAAAAATAAAGGCAGGATGCAAAAAATATCCTTGCATTTTGCACAGGGTTCTGGTATACTGTATCTGTTACCGTGGTACGGGGCTGGGAGTATGCCCGCTTTTGGGAATGCCGTTTCCCGCCGCTGTTCCATTGGCACATAAAATTTTATAAAGAGGTATGTTACTATGAACAAGCAGGAAGTTATGGCCAAAGTCGCTCTGACCGAGAAGGACACTGGCTCTCCCGAAGTCCAGGTCGCTCTGCTGACCGCTCACATCAACGAGCTGAACGAGCACCTGAAGAAGAACCCGAACGATCACCACAGCCGCCGTGGTCTGATGAAGATGGTTGGCCGCCGCCGCAATCTGCTGGCCTACCTCCAGAAGAAGGACATCGAGCGTTACCGTGCTCTGATCGCAACTCTGGGTCTGCGTAAGTAATTTAAACAGAGGGCAGGTACCGCAAAGGTGCCTGCCTTTTGCTTTTTATATTTTCTGTACAAATGGCGGCGGCAGCGTGTTGCAGCAGTAAATCGAGCGCCTGTGCCTGCAGGCAGGGACGCTGGATTTATTGCTATGATGCGCGTGCCGCAGCCTTTGGAGAATAAAAGATCCGCAAAAACAAGGAGGCAAAAACAATGGCAATTGAATTTGGTTCCCGCAAAGAGACCTTTGAAAACTTCAAGGTCTACGAGACCATGCTGGCCGGCCGCCCGTTCAAGGTAGAAATGGGCAAGATGTGCGGCCTGTCCAACGCCAGTGCGCTGATCCGCTACGGCGAGACCTGCGTCATGTGCAACGTGGTCATGAGCCCCAAGCCCCGCGAGGGCGTGGATTTCTTCCCCCTGAACGTGGAGTATGAGGAAAAGCTCTACGCCGCAGGCCGCATCCCCGGCAGCTTTATGCGCCGCGAGGGCCGCCCCGGCGAGCGCGCCATCCTGACCAGCCGCGTGGTGGACCGCCCCATGCGCCCGCTGTTCCCCAAGGAAATGCGCAATGACGTGTGCATCACCATGACCGTGATGAGCCTTGACCCGGACTGCAGCCCCGAGATCGCCGGTATGATCGGTGCCTCTCTGGTCACTGCCGTGTCCGACATCCCGTGGAACGGCCCCATCGGCGGCGTGCAGGTGGGTCTGGTGGACGGCGAGATCGTGCTGAACCCCACGCAGGAACAGCGCAAGGTGAGCGATCTGGCCCTGACCGTTGCCGCCACCATGGACAAGATCGTGATGATCGAAGCCGGTGCCAACGAGGTGGACGAGGACACCATGCTGAACGCCATCAAGGCCGCTCACGTGGAGATCAAAAAGATCATCGAGTTCATCAACAAGATCGTTGCTGAGCGCGGCAAGCCGAAGATCGATTTTCAGGTTGTGGGTCTGGATATGGACGTGTTCCACGCCATCCAGAACAAGTATCTGGACGACTTCAAGGCCGCCATGGACACCGACGACAAGAACGTGCGTGACGCCGCCCTGCTGCCCATTATGGACAAGATCGCCGAGGAATACCCCGACCTGACCGCTGCGGACCTCGACCTCGTGAGCTACAAGATGCAGAAGTTCGTGGTGCGCCGCTGGCTGCTGGATGAGGGCAAGCGCGTGGACGGCCGCGGCATCAACGAGATCCGCCCGCTGGCTGCCGAGGTGGGCATCCTGCCCCGCGTGCACGGCTCCGGCATGTTCACCCGCGGCCAGACCCAGGTGCTGACCACCTGCACTCTGGGCGGCACCAAGGACAACCAGCTGATGGACGATCTGACCGACGAGCAGACCAAGCGCTATATCCATCACTACAATTTCCCGCCGTACTCTGTGGGCGAGGCCCGCGCACCGCGCAGCCCCGGCCGCCGCGAGATCGGCCACGGCGCACTGGCAGAGCGTGCTCTGGTGCCGGTGCTGCCCTCTCTGGAAGAGTTCCCCTACACCATCCGCTGCGTGTCTGAGGTGCTCTCTTCCAACGGCTCCACCTCTCAGGCATCCATCTGCGGCTCTACGCTGGCACTGATGGACGCAGGCGTGCCCATCAAGGCACCCGTTGCCGGCATTTCCTGCGGCCTGATCACCGAGGGCGACCGCTGGATGACCATGCTGGATATTCAGGGCGTGGAGGACTTCCACGGCGATATGGACTTCAAGGTGGGCGGCACCCGCAAGGGCATCACCGCCATCCAGATGGACATTAAGATCGACGGCCTGACCTACGACATCATTGCCGAGGCCTTTGAGAAGTGCCGCAAGGGCCGCCTGTATATTCTGGACGAGATCATCAAGCCGGTGATCGCTGAGCCCCGCCACGAGCTGAGCCGCTACGCACCCAAGATGTTCAGCATGATGATCCCCACCGATAAGATCAAGGACGTCATCGGCAAGGGCGGCAAGGTCATTCAGGACATCTGCGCCACCTGCAACTGCAAGATCGACGTGCAGGAGGACGGCCATGTGTTCGTCTCTGCCGTGGATCAGGAGGACGCAAAGCGCGCCATCTTTACCATCAAGACCATTGTGGAGGACCCCGAGATCGGTGCCATCTACAAGGGCAAGGTGACCCGCCTGATGAACTTTGGTGCTTTCGTGGAGATCGCACCGGGCAAGGAAGGTCTGGTGCACATCTCCAAGCTGGACACCAAGCGCGTGGAGCGCGTGGAGGATGTTGTGGCCGTGGGTGATGCCATCGTGGTCAAGGTGACCGACATCGACCAGCAGGGCCGCATCAACCTGAGCCGCCGCGACGCCATTCTGGCTCTGGAAGCCAAGCGCGCCGAGCAGCAGGCACAGCAGTAAATAAAACCGGCTCTCCCTCCGGGAGGACCGCTGAACAGGCAAAAAAAGCATCTGCAGTCATTACGGCTGCAGATGCTTTTTTGTTGGGAAACTTATTCCGTGCAAAGCTGCGGATAAAAACGGCTCCTCAGTGCGTTTTGCGCGTTTCATCCTTTGTGGAGCTGCGTTTGCGGGGAGCGAACAGCAGCCAGAACAGCAGTACCAGAAGCAGGGGCAGCGCCATGATGGGCGCGGTGAGGATGGGCTCGATCTTGATGGCGTCGGAGGTCACACGGATGTGCTTGAGCTTGTCCGGTGTGGTGATGCGGCGCCCCCGCACCAGCAGCCGGTGAGTATTGATGCCGTAGGGCGTGCAGGTCATCAGGGTGACGTAGTCCTTGCCCTCCGATACCTTCAGGCTGTCGGTCTCGGTGGGCAGGACGATGGAAATGTTGTCCACCTCGTAGGTGAGGGTCCGGTCCAGCACCGTGATGGTGAAGGTGTCGCCCACTTCCAGCTGATCCAGATTGGTGAACAGCTTGGCGCTGGGCAGGCCCCGGTGGGCCGAAATGACCGCGTGGGTGCTGGCACCGCCCACCGGCAGGCTGGTGCCTTCCAGATGACCGGCGGCCACCTGCAGCACGGCATCGCTGGTGCCGTGGTAGATGGGCAGCTCCACGCCGATCTTTTCAATGGTGATATAGCCCATGATGCCGGTTCCGGTCACGTCCAGCGTGCTCTCGTAGGACGGGAACCGGTCCGGAAAATACAGGGCATCCGGGTCTGCGGCGATCTGCGCATTGAAGGCATCAGCCGCTTCAAAATAGGCGGTGTAATCCGCATCCGACAGTTTATCCACATCTGCGGCGTAGTTGGCCACAGCACGGGTCTGGTGCAGCTGGTTGACGTAGTCGCTGATGGTGGGGTATAACATCACGGATAGACCCACGAAAAAGACGAGGATCAGAATGATGGTGCTTTTGTTCTTTTTCATGGGCTACTCCCTAATGTTATAAGATTAAGGAAAGGATGCGGAGGCCGAAAGACCTCCGCATCTCCTGTTGCTATAGGATTTTTCCGGGGAGAAGAATTACTTGTTCTCCATGCGCTTCTTGGTGACCAGCAGGACCACTGCCGCCACCATCAGGCCGCCGCCGATGACGTAGAACAGGGTGGTGCCCATGCCGCCGGTGGAGGGCAGGGTAGCACCGGCGTTGTTGGAAACGTATACAGTGCCATTAGCGGTTTCGTTGACCTTGCCATCTTCGGTAATAGTAACAGTGACGGGGTCGGCCAGTTTGTTGTAGCCATCGGGAGCCTTGGTTTCTTCCAAGTAGTAGATACCAGCATCCAGACCATTCAGAACGAGTGCGGCTTTATCGTTGGAAGTCATGGTAACACCAGTAGAGGCGGCGTCGGTGGTCCAGCCGGTCAGCAGGCCGTTGGCATCGAACTGAGCATAATAAGTAGTTTCGCCAACCGTCTTGTAAAGACGGAACTCTGCGCCAGGCAGCAGGTGCTCGGTATCAGTACCGGCGTGCTTAAAGACCTTAAAGCCAAAGACTTTAGTCGTGGTCTGCTTCCAGGAGCTGTTGCCGTTCGTGCCATAAGTCAGCTTGGCATCATTGGTGTTGGAGCCAGCAGTACCAATTTGGGCATGGGAATTGATCTGACCCCAATAAGTAACAGTGACCACATCATTGGGCTGCAGAATGTCATTCTTGATCCTCAGTTCAAAAGTGCAGTCATCCGTGATGGAATCATTAAAGCTGTACTCAGTGGTGCCCAGAGTACGGGAGCCAACAGTGACTACAACAGGATGCTCAGTGGTGTTGACAAAAGTCAGGCCAGCGCTCATCTTATCGTGGATAACATAGTTGGTAGGCTTGCCATCGATAACATTGACAGTGAGTTTGAACTGAACGTAATCGCCAATACCGGCAGTGTTGTTTTCAACAGCGGTGTTGTTTTCAATAATCTTCTTTTCAATGGTGGGCTTACCGTTTTTCTCTTGGACAGTCACATTAGGATTGCTGCTGCTCAGAGAGAAAATAGCGTCGGCATTGTTCGTACCCCACTCGGAGGAAGAGAGCAGATAATAACCAAGTTTCTTGTCAGTAAACTGAATTGAAGTGTTGTTAGTAGCAGCAGTCTGCTCGCCATCAGCGGCAATGTTGTGATTGCCCAGCCATGCCTTGGCCGCTTCTGCCAAGTCAGCAATATTTTCAGAAGTAAGGTTTTCTTTTACAACGACAACACCGGTAGCGTCATCGATGCTGGTAAAATATGTATTACCAGTGCTTTTAATAAACTCTTTCCAATTGTCATTGACCTTGTAGACAACAGAGCTGTAGTCGTTGTCATGGGTAGCAATGTCCAGAATGCGATAAATTTTATAGGTCTTACCAGAAACAACATTTTGAACAGTGACAGTGCCAGTGGTTGCAGCAGGAGCAGTACCCTCTGCCGCAAACGCAGGCACCGCCATGGCGCACAGCAGGGCAACCGCCAGCAGAGCCGCCATGAGTTTTTTGAACGTCTTCTTCATCGCTTGTAAAAACTCCTCTCAATTTTTGCTTTTGATTCCTTTATCGGGTCCGCATACAGCGCAGGAATGATCTTGCCGCTGCGTAAGAAGGGGGCAGCCCTGCCTTCTGCATCTGCACACTCTGCAGACCCAACACACCAGAGCGGTAAGCGTTATAGCTGTGCCGTCTGCTGTTACAAAAGTAATACCGGCCCCGCCGGAACTAGGACATCAGCGAAAAACCGGACAAGGGCCAGACCCTCAGAAAGACCTTGCCCACGATCTGGCTTTTTTCCACCGAGCCGATCACACTGCTGCGGCTGTCGATGGAGGTGGCCCGATGGTCGCCCAACACAAAATAGCGGTTTTCCGGCACCTGATAGGGGAACTTGATGTCGCATTCCCCCAAGGCAAGCTCGTCAACGTATGGCTCGTCCAGCGTCTGACCGTTCACGGTGACAACGCCGTCCTCATCCAGCGTGATCACGTCGCCCGGCAGGCCGATGACACGCTTGAGCAGAAGCTTGTTCTGCCAGTAAAAACCGCACAGGTCGCCGGTTTTCATGTCGCCGGTCTTGACCAGCAGGATGATGTCCTTATCCTGCAGGGTGGGGTTCATGCTGTCGCCGGAGACCTGAAGCACCGGCAAAAACAGGGTGGCCAACAGCACCGCAATGGCTGCAACCACCAGCAGGGCATACACCGTGCTGCGCAGCACGCGGAGGTAGCGGCGGCGGTAAGCCAGCCGGTCACGCTCTGCCTTCACCTCGGCGGTGGAGGGGATGGGCGTGAACTTGATCTTTTGCTCTTTCATTTGTCGCATTTTTCGGCACGCTCCTCCGGCAGGAACTCCGTGCTGTGGTAGCCGTCCAGCAGCTCGCTGGCGCGGCGGTCAAAAGCGGCCCAGCGCTGCCGGATCTCCTGCTGGGTCCGCGCAAGCATGGCCTTGCAGTCGGCCTCGGTCTGGACACGGCTGCGCGCCGCAGCCTCTGCCTGCTCGTCACACTCTTTCTGGGTGCGGGCCTTCAGGTTTGCGGCTTCGGTCTGGGCCTGCGCAAGGATCTGCTCCGCCTCGGCCTCAGCCTGTGCCCGCAGGGCATTGGCAGCAGCATCGGTGTTTTTGTTTGCGGCGCGCACCGATGCAACATACTCGTCCGCAGCGGCCTGTGCGGCTTCAAACACCTTGTTCAGTTCCAGCGCGGCCTGCGCAATGGAACCGGCGTTTTCAATATGGATCTGACGCTCCTGCAGCTGGGCAGACAGGGCAGCGTTCTCTGCCCGGAGCCTGTCCTCGGTCTGCTTGAGGGCCAGAATGATCTCGACTAATTCGGCGCGGCGCATCCGCCGCAGTTCACGGTCTGGCATAATGGTCTGTTTCTCCGCAAAAGATGGTCTGAGCGACCGGAAAAAGCTGTCAAACACAAATTTTCCGTTGTGAAAATGACGGCTTTGAGATACCGTTATTCCACCGGACTGCGTATATTCAAAAGTCAAACGCACAATCTATAGGATAGCATACGATGTGCAACAATACTGACACGAATGTGTAACAATATTATCACAGAAACTGTAACAGAAGTGTAACAAAAAGGGCCGGTTGATGTGTCTTTTTGTAAAAAATCATAAAAAATTTTTCCAATAAATGGAGCGCTGCTGCGGAAGATTGAAAGAATGGATGAAAACAAAAAGAACTGTCCCCCTAAACGAGAACAGTTCTTGAAAATTACAGAAAACGCGGAGATGCTCAGAAGCCCTTCAGCAGGTCGCTCAGGGTCAGGAAGGACTGATAGATCACGTTGACGTTGTTGATGATGGAGCTTGCACCCGAGAAGATGCGGGCGATGGCGTTGAATACCTTGCCCACATTCAGGAAGTCGTTGTACAGGTCGCTGGCACCGCCGTCCAGATAGACCATTTCCTCTTCGTTGATGACGGCGTAATTAGCAGGCAGTTTCATAACAGACATGGGGATCTTCCTTTCGATTGATGGTTTGATGAAGTGTAAGGCGAAAACAGATCGTTACATAAAGGCAGCCACGGCCAGCGTGGTGAGCAGGGCACCGGCAACGGTAAGGATGCTCAGGGTCATGCCGTCATCCTGTTCCGTCTGCTCGGGCTGAGCGGGCTTGGCGGTGCTGGTGCTGCTGGAAGCGGCGGTGCTCTTGACGGTCCAGTGGGCATACACGGTGGTATCCCCCGTGAACACCGTTGAAGTGGTGACCTTTGTGCCGCCCACCGTCTCGGTGTACCAGCCATCAAAGGTGTAGCCGTCCAGCGTGGGCTGGGCGGGCAGAGCGCTGAGCTTGCCGTTCAGGTTGGTGGTAACGGCAACAACAGAGCTGGTGCCGCCCATGGCATCCAGACCAATGGTGTAGATCTGTGCGTCCTTTTGCTCTGCGGCAAAGGCGGAGGGCAGTGCACAACACAGCAGCACCGCACTGAGCAGGCCGAGAACCAGCATTTTCAGGATCTTTTTCATAGGACTCCTCACTTTCCTGACGAGTTGGGGGATGGTGCAGCCGACTGCGGAAACACCAGAACAGACCTCGTGTCCCCCCGCCGCAGGGCAGCAGACGAAAAAGTCGGGATGAGGAGGTTTATTCAAATTTATTTTTACCACACAGAGTGCAACAAAAGCGCAACAAATCGGTCGGATTTTGCTGCAGGAATGAAAAAAACCGCTTTTTTACAAATCAAGCAGCACAAAAGGCTGCGGAGGACGGCCGCAAAACCGGAAAAGTGGAACCTTCCCCTTGTGGAAAAACAAAGAATATGGTATAATATCTTGCACGATGCGCCATCGCCAAGCGGTAAGGCAGGGGACTTTGACTCCCCCATCGTAGGTTCGACTCCTGCTGGCGCAACCAAAAGCCCCGTCATCCTGAAAAGGCTGGCGGGGCTTTTTGCATCACTTTTTTCCACAAAGTGCGGCTGAACGGTGCAAAACTTAGCGGCGGTGGATCTTTCTGGTGGGCTTGCGGCGGTTCCAGCCGTTCAGAAATGTCCACAAAAAGTAAATTGCGGCAGAGATAATACTTAGTGTTATCACAACTTTGAGGTACAGACTGCCAAGGAACTCCCGGAACCGGGCCACCGTGAACAGCAGCGGGTTCAGGCTGACGTCCTGCCCGGCGATCAGGTCCACCACGCCGATGGTCTCACCGGCCAGCTTCAGTTCCACGGTGCCCACCACATCGCCCTGCTGGATGGGCGCACTGACCGCATCCGGCAGGTGAAAATATTTCTGGGTCACGCTGCCGTCACCGGTGGAGGGCAGCAGGGTCATCATGCTGTCGGCGGGGTACAGCTGCAGGGAGCTGGTGTCGGAGGAATACTTCACCGGGATCTCGGCCAGCGTAAGGTCGGTGTCCAGCGCGGCCTGAATGGAAAAGCTGTCGAACACCCAGTCCATCAGCTTCACGGTCTCGCACAGGGCGGGGCGGCGGTTGGCGTAGCCGAAATCGTCGCAGGTGTCGGGGCTCTGCATCACGCAGAAAATATAGGTTGCACCGTCCTTGTTGGCCCAGGAAACATAGCTCTGGCGGCCACTGTCGTTTTTAAAGGCGGTCACATCGCACATGCCGCCCTGCATGGCGCTGCGGTAGTATTTGCCGCCGCTGGATTTGCTCAGCGCGGCGTTCTGGCTGACCAGAATGGAGGACGACCGGTGCTTTTCCTTGGCGGGCATCGTAAAGGTGGGGGCACCGGAGATCTCGGCAAAGGCATCGAAGCTCATCAGGTAGCGCAGGATCAGGTACATATCCACGGCGCAGGTCACATTGCCGCTGTCGATGCCGCAGGCATCGGTCCATGTGCTGCCGGTGGTGCCGATGCGCTGGGACAGGGTGTTCATCTGGCTCACCCAGCCGGCCAGATCGCCGCCGGAAAGGGTGTAGGCCAGACCCATGGCGGCTTCGTTGGCGTTGCGGGTCAGCATGGCGTAGACAGCTTCCCGGTAGGTGAAGGTCTCGTTGGAACGCATGTCGGCGTTGTTGGTGTTGTATACATAATCCGAAATGGCGAACGGCATCTGGAAGGTGTCGTCCAGATGGTCGGCGTAGTTGGTCAGCAGCAGGGCGACGGTCATATACTTGGTCAGGCCGCCGGCCGGTACCTGCTTTGCGCTGTCCTTATCGTAGACGATGATGTTGGTGTCGGTGTTGACGATGTAGGCGCTCTGCGCCTGCACCTGATAGACCGGGGTGGGGTCGAACATGGCGCCGGCAGGCAGAAGCAGGCAGCTGAACAGGACAGCGAACGACAAAACCAGTGCAAAAATACGTTTCATGTGGACAATTCCTTTAAAAAGCGATAATATAAAACAACAGGCAGCATGGCACAAGCGCCGTGCGCCGGGTAAGAACGAGATCACAGCGGAAGGCTGTATTCTTTATAATAACAGGTTTGGCGGGGTGTGACAAGGCTTATTGTGCCGATTTCACATCCGGTCAGGGAGGACAGGAATGGTATATCTGACAGGGGACACCCACGGCGATATCGACCGCTTCAAACATGGCAAGCTGCGCTGGCTGGGCAAACGGGACACCGTGGTGGTGCTGGGGGATTTCGGTTTTGTGTGGGACGGCAGCAGGGAGGAACAGAAAAAGCTGGATTGGCTGCGCAAGCGCCCGTATACCCTGCTGTTTCTGGACGGCAGCCACGAAAACTACGATCTTTTGAAGCAGTATCCCACCGAGGAACGCTTTGGCGGCAAGGTGCAGGCACTGGGCGGCAATGTGTACCATGTGTGCCGCGGCAGCGTGCTGGAACTGGAAGAAAAAAAGTATCTGTGCTTTGGCGGTGCGGAAAGTCAGGACCGGGAGGACCGGGAACCCGGCGTGAACTGGTGGAAGGAAGAAATGCCCTCGGATGAGGAATACGCCTTCTGTGAGGAGAACCTTGCAGCCTGCGATTACAAAGTGGATTATGTGCTGACCCACGATGCGCCAAGCAGATTTTTGGATTTTACCGCCCTTGCCAGCGGCGAGAACAACCAGCTGCACAGTTTTCTGGATAAAATTTTGTTGAAGCTGACATACGACAAGTGGTTTTTTGGCTGCTATCATAAGGATACCCAGCTTTCCACCAAAAGCCGCTGCGTGTTCTGCGATGTGATAAGCATGGGCGAACGGCACGCAAAGCGTTCCGTTCGATAACAGGGGCCGCTGCACCAGCCGTGCAGCGGCTTTTGCATTTGCTGCTGTTTGTGCACAAAAAACTCCGGATCAGTTCATGGCTCCGGCTTTCTCGAACATCTGCTGCACCTGCTGTTCCAACAGCGTGTGCTCTGGCGCTTCCAGCAGAGGGTCTTCTGCCAGCATGGCGGCGGCCTCGCTCTGGGCGGCGTGAAGGGTGCGGGTGTCGTTCATCAGGTCGGCGATCTGCAGGGTGGGCAAACCGTGCTGGCGGCTGCCGAAAAAGTCGCCGGGGCCGCGGGTCTCCAGATCGTATTGCGCCACCGCAAAGCCGTCCGTGGTGCTGCACAAAAATTTCAGCCGTTTTTGTACGTTTTCGCTTTGGTTGTCGCTGACAAGGAAGCACCAGCTTTCCGCAGCGCCGCGTCCCACGCGGCCGCGCAGCTGGTGCAGAGCACTCAGACCGTAGCGCTCTGCGTTTTCGATCACCATTACGCTGGCATTGGGCACATCCACGCCCACCTCAATGACGGTGGTGGATACCAGTGCGTCCAGACGTCCGGCCTTGAAGTCCTCCATGACGGCGGCTTTTTCCTTGGGCTTCAGCTTGCCGTGCATCAGGCCTACCCGGCGGTCCGGCAGCAGGGCCTTGGCAATGTCCTCGTAGTAGCTCTTGACGGCGTTCAGCCCGCCGTCCGGCACATCCTCAATGGCCGGGCACACCAGATACACCTGCCGTCCTCTGCCGATCTCCTGATCGAGAAAATGATAGAGGTCACGCCGCTTTTTGCCGGTGATGCACCGGGTCTTGACCGGGGTGCGCCCGGGGGGCAGCTCGTCCAGAATGGAGATGTCCAGGTCGCCGTAGATGAGCAGGCCCAGCGTGCGGGGGATGGGAGTGGCGCTCATCACCAGCAGATGCGGGTTCGCGGCTTTTTCGGCCAGCATCCCGCGCTGCCGCACCCCAAAGCGGTGCTGCTCGTCGATCACGGCAAGACCCAGCCGGGCAAATTCTACGCCCTCGCTGAGGATGGCGTGGGTGCCCACCACAAGGTCGGCTTCGTCGTTCCGGATGGCGGCAAGCGTGGTGCGTCGTGCAGCGGCCTTCATGCCGCCGGTCAGCAGAGCCACCCGCATCCCGAAGGGGGCAAGCATCCGGTTCAGGCCCTCGGCGTGCTGGGCGGCTAAAATTTCGGTGGGGGCCAGCAGCGCGGCCTGATACCCCGCCCGGATGCACGCCCAGATGGCAGCAGCCGCCACCAGCGTTTTGCCGCTGCCCACATCGCCCTGCAAAAGGCGGTTCATGGAGGTCTGGCCCGCCATGTCGGCCAGAATCTCGCTCACGGCCCGGCGCTGGGCACCGGTGGGGGAGAAGGGCAGACTGGCCCAGAACGGGGACGGGTCGGCAAGCTGCATGGGGGCACCGGTGGCAGCAGCACCCCGGTTTTTCATCCGGCCAATGCCCAGCTGCAGCACCAGCAGCTCTTCGTAAATGAGCCGCCGCCGGGCGGCATAGGCCTGCTCTTCCGTGGCAGGGCAGTGGATGGCCCGCACGGCATCTGCCTTGCAGAGCAGACGGTATTTTGCCAGCATTTCCGGCGGCAGCGGGTCGGGCAGCAGCTCTGCGTGGGGCAGAAGCTGACGCACACATTTGGCAATGGCATTGCTGGTCAGGCCCTCAGTCTGGGGGTAGACGGCTTCAAAGGGAGAAGCCTTGATCTGCTCGGCGGTGCGCACCTGCGGGTTGACCATCTGGCGGCGCAGCATCCCGCCGGCAACGATGCCCTGAAAATAGTATTCCTGCCCCAGCTGCAGCTTCTGGGCGGCATAGGGATTATTGAACCATGTGATCTCCAGACTGGACACATCGTCCCCGGCGGTGATGCGCTCCATCCGCCGCCCGCCCGGCAGGATGCGCCCGCCGGGCTTTGCGAACACCTCGGCCTTTACCACGCATTCCACATCGGCGGGGGCCTCTGCGATGGAGTAGGGCTTCGTGAAGTCGATATATCTGCGGGGGTAGTGGCACAGCAGATCGGCCAGCGTCACGATGCCCAGCTTCTCGAACCGCTCGGCGGTCTTGGGGCCGACGCCCTTCAGGTAGCGCACCGGCGTATCCGGGGTGAGGGTGGTATGGTTTTCGGTGGGCATGGCGTCAGCTCCTTTCTATAGTAGTATAGCCATTGTAACACGGACAGGGAACAGATGCAAACACTTTGCCTTTGCGCGGCGGCTGTGGTACACTGAATAGAAAAAAGAAAAGGGGAGATACCATGGAGATCCGCAACGCGACTATGGATGACCTGCCTGTCATTGCCGCCGTGGAGGCGGCCTGTTTCCCGGCAGCGGAGGCTGCCACGGCAGAGGAATTCGCCGGGCGGCTGGCACACTATGCAAATCATTTCTGGCTGCTGTTCGAGGACGGGCAGCTGGCGGCCTTTGTGGACGGCTTTTGCACCGACACGCCCGACCTGACCGATGCGATGTACGCGGACGCGTCTCTGCACGAGGAGAACGGCGCATGGCAGATGATCTTTGGGGTGAACACCCTCCCGCGCTGCCGCCGCCAAGGCTATGCCGGGCTGCTGCTGCAAAGAGCCATTGCAGATGCCCGCGCACAGGGGCGTAAGGGGCTGGTGCTGACCTGCAAGGAAAAGCTTTTGCATTACTATGCAAAGTTCGGCTTTGTGAACGAGGGCGTTTCCGGCTCTACTCACGGCGGGGTGGTGTGGTATCAGATGCGACTGCGGTTCTGAGAAAAGGATTTGAAATGCGCGCCGCGTGCGCTTTGCGCATAATCAGAGGAATTAGTTTTTTATTCGGGATTCAGAAAAGCCTGCGGGCTTTTCTGAATCCCCTTTTCACCAGTGGGGCTGTGACGGTCAACTGCATTTGCAGCGTCGCTTTCTGCGAAAGCGCGGCGCTGCGGCAGATATTTCGGCTTAACTGCAAAGTGACCGGTTTCGCCAGAGGCTCTCCCTTTGAGGAAAGACTTCCCCCGCTCCGGGGGAAGATGTCACCGCAGGTGACAAAAGGGG
>OOAZ01001528.1_pt1 | contig 15170 bp, 9 predicted proteins | sample 1671221 | NCBI WGS metagenome assembly OOAZ01 (sample SAMN06348134, study PRJEB24527) | human gut metagenome | biome: human gut; feature: ankylosing spondylitis patient; material: feces | host: Homo sapiens | place: China | collected 2015-10
TTTTCGCTTCCAAAAACAATATGTCTGCAGCACTCCAATCCTCCGATCTCTTTCCTAAAGTTCCCAGAGTTTCTCTCTCGGAAGTCCCAGAAGTCTCAGCTTATTTCAAAAACACGCTCCGAGCCATGTTCGGAGAAGATGAAGATAAAGTTCGGTCTTATGTTCAGGAAATTACTCAGATGTCCTGGACGCCCGAGAAAATGCGTGAGCGCTTGGCCGGGATCGAAGACGGAGAGCAGCTCAAAAGCGCAATGCGTCGTCTGCGCCGTGACGTGATGATGAGCCTTGTCGCACGCGACATTTCCGGATTGGCGAATTTAGAAGAAGTTGTCACAAGCATGTCCGATTTAGCGGAGATCACGATCGACCGCACAGTCTCCGTGTATGCCAAAGAGCTGGCGAAGCGATTCGGAGTTCCGCGCTCAGAAACCGGCGTCCCCCAGGATCTGATTGTGATCGGCATGGGCAAGTTGGGAGGTCGTGAACTGAATGTCTCGAGCGATATCGACCTTATTTTCTTCTACGATTGCGACGGAGAGTGCGGCCCTACGGCGGAATACCCGAATGTCCGCAAAATCATCAGCAACCAGGAGTTCTACGAGCGGCTGGCAAAGAAAGTTATACCGGCCCTTTCAGAGATTACTTGGGAAGGATTTGTGTTCCGTGTGGATATGCGCCTGCGTCCCAACGGAGATTCCGGACCGATCGTGGGCTCCAGCGACATGCTTGAAGAATATCTAATGACGCAGGGACGCGACTGGGAGCGCTTTGCATGGCTCAAGGGTCGTGTCGTCAACGGCCCGGTATTTGCTTCGGAAGAGGATTTCAACATCCAAAAGAAGAACATCAACGATATCGTTCGTCCGTTTGTTTACCGTAAATATCTCGACTTCGGCGCCATTAGTTCGCTTACCGATCTTCACGCCAAGATTCGTTTATCTACGCAGAAACGCGCCTTAGAGAGCCTGAAAGAAGGTCAGAACATCAAACTCGGACGCGGCGGCATTCGCGAAATCGAGTTCATTGCTCAGACATTCCAGGTGATCCGCGGCGGCCGCAACCCGTTCTTAAGAGAGCGCTCCACGCTGAAAGCACTTCAGGCGCTCGCTTCCGAGAACATCCTGGCAAAGGACAAAGCCGAGATGCTCTCCAAGATTTATGTGTTCCTGCGCAACATGGAGCACGCCCTCCAGTACGAAAACGATCAGCAGACTCAGCTTTTTGCGGCCGATCCGGAGCATCGGACAAGAATCGCGAAGATGCTGGGCTTTACCGTCGAAGACCTGCAGAAGCAGTTAGAGCTCTCGACGGAGTACGTAGCTGCGCGCTTTGATGAGATTTTCCAGACCAAAGAAGAGGTAAGCGAAGAGGATTGGCCGCTCGGTTGGGAGAACGGTGCTCCGGGGGCGCTTCCCGGCTTGGCGAAAGTGCTGGAACGAAACGGGTTTAAAGAAACCGAAGAGCTGGGTCAGCTCATTCTTAATCTCATGTCGCTGCGCGCTTTAAAGCTCATTAACGCCGGGGCTCGTCAGCGAATGATCACGCTGGTTAAAAATACGGTTGAGGGTAAGAACAAGCCTGAACACTTAAAACTGATTTCTCGGGAAGAACTCTTACGTCGCTACATCAAGTTCTACGAAGTCATTGCCGGTCGTCCGACTTATGTTTCCTTGCTTTTGCAGTACCCGCTTGCAGCGAAGCGTTTGGGCGACGTATTGGGCAGCGGTAAGTGGGCAGCCGAATATCTGAACCGCCACCCGCTGCTCTTAGATGAACTTTGGGATGAGCGGCTGAGTCAGATCGACGATTACACGCCGGTGGATTTCTCTTTCTATATCGAGCGTACGCGTGCGCGACTTGCGGATATTCCGGAAGACGATCAGGAAACCCGTATGAACCTCATTCGCGAAGTTCATCATGCCCGTTTGTTCCGCCTGTTCTTAGCGGATATGGCCGGACGCTTGACGGTGGAACGATTGGCCGACCAGCTCTCGGCTCTGGCGGATGCTACGCTTGAAATCGTCATGGAAGAAGTGTGGAAGACGGTTCCCGGACGTCACATTGAGCGTCCGAAGTTTGCCATCGTGGCTTACGGCAAATTGGGCGGTAAGGAGCTCGCCTACGCGAGCGATCTGGATTTGGTCTTCTTGTTTGAAGATGACGCTCAGGATGCAGAAAAGATCTACATGCGTTTCGCGCGTCGACTGATCAATTGGCTGACAGCGACAACCGGCTCCGGCGTCCTGTTCGACGTCGATATGCGTCTGCGCCCGAACGGGGAATCCGGCATGCTGGTCTCTTCCGTCGACAGCTTTGAGAAATATCAGAAAAACGAAGACGGCACGGGCGCCTGGCTTTGGGAGCATCAGGCGCTAACGCGAGCCCGCTATGCGGCCGGCGACCGAGATATCGGTGACAAATTCGAAAAAATTCGCATCGAAATACTCCGTCGCGAGAGAAACGCCGGGGAAACGAAGGCCGAGGTGCTCAAAATGCGCCAGCGTATGCACGACGGTCACCCCAACAAAACGGAGCTTTTTGATGTGAAGCATGACGAGGGCGGCATGGTGGATGTGGAGTTCATTGTTCAGTATCTTGTGCTTCAGTACTCCTCTAAATTCCCGCAGCTTGTCAATAACTTCGGCAACATCAAGATGCTGGAGATGGTCTCTGATGCCGGCTTGATCCCGAAAGATCTGGCGTTCGAGGTTTCCGCGATTTATCGCAAATATCGCCGTATTCAGCACGAGTTCCGCCTGAACTCTCCGAGCGTCCCGGTCCGCGTTCCCAAAGAAGAGTTTGCGGAAGAGGCACAAAAGGTTCGCGCGCTCTGGTCGCTCGTTTTTGGTCCGTCCGAAGGTCAGGGGACCTAAAAGCGACCTAAGCTAAAAAGCAGTTTGAATCTGCTATGCCTATGAGTCTCGCTGCTTCCGAATACCGTGCTCCTTGGTGGCTGCCCGGCGGCCACCTGCAAACCATTGTGCCTGCCGAACTGTTTCCGAAGGCCAAGGTGATCTATCGCCGTGAAATTTGGAATACGCCGGATGACGACATCATTGCCGTGGACTGGTCAACGCCCGAACCCATTGATCCGAAGGCGCCGATTATGGTGCACATCCACGGATTGGAAGGCTCATCAAACAGTCACTATGCCCGTGCGCTGATGGCTCGCTGCGGCCAAGGGGGTGTGCGCGGCGTGGTGATTCACTACCGCGGCTGCGGCGGTGTCACCAATAAAAAACTTCGAGCCTATAACGCCGCAGATGCGGCTGAGCTAGACTGGGAGTTTGCCCGGCTGCGTGAGCTCTACCCTGAAGCTCCGATCTATGCGATGGGCGTCTCGTTGGGCGCCAACAATCTGCTCTTCTGGGCCGGTACCCGAGGCGAGGACGCTGCAAAACTGGTTTCAGGCATCGTTGCAGTCTGCGCGCCCCTCGATTTGGTGGGTTCAAGCCACGTTATCCGCAAAGGATTCAGCCGGATTTACGACCTGAATTTCATCTCGACGATGAAGAAAAAAGCACTCGCAAAAGCCAAACGTTTCCCGGGCGTGTTAGATGTCGAGAAAATCAAAAAGATTCGCTGGCTCTGGCAGTTTGACGATCTTTTTACGGCACCGATTTTCGGCTACAAGGACTACATGGACTACTGGACGAAATGCTCGAGCAAGCCCCATTTAGGCGGCATCCGATTGCCGACACTGGTGCTTAATGCCAAGAACGATCCGATCGTGGGAAACGAAGTTTTACCGATGATTCAAGAAGTTTCCAAGTTTGTGACGTTAGAATATCCCGCTGAGGGCGGCCATTGCGGGTTCCCTCGCAAACCGAACGAAGGAAGCCTCGGATTTCTGCCGACACGCACCTTCGATTTCTGTTTCCGCGGCCGCTGATGTCTCTAATTTTCCCCCGGTATGTGCAGCCGGAAACGGAGTTGAAATGCCTTTAAGAAGTACCAAAGACTATTCAGTCGGAATCATCTACTTTATCCTCTTTATTCTGACCATCCCGGCGATGAACTGGGTGGTGATGAATGTTGGCACGGTTTGTACTGCTGACGGTCCCTGTCTGATTCCTGTCTGGCCCGGTATCATGGCCCCGAGCGGCGTGCTTATGGCCGGCGTAGCTCTGGTGCTTCGTGACGGACTGCAGGCCAAACTCGGTGTCCGCTGGTCGCTGTATGCCATCATCATCGGCGCAGCGCTTTCCGCACTTTTCTCCGAACCGTCTCTGGTCCTGGCTTCCGTGATGGCCTTCTTCTTCTCCGAACTGGCCGACTTGGTTGTCTACACACCGATGCGTAAGAAATGGCCGGCTTGGGCCATTATGGCAAGCGGCTTGGTCGGCTCCATGGTCGACAGCGCCATCTTCCTTTCTCTGGCATTCGGCTCTATTGAATTCATCTTCGGACAGGTTCTGGGTAAGTTCTGGATGTCTCTTGCCGTGGCGCTTCTTATCGGGTATCTTCATAGCCGCCGCGCCAAAGCGGTCCAAGACGAAATTCTTTCCCGATAAGTAGATATGACAGAAAAGAGCCCGAAGACTGCGGTACTCCTCATTAACCTCGGTTCCCCTGACGAACCGACCGCTTCGGCGCTCAAACCCTACTTGCGGGAGTTTCTTTCCGATCGACGGGTGGTCGATTTAAATCCGATTTTTTGGCAGACGCTGCTGAATTTGGTCATCCTGCCTCGCCGCAGTCCTAAGTCCGCAGCGCGCTACGTTCAGGTGTGGATGAAAGAGGGCGCTCCTCTTAAGGTCTACACCGACCGCATTGCCGATAAGCTGCGGCAGCGTTTTCAGCAAAAAGCCGTCGACGCAGACGTGTTTGTCGGCATGCGTTACGGCAATCCTTCACAGGTCGAAGTCTTTAAAACCATCCACAATGAGCACGGTTTTGACCGTGTCTTAGTGCTTCCGCTCTATCCGCAGTATTCGTCTTCCACGACGGCTTCCGTTTTCGATGCCGTCTCAAAGGCAATGCAACAAATGAAAAGCCACCCAAAAGTGCGCTTCATTCGCGACTATCACACGCATCTGCTGTACATCAAGGCATTAGCCGATCAAATTCGCGATCAATGGGCAAAGGTCGGCCCGCTTGGCAAGAAGGGCCGATTGATGCTCTCCTTCCACGGCATGCCGGTTCGCTACTGCGAAGAAGGCGATCCTTACCCGAAACAAGTTCGCGAGACAACCGATCTGCTGATTCAAGAGCTCGGCGTAGATCCTTCTAAAGTCGTGCTTTCCTACCAATCCCGTTTTGGCAAGGAAGAATGGCTCAAACCTTATTCCGATGAGACGGCCCGTCATTTAGCTCGAGAAGGCGTGGAGCGGCTAGATGTTATCTGTCCGGGGTTTCATACCGACTGTTTGGAAACGATTGAAGAGATCGGCCTGGAACTCAAAGAAACTTGGTTTAAAGCCGGAGGCAAAGTCTTCCATTACATCCCTTGTTTGAATGATTCAGAGGCGTCGGTTTCCCTAGTTGAGAAGATTGTCGAAGAAGAACTGCTTCATTGGCCGGAATAAATTTGTTACCTTTTTCGTTAAGTTTGGCGAATAAGGGAAAACCCTTTATATTTCAACCAATAGGCGGGTATTTTCCCGCTAGGTCATTTAATTTGCTACGTAACTTCACTTCCTAATTTGCTTAATTCGGGTGGCGTTACTTCCTGAAGCTGAGAGGTGTTCTCATAATGATGTTCATCGAAGGTTGAAAAAGGATCGGGCGACCCCATATCAACCATTAAAGGGCTCCGTTAGATCGGATCCTGATTTCTGAAAAAAACTTGAGGACAGTTAATGCAAGATAACGAATTAAAGAACGGACAGACCGTCCCACCTCAGGACGAAGCAGCCCAACAGGCTCCGGCAGATGCTCCGGAACTCCCGGACTTAGATTTATCTGCCGAATTAGCGAAGGCCCAGGCTAAGGCCGCGGAAAACTACGACCTTTATGTCAGAGCAGTCGCCGAAGCAGATAACACCCGCCGCCGCGCTTCTGAAGATGTTGCTAAAGCCCGTAAATTCGGCATTGAAAAATTTGCAGAATCCATGCTGCCGGTCGTAGACAGTATGGAAAAGGCGCTTGAGGCGTCTGCAAATGAAAAGGGGCCCCTCAAAGAAGGCCTTGAGATTACCTACCGTCAACTGCTGAGCGCACTGGAGCATAACGGGATGAAGTGTGAAAACCCTGTGGGTCTCAAATTTGATCCCAACACAATGCAGGCGATAACCATGGTGAAAGATCCTGCAGTCCAGCCGGGCTGCGTCGCAACAGTGTTTCAGCGCGGATGGAAAATTGCCGATCGAGTTCTTCGTCCGGCGATGGTGGCAGTCGCTCAATAAGACTTGTTTTTTCAGGAAACGACTCAATATAGAAACTTAACAGCAGGCAGCCCTTCTGCCGGCAAGTGAGGAAATTCAAAAATGGCAAAAATTATTGGTATTGACCTTGGTACAACAAACTCCGCAGTCGCGGTCGTTGAAGGTGACAAGGTTCGCGTGATCGAAAACAGCGAAGGTGCTCGCACCACACCTTCCGTCGTTGCATATCTTGAAAAAGAAGTGCTTGTCGGCGCTCCTGCAAAACGTCAGGCTGTTACGAATCCTGCCAACACGCTTTTCGCGATCAAGCGTTTGATCGGCCGTCGCTATGACGACAAGGAAGTTCAGAAAGACATCAAACTGATGCCTTACAAGATTATCAAGGCTGCCAACGGCGACGCCTGGGTTCAGGTTCTCGGCGACAAGGATCTGGCTCCGCAGCAGGTTTCTGCTGAAATTCTTCGTAAGATGAAGAAGACCGCCGAAGACTACCTCGGTGAAGAAGTTAAGGAAGCCGTTATTACTGTTCCGGCTTATTTCAATGACTCTCAGCGTCAGGCTACTAAGGACGCCGGTAAGATCGCCGGTTTGGATGTCCGCCGTATCATTAACGAACCGACAGCCGCTGCTTTGGCTTTCGGTCTTGATAAAGGCGGTAAGGGAGACCGTAAAATCGCTGTCTATGACTTGGGCGGCGGCACATTCGATATCTCCATTATCGACTTAGCCGAGGTTGACGGTGAAAAACAGTTTGAAGTTCTGTCTACCAACGGTGACACATTCCTTGGTGGCGAAGACTTCGACCAGAGAATCGTTGACTACGTCATCAAAGAATTCAAGAAAGACACAGGCATTGACCTGAGCCAGGACGTTTTGGCTCTGCAGCGTTTGAAAGACGCCGCTGAAAAGGCCAAGATCGAACTGTCCAGCCGTCAGGAAACAGAAATCAACCTGCCTTACATCACTGCTGATGCAACAGGTCCGAAACATCTGAACATCACACTGACACGTTCTAAGCTCGAAAGCCTCTGCGAAGATCTGATCGAAAGGACGATCGAACCTTGCCGCAAGGCCCTGAAGGACGCCAACGCTACTGTTGAAGATATCTCCGACGTCATCCTCGTTGGCGGTCAGACACGTATGCCGGCTGTTCAGGAAGCTGTTAAGGACTTCTTCAAGAAGGATCCGCGTAAGGACGTGAACCCGGATGAAGCAGTTGCTATGGGTGCTGCTATTCAGGGTGCTGTTCTGTCCGGTGACCGCAGCGACGTTCTTCTTCTCGACGTTACACCGCTTACCCTCGGTATCGAAACCCTGGGCGGCGTGATGACTCCGATGATCAAGCGCAACACCACGATCCCGACAAAGCACTCTCAGGTGTTCTCTACTGCCGAAGACAATCAGCCTGCCGTAACCATTAAGGTTTACCAGGGCGAACGTGAAATGGCAGCTGACAACAAACTGCTTGGCGAATTCAACCTTGAAGGCATCGCTCCGGCTCCGAGAGGACTGCCGCAGATCGAAGTGACATTCGATATCGACGCCAACGGTATTCTCCATGTTTCTGCTAAGGACAAGGCAACAGGCAAGGAAAACCAGATCACGATTAAGGCTAACTCCGGTTTGAGCGACGCCGACGTCGAAAGAATGGTTGCCGATGCTGAAGCCAACAAGGAAGAAGACCGCCGCCGTGCCGAACTGGCTCAGGCTCGCAACACAGCCGAATCCAGCATCCATCAGGTTCGTAAGACCCTGAAGGACCTCGGTGAAAAGGTTGACGGCGCTGACCGCGCTGCCTGCGAAACAGCGATTAACGACCTTGAAGAAGCCGTTAAGGGCGAAGACAAGGATCTGATCACAAAACGTACTGACGCCTTGATGGCTGCTGCTCAGAAGATCGGCGAGAAGCTGAATCAGCAGCAGGCACAGCCGGGTGCTCAGCAGGAAGCTCCGAAGTCTCAGAAGAAAGATGACGATGTCGTCGATGCCGACTTCAAAGAAGTCTAATTCTGAAACTTGTTAGACTGTAGCTAACGACAATGAGGCCGCTTCCGTAAGGTTGCGGCCTCATGGCGTAGATAAAGAGACGAAAATAAGGGTTTTTACCCTATAACCGAATTCCGTAAAGAATGGCTGACGAAGTAGATTTTGATTATTACGAGGTACTGGGAGTCTCCCGTACTGCTACTCAGGAAGAGATCAAGAAAGGTTATCGCCGTATGGCGATGAAGTATCACCCTGACCGCAATAAAGGGGACAAGCATGCCGAAGAAAAATTCAAACAAGTAGGCGAAGCCTATGAAGTGCTGAAGGATGAGCAGAAGCGCGCGGCTTATGACCGTTACGGCCGTTCTGCGTTCAACGGCGGAGCCGGAGGCCCCGGTGCCGGCGGATTCGGGGGGTTCGGAGGTTTTGATGCTTCTCAGTTCGGCGACATGGGCGATATTTTCTCCGAGATTTTCGGCGGAGGACACGCCCGCAGCTCCGGACAGAATAAGCAGATGTTCCGCGGTGAAGATCTGATTTATGATCTCGATATCACGCTTGAACAAGCCGCAGAAGGCTACAAGACAAAGATTAAGGTTCCTTCCTGGAGCAAGTGCACAGCCTGCGGCGGATCCGGTGCAGAAAAGGGCACGAAGGTAGAAACCTGCCCGACCTGTCACGGCAGCGGTTATGTCCGCGCCGGCGCCGGCTTCTTCCAGATTCAGCAGACCTGTCCGCGCTGCCACGGAACCGGCAAGTACATTCCTCATCCCTGCCACAAGTGCCACGGCACCGGTATGCAGGAAGAGAAGAAAGAACTCGAGATTACGATTCCCGCCGGTGTGGATGACGGCAACCGTATGCGTATTCCCGACCGCGGATCGCCCGGACAAAACGGCGGCCCCGCAGGCGATCTTTACATTCGCATTCGCATCAAGCCCCATGACATCTTTGAACGTGACGGGCAGGATCTGCACATGGAGATGCCCATGAGTTTTGTGACGGCGGCGCTCGGAGGTGAACTCGAAGTCCCGACGTTAACGGGCAAAGCCACATTGCGCATTCCCGAGGGGACTCAGTCCGGAAAGACCTTCCGCTTGAGAGGCCACGGCATCCGCAGTGTTCGCAATGCTGAGAAGGGCGACCTGTACGTTCATACCACTGTGGAGATTCCGGTAAATATGACGACTGAACAGAAGGATATCCTGAGACAGTTCGATGCGTCGATCAATCACAGCAAGAAAGATCATCACGCGCCGGAAAGAAAAAGTTTCTTCGAAAAGCTCGGCAAGCTCTTCAAGTAATTCGCCTCTGAATTAATAATTCAATCCCGATTTTGACTTACCCGTTGAAGTCGGGATTTTTTCATCATCAAAAAATTTTTGTGAAAAAGATTTGCAGACTAAATTCGATTCAGAACACCGAAATCATGGGTGAAATCAGGCTTTAGGTGTCTAAAACCTCCGTTGATCGATTTCCGTCCCAAGAGAGATATTAGGGCAACTATTCCTCTCTTGTAGACTATAGGACAAATACTGTGGAGCATGAGTTTACTTATGAGAAGGCCTTCGTTTGAGGTATTCTCACATTTGTCGACGAAAAAAAATACATAACACATCATGCTGAAACGAACAATCCTCAGCCTTATATGCATCTTAGGCCTCATATCCTGTTTAACCGCATGTAATGACAAAGAAGCAGTCAAGCAGAAAGTTCAAGCCATTCAAGTAACAACGCTTAAAGCCGAACCTACCACTCAGCCGTATGTGGCCGAAGTGTTCGGGCAGACGGAAGGTTCTAAAGCCGTGATTGTTTATCCTCAAGTGACTGGTCCCGTGCTGCAGCGGCACTATGCTGAAGGACAGAGCGTCAAACAAGGCGATGTGCTCTTTACGATTGATCCGGCACCTTTCGATGCCGCTAATCAGAGCGCAGAAGCGTCGGTTATTCAAGCGCAGGTGGAACTGAAACAGGCGGAGAGAGAAGCCAAGCGATTTGCAGCTTTGCGCAAAGTTAATGCTGTAAGCGAAAAAGAATATTCAGACCGCATCAGCGCCTTGGAGTCCTGTAAGGCAAATCTAGCGGCAGCAAAGGCTAAAGCGCTGCAAGCCAAAATTCAACTTGATTACACGTCGGTTAAAGCGCCTGTGAGCGGAATTGCCGGCAGGTCTTTAATCAATCCCGGAACACTGGTAACCGCCAACAATTCGGCCTTAACCGATATTACACAGGATGATCAACTTAAGGCTCGCTTTTCTTTAAGCGATAATGATCTGCACGGATTCACGATCACCGAAGACTCTCCAGTGAGTGTGGTGCATGAGAAAACAGGAGTGGAAGTTCCTGCGCGCATTAATTTTGCCGCTACTCAAATCGATCCTCAGACGGGTACCCGTTCGCTAAGCGCGGAGATTGAACGTTCTGCTGAGCTGCTTCCGGGACAATACGTGACGATCCGTTTGACGCTCGGCACACAGAAGGGCGTTTATCTGATTCCTCAATCGGCGGTGCGCCAGCTGCCCGACGGAACTTACAGCGTCTATTTATACAAAGACGGTGTCGCGAGGGCTCAGTCTGTGACGGTGGGTCGCTGGTCAGGCAAAGATTGGATTATCACCTCCGGCCTCAAATCCGGAGATCTTGTGATCATTGATCAGATCCAGAAACTCAGAGACAAGGCCAAGGTGGCCTTAAACCAAGACAAGAAAACCGCTTCAAAGCCGACTGAAAAATAACTTGCGATAGGTGAACCGAAATGCTTTCTCAATTCTGTATTCGGCGGCCGATTTTCGCATCTGTCATGTCGATTTTGATCGTGATTGCGGGTCTGCTCGCAGGACGTGTCCTGCCGATGGGCCAATATCCTGACATCACGCCGCCGGTTGTTTTTATTTCAACTTCTTATGAAGGGGCAGACGCACAGACATTGGCTAAGACAGTTGCTGCGCCAATCGAGGATCAGCTCTCCGGTGTTGAAGGCCTGCTTTATTACGAAACTTCCATCCGTTCGAACGGAAATGTTCGTATTACCTGCACGTTCGAAGTCGGTACAAATCCGAACGACGCGATGCTGGAGATCAATAACCGCGTGCGATCTGCAGAAAGACGGTTGCCGGAAAGCGTTCGACAGAACGGCGTGAACGTCCGTAAGCGCAGCGAAGAAACGCTGATGATCGTGCCGTTTTATTCTCCGAATGGCACTCTAAAACCGATTCAGCTCGCTGATTACGTGAATCTGAACGTAGTGGATGCAATCAAACGCGTCCCCGGCGTCGGTGACGCAGACGTTTTCGGTAACGCACAAAGCGCGATGCGTATTTGGCTGAATCCGAAGAAAATGGCTCAGCTCGGCATTACGGCCATCGATGTGCGCAAAGCGATCGAAGAGCAGAACAATCAGTACGCTGCCGGTAAAGTCGGTACGTCTCCGACGACTGATGATCAGCAGCTGGTTTATACGATTCGCACAAAAGGTCAGTTGCTGACACCGGAAGAGTTCGGCAATATCACTGTCCGTTCGCGCGGTGCTGACGGTATTGTCCGCATTCACGACATTGCCCGGGTCGAAGTCGGAAACCGCAGTTATGAGGCATACAACCAATTAAACGATGTTCCGAGCGTTACGTTTGCTGTTTACCTGCAGACAGGCGCTAACGCCATGCAGACGGCTGTGGATGTCAAAAAGCGGCTTCAGGAGCTCTCCAAGAACTTCCCGGATGATATCGCTTATGTGATTACGGACGATAACTCAAGATTCGTTGAGGCCGCTTTGAATGAGGTTGTGCAGACTTTGCTGGAAGCCGGTCTCCTTGTGCTGTTGGTCGTATATCTCTTCCTGCAGAATTGGCGCGCGACGCTGATCCCGATGCTTGCTGTGCCGGTTTCCTTGATCGGTACCCTTGCAGGTCTATGGGCTCTGAATTTCTCTCTTAATACTTTGACGTTATTTGCGATGACGCTGGCCATCGGTATTGTGGTGGACGATGCGATCGTCGTGCTTGAAAACGTCGAACGTATTATGGAGACGGAAAAGCTCAACGCTTTCCAGGCTTCTCAGAAGGCCATGAAAGAAGTAGCCGGAGCTCTGGTGGCTATTGTGCTGGTGCTGAGTACGGTTTTCACACCGGTCGCGTTCTTAGGTGGTATCGCCGGTGAGCTGTATCGTCAGTTTGCGGTGACCATCGGTGTTTCTGTTGTGCTCTCCGGCTTTGTGGCGTTAACGCTGACGCCGGCTCTGTGTGCTATTTTGCTCAGAAACAAGAGCAAGCCTTTCAAAATCTTCCGGCTCTTTAACGACGGCTTTGAGCGCTTCAAGCTGAACTATATCAAGGGTGTGTCCTTTAATCTTCGCCATCGCTGGTTTACGGCCGCGATTCTTGTCGCTGTCACCGTCGGATGCTGGGAGCTACTGCAGATCGTTCCGACTTCTTTCGTTCCTCGCGAAGACCAAGGCATTTTGCGCGTGGCGATTCAGCTGCCGGAAGGCGCGACTCTGAACCGTACCGGTGTGGTGGTCACAGACTTGAGTCGAGAAATTCGAAAGATTCCCGAAGTCGAGAATGTTACGGCGCTGGTGGCTAACGATACGATCGCCAACGATACGAAGTCCAATGCGGCTTCCCTGATTGTTCAGTTAAAGCCTTGGGATGAAAGAACTCGGAGCGCAGAAACGATCCGCCGCCAGCTCCAGTCGCTGGTGAACGCACGTACGGATGCTGTCGGACAGGCCGTGAATCCTGCTCCGATTCGCGGTTTGGGCCGCGCCGGCGGTTTGGACTTTTATATTCAGTCCCGAGAGTCGGACAACCCGCTTGAGCTGCAGCAGGTTGCAGAGGATTTCCGTCAGCGTTTGGTCGCTCGACCTGAGATTGCTTCCGGCCGTTCAATGATCCAGGCCGATGCACCTCAGCTTTACCTCACAGTCGACGAGGCGAAAGCACTGGCTATGGGCGTCGCGATTTCGGACGTTTATGACACCCTCGGATATTTCATGGGCGGCAAGTACGTCAATGACTTTACGCGTATCGGAAAAATCTTCCGCGTGATCATCCAGGCTGATGCTCCATACCGCATGACACCGGAATCCTTAGGTGAGCTTTATGTCCGTTCTGATACCGGTAAGATGGTTCCGCTGTCCACGTTGGCTCACGTAGAACGAACCTCCGGACCGGAATCTCTGAAACGTGAAAACGGTTTCCTGGCTGCTTCAATGAACGTTAACGCGACTCAAGGCTACTCAACGGGCGACGTGATTCGTACGGTAGACGAGGAAAGTCAATATTTGCCGAGCGGTTACTATGTAGACTGGACCGGCCAGGCTTTCCATGAAAAGCGTATCGGCAGTTCTTCTGCGGCCGCTTTCGCCTTCGGCATGATTATCGTTTTCCTGATTCTGGCGGCTCAGTTCGAACGCTGGTCTCTGCCGATCGCAGTCGTAATGGCAGTGCCTTACTCTGTCCTCGGAGCGCTTGTGGCGACGTATTTCCGCGGTTTCTCGAACGATATTTACTTCCAGATCGGCTTGCTGGTGCTGATCGGTTTGACGGCTAAGAACGCCATTTTGATTGTGGAGTTCGCGGCTCAGAAGATGGAAGAAGGAATGGAGGCAAGGCAAGCCGCGCTCGAGGCTGCAAAACTCCGTCTGCGTCCGATTGTGATGACCTCTATGGCCTTCATCTTGGGCGTCATTCCACTGGCGACGGCAACCGGTGCCGGTGCGGCGGCTCGTCAGTCCATGGGTACAGGCGTTTTGGGAGGCATGCTGGCAGCTACGTTCATCACGACGTTCTTTATTCCTGTCTTCTTTACGTGGTTTGTGTCTAAGAAGATAAAGACTCGTCGGTGAGTTAGGTGATTCGGTCGTCCAGTTCGATGCGGACGACCTTTTGATGCCGAACTAACTAATAGTGCTTTTATGCAAGGAACTACAAGAATGCGAATCTCGTCTGGATTTCTTCCAATAGTTCCTACCAAAGCTGAAAGTTCTTGTACTCCAAATTAACAAAGTCAACAATCCTTAAAAATTTTTTAACTGGTTCTGATGGCTTTTTTGAATGAATGGCACCAAAAGGTAAGGTTGCGTTGATATCTAGTGGAACGGCTTTGATTAAGGGGTGTGAGAATATCCACGATTCTGTCGCAAGAAGAAAATAATTTGAATTTCCACAACGATTAAGAATATCCATGGTCAAAAAATCATAAAATTCTTTTTCGATTCTTTCGTCATGCGTGAAAATTTCCTTAACGTTATCGTAGCCACGCATCCAGTCATCACTTCTCAATAGCAACTTACCCCCCCCCTCGTCGGCGCGTGACTTCAACTAGATCCTCTATTGAAATTTTCTCTTTTTGCGCGAGCTTATGAGTTGAAGACATGCAGATGCTGAGTTGTAAATCTCTTAGTTTGAGGGCAGTACAATTTCTTCTCTCTAAAAAGTCCTCATCATATGTCGCAACGACAATGTCGACTTGGCCATCTGATCCTAAGTGTGAGAGCATGTTCCAAACGATGTTTTTTTCATTTTCAAAAGGGACAAGCTGAATCCTTAGATCAGGGTATTGTTTAGACGCAATAGGCCAAACTTGCCCTAGGAATTTCGTAGGCGTCAGGGGCGATAAAGCGACACGAACAAGATTCCCTTCATTTTTTTTGATTTCTTTTGCTCTTTTAATTGATTCTTTAGAAAAGGATAAAAGGAATTTAGCGTCTTTATAGACAGATATCCCTGCGGGAGTTAATCGCATACCGGTCGGGTTTCTATCAAATAATTTAACTCCGAGTTTTTCTTCATAGGTCGTAATTTGTTTAAAAACGGCCTGTGGACTTTTGCCAAGGCGTAATGCAGCTTGAGAAAAGCT
>OOAZ01001543.1_pt1 | contig 15062 bp, 6 predicted proteins | sample 1671221 | NCBI WGS metagenome assembly OOAZ01 (sample SAMN06348134, study PRJEB24527) | human gut metagenome | biome: human gut; feature: ankylosing spondylitis patient; material: feces | host: Homo sapiens | place: China | collected 2015-10
TTACCTCCACATTCTTTTTTATTTTGAATGTCCGCAAAATCCGTCCTACATCAGAAGGACGCCAAGGCACATCCAGATGATGCAATGCAATCAGTCTGTCCTGCACATTCGTACCAGCTCCCATTTTCGCAGTAGAACCCAATAAAAAACGAACCTGTCCGCTTCTTACTTTTGCAAACAGCTCCGCTTTTCTAAGTTCTGTATTGGCATCATGGATAAATGCGATCTCCTGCTCCGGCACTCCCTTTTCCATGAGCTTATTTTTTATGTCCTCATACACATTGAAAGTGCCATCGCCCTTCGGTGTCGATAAATCACAGAAAATCAACTGCGCTGACTTCTGCTCTTTGGTATCTTGCCATATCTCATAGGCTTTCTCCACACAGGTTGCCGCTTTGGAATTTTCCTCATCCGGAAGCATATCGTTGAGTAACCTCTGATCAAGTGCAAGTTTTCTTCCGTCATTGGTAATCTTTAGCATGTTGTCCTCGTAAGGCTGCACCTGTCTGTCCCGGACTGCTTCGGCACGTTCTGCTAAGGAAGCGACCATTTCTTTTTGGAACTCACTCGGCTTCAATACTACATTTTCGTATTCCGCTTCCGGCACAGGAAGTTTTAACATATCCGGTGTCTGAATGTCCGCACTCTCCTTGAAAAGTGCAATCAGCTCCGGCAGATTGAAAAACTTCGCAAATCTTGTCTTTGCCCGGTATCCGGTTCCTTCCGGTGCAAGCTCTATGGCGGTCTGTGTTTCTCCAAAAGAAGCCGCCCATGCGTCAAAATGTCCCAGTCCCAGCTTTTGGAGCGTTCCATACTGAAGATAACGCATATTCGTGTAAAGCTCCGTCATGCTGTTGGAAATTGGCGTTCCGGTCGCAAAAGTTACACCCTTGCCGCCTGTGATTTCATCAAGATACTGGCACTTGGCAAACATATCAGATGACTTCTGTGCTTCTGTCTGTGCGATACCTGCCACATTCCTCATTTTCGTATAAAGGAACAGGTTCTTGTAATTGTGGCTCTCATCCACGAACAGCCTGTCCACACCCAACTGCTCAAAGGTTACGACATTATCCTTACGGCTCTGGTCATTTAACTTGTCAAGCCGCACCTGCAATGCTTTCCTCGATTTTTCCATCTGCTTAATGGTATAACGCTCCCCATTATCCTTTTTCGCCTGTTCAATGGCAAGCTCGATCTCATCAATCTGCCTTTCAATGGTTGCCGCCTGTCTTTCCTGTGATAACGGGATTTTTTCAAACTGGCTATGCCCGATGATAACGGCATCATAATCGCCTGTGGCAATACGGGAACAGAATTTCTTACGGTTGGCAGGCTCAAAATCCTTTTTCGTTGCCGCAAGGATATTTGCTCCTGGATATAACCGTAAGAAATCACTTGCCCATTGTTCAGTCAGGTGGTTCGGCACCACGAATAATGACTTTTGGCATAGTCCCAGACGCTTGCTTTCCATTGCCGCCGCTGTCATTTCAAAGGTCTTTCCGGCACCAACGCAGTGTGCAAGCAGGGTATTATCCCCATACAGCACATGGGCAACCGCATTTTTCTGATGCGGCTTTAATTCAATATCCGGTGTCATGCCTGGAAATTTCAGATGCGAACCGTCATATTCTCTTGGTCTGGTGGAATTGAAAAGCTCATTATATTTTGCCACAAGTGTCTGCCTGCGCTCCGGATCACGGAATACCCAGTCCTTAAATGCTTCCCTTATGGCTTCCTGCTTCTGGCTTGCAATCATGGTTTCCTTTTTATTGAGGACTCTCTTTTCCTTTCCATCCTCCTCAATGGTGTCATATACTCTCGTATCTTTGAGGTTCAGGGAATCTTCCAGTATCTTATAGGCATTTACCCGGCTTGTACCGTATGTCATGTTGACAAGCGTATTGCCATAGTCCGCATTTTTGCCCTTTACATTCCACTCTCCGGTCACACCCGAAAACTGCACCCCAATCGTATCTCTGCGGAATAAATGCTCCGGTGTCTGGAACGTATCACGCATGAAATCATTGATATATTTTGGATCAATCCATGTGGCACCAATACGCACCTCAATCTCCGATGCGTCCAGCTCCCTCGGCTGTACCTGCGTAAGAGCCTGTACATTCGGAGCATATTCCGGGTGATTTTCCGCATAAGTCGTTGCAATGGCAAGTTTTTCTCGCACATTGCCGCTTAGATACTGGTCTGCTGTCTCCCAGACATCGGTAAGCGGATTCTGGAAAATAACACCAAGAAGCTCCTCGGTAAGTGTATCCTTATCTTTTCCGGTCAGCTCTCCCATAAAATCAAGGTCGATTTTAGCTTTCTCTGCTAAAGATACTGCCAATGCTTCACTTGCAGTATCCACACTTGTGACCACCTCTGCCCTTTTAATGGTACGCTTCGTGAACATATCCGCTTTGCCTTTGAAATTGCCCTCATCATCAAGTTTTTCCAAGGAACACAGCAGGCAATAACTGCTGTCCTGATTAAAGGCTCTCTTATTCGTCTGTGAATTGATCAGACCATATTTTTTCGAGAAAGAATCGTATAATGTGTTTAATTCCGCCTGTTTTTCTTTGATTGCCGCATCGGAATATTCCTCAAGCTGCATATCAATCAGCTCCTGCGTACAGTTACGGATTGCCACCATTCCCTTGATACGCTCTTTTGCGGTGTCTGATACTTCCACAGGCTTCATCACAGAGTTTTCACGGTAATATACCTCGTTATCGACTACGGTATAACTGAAATTCTTAACGGACGGATCAGCCGGAATACTCTGCCTGCTCATTTCATCCGCAAGCTCCTCATCCAGATCAATCGTATCAATCTGTCCTGTGATATTTTGAAGTGCTTTCGCTAACTGTTCCGCAAAAGGTCTGCTGTTATCTGCCTTACAGGTGCTTTCCATGCCATAAGGACCGGATACCATTTCCATCTTTCCTACAATCTGCTCCGGGTGCTCTGCAAAGTAAGCGTTCATTGCAATACCATTTGCATTTTCTCCCAGATGTACCCAGTCCGGCTCACGCTCTACCATGCGGTCACGCTTCTGGAAAAATAAAATATCCGAAGTGACCTCGGTTCCCGCATTTGCCTTAAATGCGGTATTCGGAAGTCTTACCGCACCAAGCAGGTCAGCTCTTTGTGCAAGGTATCTTCTGACCTCCGGACTTGCCTTGTCCATGGTTCCCTTGCTTGTGATAAAAGCAACCACACCACCGGGACGCACCTTATCCAACGTCTTTGCAAAGAAATAATCATGGATCAGGAAATTGTTTTTATCATACTGCTTATCTGCCACCTTATACTGACCAAAAGGTACATTTCCGATTGCCACATCAAAGAAATCGTTCGGATAATCGGTCTTTTCAAAGCCTTTGGTCTGCACATCTGCCTGCGGATAAAGCTGTTTTGCAATCCGTCCGGTAATGCTGTCAAGCTCCACTCCGTACAGCCTGCTTTCTTTCATGGAATCCGGCATCATACCGAAAAAGTTGCCGATACCCATGGAAGGCTCCAGTACATTTCCTTTGGAAAATCCCATTTTCTCCAATGTTTCATACATCTGGCGGATAATAACCGGACTTGTATAATGGGCATTCAAGGTACTCTCCCTTGCCATGCGGTACTCCTCCGGCGATAGCAGTTCCTTTAACTGGTGATATTCTGCTGACCAGTTTGATTTGCTCTCGTCAAACGCATCGGCAAGACCTCCCCAGCCGACATACTTGGATAAAACCTGCTGTTCTTCCGGTGTAGCATATCTGTTTTCGCCTTCAATCTGCTCCAACATCTTGATTGCTGCAATATTTGTCTGGAATTTTTCTTTTGGAGAGCCTTCACCCAATCGGTCATCGCTGATATGGAAATTGACAGCGTTACTTTTATCTGGTGCTGATACCGCCCTTTCTTGTGCTGATTGCCTTTCTGATGCAGGCTGTTTTTCCTCTGACGAAGGTGTAAGCGGCTCCCAATCTCCGGTAAGCACCTGCGACAGCATATCTTCAGTCTCTTGCTCTGCTTCTCCATTCTCCAGACGCTCACGGGCAGCCTGCGTGTCTATGTTGTCCAGTTCATCTTCGGTCTGTTCCCTTTCATCAGAGAACTCCGTCTCTGCTTCCCTGCCACTTTCTGCAAGCTCATTCCCCCAGTCCATTGCTTCCTGCAAAGTCGAAAATGTCTCCAATGCCGGACGGGTGGTGTCTGCCGTATCATAAATAGCATATCCGTCCACTTCCTTATCAATCCAAAGGAATACTCCCTCTGATAAGGTGGCACTCCACTGTGTCGGATTTCCATATTCATCATCTGCATCATGTACCACATGCCACGCTAATTCCTGCACTTCATCCGGCTCTGCGATACCATCCGTCCCCTCAAAGCGTGAAAACACTTCTGCTTCATGCCTGTCAATATCTTCCTCTGCAATGGCATTGATATAATCGTCCTCTACCTCGCTACGCTCCGGCTTATGGTCGTATTCAAAGGATTTCCCATTGACCTGTGCATAATAAAAACTGCTGTCCTCAATGTCATTTCCAAGCAGATATTTCTCTTTTTCACTGCCCCACTCATCAACCAGAACACACTCATATCCATCAATCGTGATCTTTTGCTGTGCTTCCTTTTCTTTTTCCCGAATCACATTGATATATCTTCTCGCCTGATTGGTAAATCCGTCCAGCACTGCCGGATGTGAGCTTAGAATCAGATCGTTGTTCTCCCACTCATTTTCCGCAACAATGCCTTTTGCCCATTCCTTATTGTTCTGCGAAAACCGCCCATCATAATCAAAATGCGTGACGGTATTTGCAAGAACAAATTCCACACAGTCAATGCCATATTTATCTATGATTTCATCTGCGGTATTCCTCGGAAGCACAAAACCATTGAATTTCTCGGCAATCAAGGCTTCGATGTCCTTCTTACATTCAAGTCGCTGTCCATGCTCCAGACGGGAAAGCTCTCGCTGTCTTGCTTTCTCTGCCTGTTCTTCCTTGTATGCCTTGTAGTTTTCTTTCCCCTGTGGAGATAAGTATTTGTCCTCTTTGATCAGCTCACGAAGCCTTTTCTCTACAACATTCCAGTTCAGAAGCACTTTTGCATACGGATTGCCATAACTGCCTTTCTCCAGACGGATACCTTTTCCATCATGTTCATTATGGGAATCATCATTACCCGGCAGTCCGCCGGAACCACCACCAATGCCATATTCATTTTTCAGAAAAGCAACTGTTTCTTTCTGGTCATGTTCTTCCATGAAATACTCATAAATGCGGAAAGCTCCATGCTCATAGCCGCTTCCTCTGCCAAGTGCATAGTCGATTTCATCCTGTGTGATAAAATCTTCCTGTGCTACCTCCACCGCATCCGGCAATGGAAATTCCAGTCTCTCCCTGTCAAGGTCTGCTATCTCCGATAACAGATATTCCGGTGATTTCACATGCCGCCATTTTAATTCTGCTTCTCCAGAAGCAAGGCGGTTTGCCGCATCTTCCAAAATATTTTTAAGCTGTTCCCTGCCCTCATGGGTAGAAAGAAGTTCCATGAGTTTTGCTTCACTCTCCGGATAGTTTCCGGCTTTTAATCCAAGTTCTTCCGGTATCTCATCCATGCCATCCCGAAGAAAGAAAAATATCTGATTAGCAACACGGTTCCGCTCCTGCGTATCCACGAGAAATGCTTCACTCGCACTCATATAAGTGCCATTTTCAATCATAGAGCGGATATGGTTCTCTACCTCTTCCCAACTCATAGTAACAAGTGGTGTTTCCTTTGCCTGTGTTCCATAGCCGACACTCATACCATGCTCATCGAACCACACTGATACTGGATTTCCATTGATTTCAAAACCTTTTCCGGTCTGTCCGTACTCATTTTTCAGAAAATCCACCATCTGCTCGGCATTTCTGCCCTCGGTGTATTTTGCAAAAATACGCTTCCTGCTATGCTGTTTTCCTCCGCCACTGCGAAGAATGGTTTCAAGCTCATTCTGTGGCAAAGAAAAAGCAGCGGGCATGGTATATTTCATACTTGCTTCCGCTGCTGCGACTGTTCCGACCTGCTCCTCAAAAGAAGGAAACAGGCTGAGTTGTGTAAAGGTGGGTTCCGGTGCTTCTCCCCGGAGAAGTTCATCGGTATCTGTTACAGACTGTAAACCAGTTCTCCCAGAACCACTTCCTCTGCTCGGTTTCGAATGCTGTTCATCTTCGCTACCCAGAGCATCTGATTTTCTGCTTTCATCTGCTCCGTTATCCCCTCTCTCTCCTTCATCTGTCCGGTCAGAAGCTCCATTCTCTCCTCTGCCTGCTCCTGTATCATCAACAGGTGTTCCTTCAGCTTCCCACTCAGAAGAAGTCCCGTAAGAACTTCTTCCTCATCAGTCCGTACTTTGTCAGTACCTCCTTCGGCTGTTCGTCCATTACTACCATCGGTATCTGATAATCCCCGTTCTTCTCGTATGTCAGATTCATCATATTTGCTCCTTTCCCCGGCTTCTCCGGTCTGTGTGATAGATTCTCCGTCTTGATTTTTGCTTTCACACTTTAAAGCATTGTAGCGTGTTTCTGAGGTGTTTGCAAGTCCTTTTTGAACAGAATTTTCCGCTGTGCGGTTCTCTGCTTTCTCCTTCTCATACACCCCGATTGCTTTGCCTATCTCCATCAGGATAGGCTTTGATAAATCGGACACGTTACTGCCAAGCTGTGACAGCGTTTCCACTGTGTTAAACTCATGGATATAAGGGAAGTTTATTTCCTCGGCAAGCTCACCCTCCTCCATGCCACACCGCTTTAAAACGGTATAGGCAAGGCTGTCGGCAAGGGTTTCCCGTATCCTTACTTCCACGTTCAGCTCGTCCAGTTCCTCTAAAAAGCTGCCCTCTTTCACATATTCGATTTCCGGCAGAAGTTCTTCATAATAATCGATCATTTCTGCCGCATCCCGGAGCACTTCTTCGGCTTTCATCTTACTCTCACCCGGAAAACGGTACACACCCTGTTCTTCATCATAAAGTTCACTGGCTGCTGCATCGATCGCAATAAAAATATCTTTTCCCGGTTCATACCCTGCTTTTTCAACTGCCTCAAGGATCAGCCGCAGGACATCCCTGGAATCTTTGAGATCCGGCGCAAAACCACCTTCATCCCCTACCGCTGTCGAAAGGCCGTTCTCTCTGAGAAGGATCTTGAGAAACTGATAGATCTCCACACACATCCGGATCCCATCTTCAAAATTCCCGGCACCGCAGGGCATGATCATGAATTCCTGCAGATCTACAGTGTTGTCCGCATGCTTTCCTCCATTCAGGATATTCATCATCGGAACCGGCATTTTTCTTGTATGGCAGCCGCCAAGATACTGATAAAGCGGAATCCGCAGCGCCATCGCCGCTGCCCGGGCAACCGCCATGGAAACGCCCAGAGTTGCATTTGCCCCGGCACTGCTCTTGTTTTCCGTTCCATCTGCCTTAATCAGAAGCTCGTCGATCCGCACCTGATTCAGCGCATTTTCTCCAAGAATGGCTTCCGCCAGTCTGATATTTACATTTTCGACTGCTTTTCGCACACTTAATCCGACATAATATCCTTTTTCTCCATCCCGGAGTTCCACCGCCTCAAATCTTCCTGTCGATGCTCCGGATGGCACGATCGCCCTCGCTGTATATCCCTCAATTCCAATGATCCCTTCGCCTACGGTAGCTTCCACCTCAACAGTAGGTGTTCCTCTGGAGTCCAGAACCTGTCTTGCGTGGATCCTGCGTACAGGTAGATAACGCAACATGAGATTACCTCCTTCATCAAATGATAAACTTAGTTTTCCCCTGATACTTCTTTCTATGCAGAGATCGTCGCAATTTCATTTTCTGTATTATTTTCAGATAATTCTATTTTTATTGTATTGTTTGCTGTATACAAAATATTTATTTTGAAATTTTTATTTTTTATTGTTGACAAATGTAATTTTATCTGTTATATTAAGTACATAAAACAAAGGAACGAAAACAAAAAAAACAAACAGAAAGGCGTGAGACCACCGAAAACTTAAGCGAACCCTAATACTTTAAGAAAGGCAGGTACAGACCACCAGAAACGTAAATCTTAACACATCATAATTTCAGGAAGAGAGGTACAGACCACCAGAAACGTAAACTCATAATTATTCCAAATGTTTTATAAACCAAACAGGAGGTACGTTCCATTGGACAATGAACAGTAGAAGAGCCACCAGATTAAATAATTCATCTGATGGCTCTAATTTTTTGTCTTCTTACATATACTGAATCAAACATCTACATGGAGATTCCCATGACATCTTTTTTTATTCTTCTCTTTCACTACATAAAGAAATCCCGCTTTTTATGTTCTCTCCTTCTGCTGGCCGGTGCTTTTACCCTCGGCAGTCTGCTTGGAATCCTCACCGGAACGCTTTCTCCCACAAAAGAAACCTCTGCTTCTGTCCAAAGTGCAAGCTGGGGATTAAGTTTTCAGGAAGAAGGAAAACGTCCTGCCGGAAACGCCACGATCGATGATCTGAAACAGTACAACGCCTATTATGCCAGCGATACTGACGAAAAAATCCTCTATCTGACTTTTGATGCCGGATATGAGAATGGAAACACCCCTGCAATCCTGGAGGCACTTAAAAAGCACCAGGCTCCCGCTGTCTTTTTTGCTGTCGGAAATTTTATCAAAGATAATCCCGATCTTATCAAACGCATGATCACAGAAGGGCATATTGTGGGAAACCATACGATGACCCATCCGGATATGTCTCAGATTTCTTCGATGGAATCCTTTCAGAAGGAACTTGAAGGCGTGGAAGAACTCTATACTTCCGTAACGGGCGAACCCATGACCAAATTTTACCGGCCGCCCCGCGGTGTCTACAGCACAGAAAATCTTTCCATGGCAAAAGAACTTGGCTATTCCACCTTTTTCTGGAGTCTTGCCTATGTGGACTGGATCCAGGAGCAGCAGCCCTCGAAGGAAGAAGCTTTCCAGAAACTGATTCCCCGGATCCACCCTGGTGCGATCGTTCTGCTCCACAACACTTCCTCCACGAACGCCGCGATCCTGGATGAACTTCTCACCAGATGGGAAGAAATGGGCTACCAGTTCCACTCCATAAAAGAACTGACCGAGGCGTAACCCCGGTCAGTCATTATTTCTGCTGTTCTTTTGTGTGAAGATCTTCCTTGATCTGGGAACTGGAGATCTCAGGTGTACGTGGCAGGTAAACCACCTCGCAGCCTTCTTCTTTGAGGAAATCAAACTTACCTTTCCAGTCATCTCCCATCACAAAGGTATCTACATGATATTCTTTTACGTCGGAACGTTTCTGTTCCCAGTTTTCTTCCGGAATTACAAGATCCACATAACGGATTGCCTCCAGAAGCTGTTTCCTTTTTTCGTAGGAGAAATAACATTTCTTCTGCTTTTCATTCCAGTTGAACTCATCTGTGGAAAGACCTACGATCAGATAATCTCCAAGCTGTCTGGCACGACGCAAAAGATTGATATGCCCATAATGAAGCAGGTCGAAAGTTCCGTATGTGATTACTCGTTTCATAATTAATAAAGATTCCTCTCTGATTTCAATAATAGATCAGGCATTCAGCTTCCTGATACAGTAGCCATAAATACGGAGAGTCGTTTCAACCGAATAATGAAGTCCATCATAGATTCCTGCATCATAACGGTTGCTGCTCCATCCATATTTCTGAAGGTTCGTACAGGTATTAATATAAATAAACGCACGATCACTTCCACTGCATAATTTCTGATAAATTGTCTTATTAAAAGCTGCCACCTGTGCTTCTGTTCTCGTTCCGGCACCATAACTTCGAATCATGGCACTGTTCACCGGATTTACAGAAAGATAATACATATCACAATTATAATTCTGTTTGAGATTTTCGGACACTTTTCTCATGTAAACAACATATGTATTGATGTTACTCATATCATTTACACCGAGATTAATAATAACCGCTTTCTTTGTCTTACGTGACTGCTTCGACAGTTTCCGGAGCAGTTCCCTGTAACCAGTCTGTCGGAACCAGTCAAGTCCCTGATTTCCTTTACATACAAAATCTACATTTGAAGGAGCAGAATTTCCAAGGGCAAGCTGAAGCCCAACCGTTCTGGAATCTCCTACAAAATAAACCATCTGATGTTTCGTAGGTTTTATAATTGATGCCGGTGCACGATCCTGTTTTGAGAAAAATACAACCATATAATAGTTTCCTGTTCTGGTAGGAATTTTATCGCCTGCCTTATATTCAGGATTGGTTGTTTTTCCCTTGGTACGTGACCAGCCCAGACACATATTTGCGCTGTTCAGGTTTACTGCCGGAAATGTTGCACTTCTGGAACTGGTATCCACAACTTTCCATACCGTTCCGTCGTATTTACGGAGATTGACTCCTGTAATTTTCTTTCCGACAATATAAAACTTCATATTACCGGTAACACGCAGACTGTCGCCCTCTTTTTTGACTGTTTTACCATTTATAGAAGTACTCCATCCGAGGAACTTATACCCCGTCGCCGTCGGATGCAGAGGAAATGTCAGCACCTGACCCTGATATCCCTGTTCCCGCAGGCTGGTATATTCTTTGCTTCCATTCATGGTATAGTATCTTACCGTATAGAGCTTATAATAACGCAGACAGAATTTCGTGTTTTTTGTAATTCTCACATTCCTTCCTGTAGCATATTTCAGCTCTTTAGTCCCACTCTTCTCTACCCATACGCATTTATAACCGGAACGGTTTACTGTCGGAAGCTGAATATAACTCCCCTTAGTTACAGTCCTGGTCCACTTACGAAATGTATCATTAGAAACTACGCCATTGGAATTCGCAAAAACAACTTTACACTTCTCTGTAGTGGCTGCCTGAGCCGAAACCGGTCTGCTGGCTGCCAGAAGCAGGAAACCAAACAACACTGTCAAAAAGATGATTCCTCTCCACCTGTTTACCGTGGCTTTTCTCATAAAAAAACTCCTTACTTATGTCTTCTCATCAAATCGTAATTTTTCTTGTTTCCGAGTTTTACTATAACAGTTTTCCAATTCTGATGCAATACAAATTTCATCAGGGTTTCATATTTTTGTCATATTTCAGAGTTCTTTTTCACACATCGAAAGCGCAGATGCGATTACTGCGTCCATATCATAGTACTTATATTCGCCCAGGCGCCCACCAAAAATCACTTTTTTTTCTTTTTCAGCAAGATTTTTGTACTTCTCGTAAAGTTCCCCGTTTTTCTCATCATTTACCGGATAATAGGGCTCATCTCCAGGTTTCCATTCAGAACTGTATTCACGGCTGATCACGGTTTTGGGAATTTCCTGTCCATCATCATCTTTGCCAAACTCAAACCATTTGTGCTCAATAATTCTGGTCCACGGAGTTTCAACATCCGTATAATTGACTGCTGCATTCCCCTGGAAATTTGCTTTATCAAGAAGTTCTGTCTCAAAACGCACAGAACGATATTCCAGATAGCCCATCTGATATCCAAAATACGCATCAATCGGACCAGTATAGATTACTTTGTCCGCAAGTGCATCCCACTCATCTTTCTTTTCAAGATAATCTTCTTCCAGGCGAACCTCAATGCCATCCAGCATATTTGCAACCATTCTGGTATAACCGCCCATCGGAATCCCCTGATACAGTGCATTGAAATAGTTATTGTCAAAAGTCAGCCTCACCGGCAGTCTCTTGATGATAAACGCTGGAAGCTCCCTGCAGCTTCTGCCCCACTGTTTCTCGGTATATCCTTTGATCAGTTTCTCAAAAATATCTCTTCCTACCAGAGAGATTGCCTGTTCCTCCAGATTCTTCGGTTCTTTGATTCCTGCCTCACGCTTCTGTTCTTCGATCCGGGCTTCCGCCTCCTGTGGAGTTACCACGCCCCACATTTTATTGAATGTGTACATATTAAATGGAAGTGAATAAAGTTCTCCGTGATAATTGGCCACCGGGCTGTTTGTAAAACGGTTAAATTCCGCAAACTGAGTGATATAATCCCAGACTTTTTTATTATTGGTATGGAAAATATGTGCTCCGTATTTATGCACATGAATTTTTTCTATGTCTTCTGTATATACATTTCCGGCAATATTCGGACGCTTGTCAATCACAAGAACGGATTTCCCTGCTTTTTGGGCCTCATGTGCAAAAACTGCGCCATAAAGCCCTGCACCGACTACCAGATAATCGTAATGTTTATTCATGAAATCAACCCTCTACTTTTCATCATCTGACTTCTGCGATCAGAAGTACTTCTCTGGAAACAGAATAATCCACCGGTTTATGAATCCTGAACTTATATCCCAGATTCCAGCTTTCAATAATTGGTTTGATATCAAAGAAATCATCTGCATTATGATATATACTCATCAGCAGAACTGGTTTATGTTTCTCGATAGTTTTTCTTGCGCCTGCAAGGAAATCCTGTTCCGCCCCCTCAATATCTACTTTTATAAGGCCGACTTCAATATCTGTTCCTTCCATATAAGCATCCAGTGTATCTACCTGTACCGTTTCTGTTCCGGTTACTGTCGCAACACCATTTTCATGAAATGCGCTGGATGGACCTGCCAGTTTCATCTCCATGCTTCCCTTTTCTCTTCCCAGTGCCATATGTTCAGGAATAACGTTCTCCAGATGATTAAGCTTGATTGTCTCTTTCATCAGTGTGAAGTTCTTTTCCGTAGCTTCAAAACTGTAAACTCTCCTATGGGTTAACGGCTTCAATATCAGTATGGAATCTCCGATATATCCTCCTACGTCCAGAATATCTTTATTCTGAATGGATTCCGGATGCTCGATGCAGTCAATTCCATGTTTATAAATAAACACACTCGCCTCAAAATGTCGAATCGGAAGAAAATAGTGTTTGTAGCAGTACATATCATCCGCTACACGAAAGATCTGCTGCTTCAGTTCCCTGTCCATTTCCAGAATCTGTTTCTGCTCTTCCTCGCTGAAAAGGTCAACTTTCTGCCCCATAGTGTCTTTGACCAGTCTCTGTCTCTGCAGAATTTTGACAATTTCTTCTACATCTTCCGGATCCAGACCCTCTATTAAATTCAGAAATTTCTCCTTAAAATCCGGTCTCTCATACATTTCATAAAAGGAAGTAATAACTTTTCGTTCATAATTGTTGTTATATTCATATTTCTTTGGAACCTGCTCCAGCTGATCTGAAATCTGGCTCAATTCCTTATGGATTTTTGGAAAATTATGATCCAGTTTCCAGATCACATCCCTGACTCTGGTAATACATTCACGAATCAGTGCAACTATATTGTTTTCTGCTTTGCGGATTTCTGCTTTGTTTGTTTTCTGCTGTTCCTTCAGACTCCTGTCGATATGATTATCAAATGTCTTTTCCAGCTGCTTCGCAATTTTTCGGTTGTCTTTTTCTATTTTCTTGGGACATAAAGGATTGTCTTACCCACTTTAACAGTTTCTGAATTTTTGACCTTTCTCTGTGCTGCTTTAACCTCTTGTGTTTTTTGTTCTTTCAGACGTGTAATCTGACCTTCCATATTTTTGATCCTGCCCTGCTTTCCCTTATAGGCATAGCTGGTAAGGAAACGGAAAATAACATTGTCTACGCTGTCTTCATCTCTTTCTTTTTCTTCATATAAAGTATCAAAAAACTGTTTCCATGTCTGACCAATGTCCACGGCCTCCAGTTCTTTGATGTGCTGCTTTCCTTTCTCAGCAAGCCGTCTGCATTCTTCTGAATTCCGGAGAAGTTCTGTGACTTTCTGTGCCAGAAGATCCGGACGTTTCTGTCTGCTGGTAACGATTCCGCGTCCATCTCTTACAAATGTAAGCCATGGCATATCATAGGTAACGATCGGTGTCCCATGAGATAACGCCTCACAGAATACCATCGGAAAGCCCTCATATTCTGATGTATACATCATAAGCTGTGCTTTTTCGTAGTATTTCTCTACTTCTGATGTGAATCCTTCCAGTATGACATTATCCTGAAGTCCCAGCTGGCAGATCAGATTCTTCAGCATTTCTGTCAGTTTCTCATCTCCATCACCTACCATATGGAGCCTGATATCCGGAAATTCTTTCACTATATGTTCCATGGCATAGACTACATCCAGAGGCTGCTTCTCCTTTGCAATCCTGCCAAGCCACAGAATATTATTCTCTTCTTTTTTGACTTCTTTCATATTGCCTGTAGAAAAAGTGATTGGATTCGAAATATATGTCACATGAGGATTGAAGCATTTTACATACTTCTCATCCACTTCTGACAGTACAACAACACCGTCACAGATCTGATAATCATACATCAGTTCTGCAAATTTATCTGACACAAAACCAAAAGGAACACTGGTAAAACTGTGTGCATGAATTATAAATCCTGGTTTTGACGGCTGTCCCTTAATGCTGAGCATATCCCACATTGTACATGGTGCTACCCACATTCCTGTAACCATCAGATCAATCTTATGTTTCTCGATAATTGTGCTCCATGCATGGTATCGCTCTTTATAATGTTCGCGAACTGCTGTCTCTGATGACGGAATATATTCTCTGACAACTGCGTAATCCAGTTCATACTCCGGGATTCCCTCACCGTCTTCTGTTTCTTCATCTGTCACCAGCACTACTTTATAAACAGGATCTCCTTTGGCATCACGCATTTTTGCCCATTCATTTGCCAGAACTGCAACTACTCGCTGTGCACCGCCGTTTTTAATAGAACGATAGTAAATTCCAATCGTTTTAATCTCGTTGCCCTTGTTTCTGGTAGTTTTGAAGTAGTCTACATCCACCATCTTTTCTGCCAGTTCAACAGATTTGTGCCAGTTTCTTTCTGCTAATTTTGAAATGACATCTTCCAGTCCCCAGGTATCCACCAGATGATCAAAGCCTTCGGAAATATTTTCTGTCTGCAGATTATTCTGCCAGCGGCTGACACAGTCTGCCAGAAAATGCTGATAAATCCCATCCAGGATCTCCTTATACTTCTCCTGTTCCTGTTTTTTGTCAATAAAACGTACCAGGC
>OOAZ01001544.1_pt1 | contig 15057 bp, 11 predicted proteins | sample 1671221 | NCBI WGS metagenome assembly OOAZ01 (sample SAMN06348134, study PRJEB24527) | human gut metagenome | biome: human gut; feature: ankylosing spondylitis patient; material: feces | host: Homo sapiens | place: China | collected 2015-10
CGATATTAAAAGAAAGGAAATATGTGATAATTAACTTCCTAATTATCATACAAGAGCAGCAATGAAAGAGTTTTTATGTGATTCCGTATTTTTTGGTGTTGCGATCAGCATTTTGGCATATGAGCTGGGCGTGTTTTTGAAGAAAAAATTAAAACTGGCAGTATTCAATCCACTTCTGATCTCGATCGTTGCCGTGATCGTTTTTCTGGTTGCGTTCCATATTCCATATGAGAGTTATAATGAGGGCGCAAAATACTTAAGTTACCTTCTGACTCCGGCAACGGTTTGTTTAGCGATCCCGCTTTATGAGCAGTTCGAACTGCTGAAACAGAATGTTGCGGCGATTTTTGCAGGATTGATTTCCGGTGTTCTGACGAGTGTGATCTGTGTTCTGGTCTTGTCGCTGTTATTCCACTTTGACCATGCACAGTATGTCACGCTTCTCCCGAAGTCGATCACAACGGCGATCGGAATGGGAATCTCGGAGGAACTTGGCGGTTATGTCACAATCACGGTTGCGGTCATCATTATCACCGGTATCATCGGAAATGTGTTAGCGGAAACGATCTGCCGTGTTTTCAAAATTGAAGAGCCGGTGGCAAAGGGAATTGCGATCGGATCATCCTCACATGCACTTGGAACAGCAAAGGCATTGGAACTTGGAGAGATCGAAGGTGCCATGAGCAGCCTTTCCATTGCAGTGGCAGGTATTCTGACGGTAATCGCTGCACCGATATTTGCGACGCTGTTGTAAATATGGGGGTAGCCATGACAGATGTGCAATTTAGCAGTCAAAAACTGAAAACTATATTTGCCACCCGAATCCTGGTAGAAAAATAATGCGAAATGTGAAATCTCAGAAATGGTATTTCACATTTTTTTTTGTATTTCATATCATAATATGAAAAAGTTATGGTTGGAAATAAAGATATGTATTGTCAGAACAAAATTGTGCATACGATACAGGCAGGCGATTCCCTGTATAAATTATCGAGACAGTATCACACGACAGTGACGGAACTGATCCTTGGAAATCCGGGAGTCAATCCATATAATCTCCAGATCGGGATGCAGCTATTTATCTGCCCGGGAGAGGGATATGTGCCGCCGCAGAATCCGGGAGGCGGAAACACGGGCGGAGGAACAGGAAACGCTGGAAGCGGAACAGGAAACACCGGAAGCGGGAATATGAGCGGCGGCACAGGCAGCATGGGCGGAAACATGGGAGGAGGAACAGGAAATGCCGGAGGCAGCAACGAGACCGAATCCGAGCGTGAGGATTCCATCCTCCGTCTCAACGAGGATATGCGCCTTGCATGGTTAAATCATGTTTACTGGACCAGAATGTACCTGATGAGTGCAGTCGCAGACAATGCGGACCAGCAGGCGGTGGAAGAACGGCTGCTTGAGACCGCAGACGAGATCACGGATGTATTTGCAAGGTATCTTCCGATCGCAACGACCAGACAGCTCCGCAATCTTCTGACGGAGCATATTGAAATCGGCGGGCAGATCATTCAGGCGCTGAAAGCAAAAAATATGACTGATTATGATGCGCTGGTGCAGGAGTGGTACCGCAATGCCAATCAGATGGCAGCTCTTTTTGCGAATTACAATCCGTACTTTGAGAGCAGGGAAACAAGAAACATGCTTTTGAATCATCTGGATCTGACCAGGGAGGAGATTGAGCATCAGGTCAATGGGGAATACGAACAGAGCATTGATGTATTCCGCGATGTGGAACAGCAGGCGCTTGCGATGGCAGATTATTTTGCGAGAGGACTGCTGGCAAGATAAAACGTATAGATTGAAGCCTTCTGCTAAATGCAATTCAACTGATCATTCATTCGTTAAAGCAGATAGAACAGCTGCAGAAAAAGCCCCATGCGGTAGAGTCCGCCTTCAAACCGCATGGTGGAACAGTAGAGATGCACAGGGGATTTCCGGCGGATTAGAAAAATGCCAAAAGTAACGGAATCGCAAGATTTGCAATAAAAACAGCAATTAACTTGAATTGCCAGTAAAAAAATGTACATGCTATAATGCAATTATCAAGATTAAGGGGGAAAAAGATATGCCAATGCAGATGGGTTTCCGCTGGTACGGCGAGGACAATGACAAGATCAGCCTTGCTGATATCAAACAGATTCCGGGTGTGACGAGCATCGTGTGGGCACTGCATCATAAACTGCCGGGAGAAGTGTGGACGGTAGAAGAGATTGCAGAAGTGCAGAAACAGCTTGAGCCATATGGTTTTAATATGGACGTTGTGGAATCTGTTAATGTACATGATGATATCAAGATCGGACTTCCAAGCCGTGACCAGTATATTGAAAACTACATCCAGACAATTAAGAACCTTTCCAAATTCGGTGTCAAGGTTATCTGCTATAATTTTATGCCGATCTTTGACTGGACGCGCACGGATTTATTTCATCCGGTAGGAGATGGTTCGACAGCACTTTATTACGAAGCAGGCAAGATCCATGATGATCCGAAAGAAATGGCAGACTATATTTTAAATAATTTACATGGAATGACATTTCCAGGCTGGGAGCCGGAACGTATGGAGAAACTGGACGAGCTTTTTGCAGCTTACAAGCCTGTGACAAAAGAAGTATTGTGGGAAAACTTAAAATATTTTCTTGAAGCGCTTATGCCGACCTGTAAAGAATGCGATATCAAAATGGCAATCCACATGGATGATCCGCCATGGGATATTTTCGGACTTCCACGTCTTCTGACCTGCGAGGAAAATATTGACCGTTTCTTAAAGATGGTTGACAACCCGTACAACTGTCTGACACTGTGCTCAGGGTCTTTGAATGCCGACCCGGGAAACAATGTGGCAGATATTGTCCGCAAGCATTGTGACCGCATTGCATTTGCGCACATCCGCAATGTAAAACATTTTCCGAATGGAGATTTTTCGGAGGCTTCTCATCGTGACTGTGATGGGGATACCGGAATCCTTGACATTTTAAAAGCATACCATGACTGCGGATTTGAGGGTTATATCCGTCCGGATCACGGACGCCACCTCTGGGATGAAAAGCCGGGCAATGTCCGTCCGGGTTATGGCTTATACGACCGTGCACTGGGTATTATGTATATGCTCGGCGTGTGGGATATGCTCGATAAGCTGGATGAAAATAAATAAGTATAAGATAAGCGTGTATAGAGGGCTGCCGTATGGCAGCCCTCTATACATGAATGGCGGATGTGACTGGAAAATTTTATTGGATCTACTGCGGTTTCTGCGCATAAAGTTCCTTATATTCTTTGGGTGAGATGCCATACTCTTTTTTGAATGCACGGAAAAAACTGGTGTAATCTTTAAATCCGTACATCAGATAAATCTTTGTGATATTTTCATTGCTGAGAATGGCATCCCTGCACATGGATAACCTTTTTTTAGTAATATACTGATGGACGGATATTCCAAAGTTATCCTTAAAAATATGGGAAATATGGTATTTGCTCACAAAAAAAGCTTTGGAGAGGCTGTCTAAGGAGAGATCCTCATCCAGATGGGACTCAATGTATTGCAGGATGCCGTCATACAGACCAGAGGCATCTTTGCGGGCTGCAGGATGTTCTGCCTCATAGACAGCCCGGTTGATGTGGAGCATCAGATCGTTCACGCAGAGCTCGATCTTGGCAGCTTTTCCAAAACGGTCCGCATGGATCTCCTCGATCAGCCGGAAAATCTTTGCGGAAAGCGCATTGAAAGCCACGACATCATAGTGATAAATAAAATGATGGGTATCCTGTGCATGTTCGATCAGATAAACATAGTCTTTGGATAATTCTTTCAGTTTCTGACAGTAATCCTGACTGATCCAGAAAACAAAACGCTGATAGGGAAGTGTTTCCCCCACACTGGACACATGGTGGTGAATACCAGGGGGAATGAAGACCATATCCCCCGGTTTCAGATGATGATGTTCCTTTTCAATGGAGATCGTTACATTTCCCTCCAGAAAAAAATAGAATTCATAGTAATCGTGGGTGTGATCTGTCACGCCATAAAAGTGGTTGTCATTATAATAGTAAATTTCAAAATCTTTGGACAGCATATACTGTCGTTCATTAAAAGGAGACTGTAACTGTCTGCGCATGGTAGAATCCTCTGAAATATTTCAAATATAAGGAAAAAGTGACGATCTGATATAAAAAATTTACCACAGAATCGCAATTTTTGCAATGTGAACAACAAGCAACTCTATTGGATGTCTTAAGGGGATTCACTTATAATAAACATATCAAAAAACGTTGAACAATGGAGAAAGGAAAAGCTATGGAATTAAGTACACTTGGTTTAAAAGACAGGGCACAGTGGGAAGCAAAGGGATATCAGCTTCCGCAGTTTGACCGTGCAGCAGTAACAGAGGCAACCAGAGAAAATCCGTGCTGGATTCACTTTGGTGCAGGAAATATTTTCCGTGCATTTCAGGCAAATGTAATGCAGAATATCTTAAACAGAGGGGAAATGGAAACAGGCCTGATCGTAGCGGAAGGTTTTGATTATGAGATCATTGAAAAAATGAACCGTCCGCATGATGATTATTCCATTCTTGTCACATTAAAGGCAGATGGAAGCGTCGAAAAAACAGTTGTCGGTTCTGTTGTGGAGTCCTGTATCCTCGATTCGGAAAATGAGGGCGAGTATGGCAGATTAAAAGAGATTTTCTGCAAACAGTCCTTGCAGATGGTATCCTTTACCATCACAGAAAAGGGATACAGTCTGGTAAACGGAAAGGGAGAACTGCTTCCGGCAGTCGCTGCCGATTTTGCAGCCGGCCCGGAGAAACCTGCAAGCTATATCGGAAAAGTTGCATCTCTTTTATACACACGTTTTAAAAACGGACAGCTTCCGATCGCCATGGTATCCATGGACAACTGCTCCCATAACGGGGATAAATTATATGCGGCAATCCATACATTTGCCGAAGAATGGGCAGAAAACGGTCTTGCAGAGAAAGATTTTGTAAACTATATCAATGACAGGGAAAAGGTTTCGTTCCCATGGTCTATGATCGATAAGATCACGCCGAGACCGGATGCTTCCGTGGAAGAGATCTTAAAGAAAGATGAGATCGATGGGCTTGATCCGGTCGTTACATCCAAAAACACCTATGTAGCTCCATTTGTGAATGCAGAGGAATGTGAATATTTAGTGATCGAGGACTGGTTCCCGAACGGACGCCCAGAGCTGGAAAAGGGCGGCATCATGTTTACCGACCGCGCAACCGTTGACAAGGTGGAAAAAATGAAAGTCTGCACCTGCTTGAATCCGCTTCACACGGCTCTTGCAGTGTTTGGCTGTCTGCTTGGCTACACAAAGATCTCCGATGAAATGAAAGATGCAGAGCTTCGGAAAATGGTGGAGAGAATCGGATATACCGAGGGACTTCCGGTCGTTGTGGATCCGGGTATCCTTGATCCGAAAGAGTTTATTGATACCGTGTTAAATGTCCGCATACCGAATCCATTTATGCCGGATACACCACAGCGTATTGCCACAGATACTTCACAGAAACTTGCGATCCGCTTTGGAGAAACTGTGAAAAATTATCTTGCATCAAAAGATAAGGATATCAAAAACTTAAAACTCATTCCACTGGTATTTGCGGGATGGCTTCGGTATCTCATGGCAGTTGATGATAATGGCGAAAAATTTGAGTTAAGCCCGGACCCACTGCTTGAGACGGTCTGCCCGGTCGTTGCCGGTATCAAATTTGGTGATACAGATGTGGAAGAAATGATCCGGCCATTGCTGACAAACAGAGCAATCTTTGGCGTGGATCTTTATGAGGCCGGTCTTGCCGGACTGACGGTGCAGTATTTTAAAGAACTGATTGCCGGGGCGGGCGCAGTGCGTGCTACTTTAAAGAAGTATGTATAGGCGCTGATTCTGATGCCAAACCATTTTTCCCTGCATATCTTATAGTACAGGATGTGAATTCCTGAAAAAAATATGCAGGAGGGAAAAATGCCAGATTTTAATGTGATAAAAATTGGATGTATTGTGGTGATCCTGCTTGTTTTACTGATTGCAGCAGTGATCATCACGGTAAAAAGAGAAAAAAGTAAGAGAAAAATACGCCGGATGTGTGATGCAGAGAAAATTCAGCTTCTGAATGAACTCGCAGAACCATTCGGCTTTTGTTATGTGCCGTGTGAAGACGTGTTCACGTCGAGGGAAGATGCGTGGCAGAGAAAACAGGGGTATGAGGCGCTTTACGACAGGGCAGCAGTGGGAGCAGGCATGGTGTTTGATGCACTGCCTATCTATTTTGATTATGCTGGCGAAACCTGGCTGATCGAATTCTGGAAGGGGCAGTATGGCATCAATACCGGAGGAGAGGTTGGCGTATATCATGCGGGAAAGGTCGTCCCGGAACGATATTACAGGATCGCCCATTTTGAGGCGGTGGAAGATCAGGATATGCCGTTTATCCAGTGCAGGCTAGACCGCAGGCGGAAAAAAGTTTATTTCCTGCAGAAGCGGCACTGGTGGCTGACCGGATTTGGGATGGGGACATTTTCGAGACCATCGGATCTGATATTGGTGACGACAATACGGTTTCAGAATGAATGCATGGCAGAAGCATTTTTTGAGGGATTAAAGCGGGCGAAAGGAAAAATACCGGGGAATAAATACCGGATCTGCCGAAATGAAGTTTATGTAAGAATGGATTTTTGCATGAAATACAGATTCTGTCAGGTCATATTGCGCAGCATTGTGCAGGCATGGAACTGGTTCTGCTGTTTTCTTTACCGTCTGGTAACCCATCCATTAGTTACAGCACCTGACCGGCTTTTATTTTTGTATTATCAGCTTCCATGGTGTTTCAGACATGCGTTTGGGATTCGGGGATGGAAACATGAAAAATAAAAAGAAATATTCTTTGTTTTCATGTCAGATGAGGATCGATAAAGCACTTTCAGAGGCAGTTCACCTTCCGCTTAACAGTTGCAGCCGTTACATTATAATCAGTGACTGTCACCGGGGAGAGGGAGGAGCAAATGATAATTTCCTTAAAAACCAGCATCTGTATATGGCAGCACTGGATTATTATATTGCGCATGGTTTTACTTATTTCGAACTCGGCGATGGGGAGGAACTGTGGGAAAACAGACATTTTTCCCGTATTGAAGAAAGCCATCATGATGTCTACTGCCGGTTCGGAATATTGCAGAAACGATGTCGTCTTTACCGGATTTTCGGAAATCACAACATGGAAATGAAGGGAACATTAGGAGAGGCAATTGTTCTGGATAACTGTGAGGGCGGCAGAGATATCTGCATGATCCATGGACATCAGGCAGATTTTTTTAATTCAGTGTTCTGGAAATTATCACGCTTTCTGGTACGCTATTTCTGGAAGCCGTTAGAACGTTTTGGGGTGAGTGATCCGACGAGTGCAGCAAGAAATTATAAAAAGACAATGAAATACGAAAAATGTCTGGAAAACTGGACAAAAGAGCATGACTGTTATCTGGCAGCCGGACATTCCCACCGTCCAAGGCTGCCGGCAGATGGCAGTCTGTACCTGAACGCTGGCAGTTGTGTGCACCTATATGGTATTACAGGAATCGAAATTACGGATATGCAGTTTGTACTGGTAAAATGGAAAATGGCAACAAGACCTGATATGTCGCTTTATGTGGAGCGTGAAGTACTGATGGGACCGGTTAGTATTACCTGAATTTAAGGTACTTATAAGTACAGGTAATGAGAGGTTGACATAATATTAAATAAAAGAAAAAATATTGATTCCATGGAACTAAAAATATGAAAAATCATTTGACGGAAACGGCATTTATGATAATATATATTCATTAGTTATCGGGTGTTTTCTTACACGCGAAAGTATGTGGAGGTTCAGAAGAAAATGATTAAAGTTGTGAAATTTGGCGGCAGCTCTCTTGCAAGTGCAGAACAGTTTGCCAAGGTTGGTAAAATTATCAATGCAGATAAAGAGAGAAGATATGTAGTTCCGAGTGCACCGGGAAAAAGAAATTCCAAGGACACTAAGGTTACCGATATGTTATATGCATGTTATGACCTTGTGGAGGCAGAAGAAGATTTCCGTGTGCCGCTTATGAAGATCAAAGACCGCTATGACACAATTATCAATGGTCTGAATCTGAAATTATCATTAGAAGATGAGTTCAAAAAAATCGCAGAGAACTTCAAAAACAAAGTTGGAGTGGACTATGCGGCTTCCCGTGGAGAATATTTAAACGGTATCATCATGGCAAATTACCTTGGCTATGAATTTGTGGATGCGGCAGAGGTTATTTTCTTTGATAAAGAGGGAAATTTTGATGCAGAAAAGACGGATAAAGTGCTCAGCAAACGTCTTGCGAAGATCGAGCGTGCGGTAATTCCTGGATTTTACGGTTCTAATCCGGACGGAAGTGTCCGCACATTTTCAAGAGGCGGTTCTGATATTACCGGATCGATCGTTTCAAGAGCCGTACATGCGTCCTGCTATGAGAACTGGACAGATGTATCCGGTTTCCTGGTTGCAGATCCAAGGATCATAGACCATCCGGAAACGATCAAGACGATCACTTACCGCGAGTTAAGAGAGCTTTCTTACATGGGAGCAAGCGTATTACATGAAGATGCGGTATTCCCGGTCCGCAAAGCCGGCATTCCGATCAATATCCGTAACACCAATGCACCGGATGATGCAGGAACCTGGATCGTTGAGAGTACCTGCCATCAGTCGAAATACACGATCACGGGTATTGCAGGAAAGAAAGGTTTTGTTTCCGTCAATATTGATAAAGATATGATGAATTCAGAAGTTGGTTTCGGAAGAAAGGTTCTATCTGCATTTGAGGAAAATGGAATTTCCTTTGAGCATATGCCGTCCGGTATTGACACTATGACGATCTTCGTTCATCAGCCGGAGTTTGAGGGCAAAGAGCAGTCTGTTATTTCAGCAATCCATCGTCTGGCAAAACCAGACAGCATTGAGCTGGAGGGAGACCTTGCACTGATCGCAGTCGTTGGACGTGGTATGAAGTCTACACGTGGAACTGCAGGAAGAATATTTTCAGCACTCGCACATGCGAACATCAATGTCAAGATGATCGATCAGGGATCTTCTGAGTTAAACATTATCATTGGTGTCAGCAATGCAGATTTTGAAAATGCGATCCGTGCGATTTATGACATTTTTGTAGTGACACAGTTATAAAAAAGAAACCTGCGGCGGAATTTTATTTCCGTCTGCAGGAGCGTATATGCAGCGTACAGTCAGCACTGCTGTAACACACAATGAAGGCGACACCGTATGGAATTCATTCATGCGATGCCGCCTTCTAAACTATCTCGTCCATGGGACTTTACCTCAATTCATTTGTATTTTCTGAGCTTGTCTCAGATTCGTTTGTACTTCTTCGCTTCATCTTCAATCCGGATCTGTTATTCTTATGACTCCTGATATCGTATCATATCTGAGAATCTCGTCTGATACTGATTCATAAATCCTTTCTTAGGACCGTCATGTTTTCTTTCCTCTTTTGAATGAAAAAACGAATGCGCTTATGTTTTCGGTGGTCCGTACCTCTCTTTCTTAGTATCGTTTGGGGTAAATCGTTATCTTTCTGGTGGTTTGTACCTCTCTTTCTTAGTATCGTCTAGGGTAAATCATTATCCCTCTGGTGGTCTGTACCTTCCTTTCTGGCTACTTCGTCTCTGCAACCGTTTTTGTTTTTCTTTCGTATCTCTTTTGTTATTTTGTAATTTGATTATATCTGATAAAAATATGTTTGTCAATAAGAAAATAGATAAAATGTAAAAAAAATAAAAGATAATTAAAAATCGCGTAAAATTAATGAAAAATTCAGAAAATACAAAAAGCACAGAAAATAAAAACAAAAACGGAAAAAATGTTTGACATGAGACTCAAAACCCAAAGTTCAATGAAAGTTTGACAGGAACGGGAAGACGAATCTGGAACGGCAGAAACAGAACCTTCATATAATAATGTGAAGGGAGCGTAAAGGAGTTTGCATGGACAGACAGACAATTCTTCTGATCAGCGATATGCGTCAGGTGTATCTTGCTGAGATACTGACAAAGAAAGGTCATAATGTGCGCTGCCTCGATATCAGAAACCGTGAGACGGCATTGCAGCAGTTAGAGAAGCTGAAACGTTTTCTGGATAAGGCAGATGTACTGATCCTTCCAATTCCGGTGCAGAAAGTGCCGGAGCAGGAGATCTTTTATGATATATTAAATAAAAATCTGGAAAAGAAAACACTGGTGATGGGAGGATGCTTTTCTACAGAGCAGAGGGAACTTTTAACCGGAAGAGATATTCATTTTCTGGATTTTATGGAAGATACGGTTGTGACGGAGGAAAATGCCGTGGCAACGGCGGAGGGAACGATCGCAGAGCTTGTGGAAAAAAGTCCGTATAATATTGATGAGGCAAAAGTGCTTGTGACGGGATACGGATATTGTGGAAAAGCGATTGCAAAGAGACTTGGGGCGCTTGGCGCGCGTGTGACTGTGCTTGCGAGAAGGAAGGAAGCACGCAAAGAGGCAAAAGGTGATGGTTTTTATGCGGTGGATTTTGCGTTTGGACCGGAGGAGGCAATGGGGGCGGCGATGGTTGTCAATACGGTTCCGGCGCTTGTGGTCACGGAAAAGATTATCCGGGAACTTCCAAGAGATGCATATATTGTGGATATTGCCTCTGGGGAGGGCGGTACAGATTTTGCATGTGCGAGGGAATACGGCATCCATGCGGACCATGTGCTTGGAATCCCGGGAAAATATGCGCCGAAAGAGAGTGCGTATATTTTGGAACGCTCCGTAGAGCGGTTTATTTTGAAGGAAAAACAGGGGGAAATGTCAGATGGATTTTGATAAGTATAATATCGGTTTTGGAATCACAGGATCTTTCTGTACATTTGCAAAGGCGAGAAAAGCGGTGGAACATCTCTGTGAGATGGGGGCAAATGTGATCCCGATTTTTTCATTCAATGCACAGACCTGCGATACCAGGTTTGGCAGTGCCAAAGAATATGTGGAGGGGATCTGTGAGATCACGGGAAATGAAGGGATACGTTCCATCTGTGCGGCGGAGCCGATCGGACCGAACAATTTCCTTGATATTATGGTGATCGCGCCGTGTACCGGAAATACTGCGGCAAAACTGACCGGGGGAATCGTCGATACGCCGGTGCTGATGGCGGCAAAGGCGCATATGCGTAACGGCAAACCGCTTGTCATTGCGATTTCCACAAACGATGCTCTTGGAGCAGGGTTTAAAAATATCGGGATGCTGATGAATATGAAAAATATTTATTTTGTGCCGTTTGGACAGGACAATTATAAGAGCAAGCCAAATTCCATGGTCGCTAAGATGGAACTGCTTCCGGAGACGATCGAGGCGGCACTGCAGGGAAAACAGATACAGCCGGTACTGCAGGAGCCGTGATGAAAAAGGTAAGTATGGAATGGATGTTTCGTGAATATTTAGTCATCGTAAAAAAGAAAAGGCAGGCTGTGTTTTGCAGCCTGTCTTTTTTAATGCTTAAGCGTTTTGGGCCGCCTCTAATGCTTCACGGCACGCTTTTGCAAGCTGGTCGCCGCAGGAAGTAGGACGTCCGCCACAGCGGATGCCGCCGATTTTTTCTTCCACCTGTTCCACGGTAAGGCCTTCCACTAATTTTGGGATTGCCTGCAGGTTGCCGTTGCAGCCGCCGGTGAATTTTACGTTATGAACAATGTTTCCGTCCAGTTCTAAGTCGATCTGTGTGGAACAGGTTCCTTTTGTTTTATAAGAATAAGTCATATCAGATTCCTCCTTTGTTGTAGATCATATCCTGTGTGCCATCGCAGAAAGTGCGATTCAGTAAGAGTATAAACACAAGCGTGCAGCAGTGCAAGGACTTTTTTTGCGTTAATAAAAAATTCACAAAACGTTTACCCCTATTTTAGTTGTGGTAATACACGAAAAGTGTTACAATAACGATATTGTGCAAGGCTTAGCCTGCAAAAGGACGGAAAACAGACTTGCAAATTTGAGAAAAACAGCCAGGAATAGGAGTTTTTATGAGCGCATTTACAAAGTTATTCGGAACACACAGCGAACGCGAGTTAAAAAGAATTTACCCGCTCGTTGACAAAGTGGAGTCATACCGTGACGCCATGGGAGCACTGTCCGATGAAGAATTAAGAGACAAGACAAAAGAATATAAAGAGAGACTGGAAAAGGGAGAGACACTGGATGATCTTTTACCGGAGGCATATGCAACCGTCCGTGAAGCAGCAAAACGTGTGCTTGGAATGGAGCATTACCGCGTGCAGATCATCGGTGGTATTATCTTACATCAGGGACGTATCGCAGAGATGAAGACCGGTGAAGGTAAGACACTTGTTTCCACACTGCCTGCATACTTAAATGCCTTAGAGGGCAAGGGCGTGTGCATCGTAACAGTCAATGATTACCTTGCAAAGCGTGACTCTGAGTGGATGGGACAGATCCATGAGTTCCTCGGCTTAAAAGTCGGAGTGGTTTTAAACTCCATGACCAATGACGAGCGTCGTGAGGCATATAACTGCGATATCACTTATGTGACAAACAACGAACTTGGATTTGATTATCTGAGGGACAACATGGTTATTTACAAGGAGCAGCTTGTTCAGAGAGGACTCCATTATGCAATCATCGATGAGGTCGATTCCGTATTGATCGACGAGGCGCGTACACCACTTATCATTTCCGGACAGAGCGGTAAATCCACCCGTCTTTATGAGGCATGCGATATTTTAGCACAGCAGATGAAACGTGGTGAGGATGTACCGGAGTATTCCAAGATGGATGCCATCATGGGTATTGAGCAGGAAGAGACCGGAGATTTCCTTGTCAATGAGAAGGACAAGGTTGTCAGCCTGACACAGGAAGGTGTGAAAAAGGTTGAGCAGTTCTTCAAGATCGACAACCTTGCAGATGCAGAGAACCTTGAGATCCAGCACAATGTGATTCTTGCCTTGCGTGCACACAACCTGATGTTCCGCGATCAGGATTACGTTGTAAAGGATGATGAGGTACTGATCGTTGATGAGTTTACCGGACGTATCATGCCGGGACGCCGTTATTCAGACGGTCTGCATCAGGCAATCGAGGCAAAAGAGCATGTAAAAGTAAAACGTGAGAGCAAGACGCTTGCAACGATTACGTTCCAGAACTTCTTTAATAAATTTGATAAAAAATCAGGTATGACAGGTACTGCCCTGACCGAAGAAAAAGAGTTCCGTGATATCTATGGTATGGATGTTATCGAGATCCCGACCAACAGACCAGTCATCCGTGTGGACAAACAGGATGCTGTTTATAAGACCAAGAAAGAAAAATATCATGCAGTTGTCGAGGAAGTAAAAGCTGCACATGCAAAAGGACAGCCGGTACTGGTTGGTACGATCACGATCGATGTATCCGAGACGATCAGTGCAATGTTAAAGAGAGAGGGAATCCAGCATACTGTTTTAAATGCGAAGTTCCATGAACTTGAGGCAGAGATCGTAGCGGCAGCAGGACAGCACGGTGCGGTAACGATCGCAACCAACATGGCTGGCCGTGGTACCGATATCAAGCTGGATGATGATGCGAAGGAAGCCGGTGGATTAAAAGTTATCGGTACTGAGCGTCATGAGTCAAGACGTATTGACAATCAGCTGCGTGGACGTTCCGGACGTCAGGGAGATCCGGGTGAATCCCAGTTCTTTATCTCTCTTGAGGATGATCTGATGCGTCTGTTCGGTTCTGAAAAACTGATGGATATCTTTAATACATTAGGTGTTCCGGAAAATGAGCAGATCCAGCATAAGATGTTAACATCTGCGATCGAGAAGGCACAGACGAAGATCGAGGGCAACAACTTCGGTATCCGTAAAAACCTGCTTGAGTACGATCAGGTTATGAATGATCAGAGAGAGATCATTTACGCAGAGCGTATGCGTGTATTAAACGGCGAGAACATGCGCGATGTGATCTTCAAGATGATCACAGACCGTGTGGAGAGCTGCGTGGATACCTGTATTTCTTCTGAATTACCGAAAGAAGAGTGGGATTTAAACGAGTTAAACCAGCTTCTGACGGATATTATCCCGTTAGAGCCTGTAAATGCTGCTGATGTGGACAGTGTTAAGAATAATAAAGAATTAAAACATCTCTTAAAAGAGCGTGCAGTGAAACTGTACGAGGCAAAAGAGACAGAGTTCCCAGAGCCGGAGCAGTTCCGTGAATTAGAGCGTGTCGTACTGTTAAAAGTCATTGACCGTAAGTGGATGGATCATATCGACGCAATGGAGGAACTTAAGCGAGGCATCTATCTCAGAAGCTACGCACAAAGAGATCCCGTTGTCGAATACCGTATTGAAGGCTTCGCAATGTTCGACGAGATGATTGCCGCTATCCGTGAGGATACCGCAAGACTTGTCCTTACCGTAAAGGTAAGGATAGAAGAACCGCTTCAGCGTGAACAGGTAATGAAACCCGACGCTGAAAACGCAGGTTCTCACACGACCGTAAAGAAATCCGCTTCGGAAAAGGTCGGAAGAAACGATCCCTGCCCCTGCGGAAGCGGTAAAAAGTATAAGAAATGTTGCGGTAAGGACGAATAATTACGTTAACAGTGCTGTTTCAGCTTGTGTTCATAAAACGGACGCAAGCTGAACGCTTTAATACGACAAACGGCATAAATTATCAAAGCTTACAATGAAAGGAACTCGAAATGGCTGAGATCAAAGCATTCAGAGGACTGAGATTTACCGACAAGGCAGGAAGCACAGGCGAGGTGTGCTGTCCCCCCTACGATATTATCAGCCCCGAACAGAAAAAGCAGTATTTGGCTGAAAACCCCCACAATATCATAAGGCTTGAATTGCCGAAAACGGCTGAGGATACCGATGAGGCATACAGCAAGGCAAGAGCGTATCTCAACGAGTGGCTTGACGAAGAAATTCTGAAGTGTGACGAAAAGCCTTCAATATATATCTATGAGATGGTGTTTGACACA
>OOAZ01001557.1_pt1 | contig 14958 bp, 10 predicted proteins | sample 1671221 | NCBI WGS metagenome assembly OOAZ01 (sample SAMN06348134, study PRJEB24527) | human gut metagenome | biome: human gut; feature: ankylosing spondylitis patient; material: feces | host: Homo sapiens | place: China | collected 2015-10
TCTTCAAGCCCTTAGCATACAAGCCTGTACGTGATCTTGGATGACCTCCTGAAGCGCGTCCTTCACCACCACCCATCGGGTGATCAACAGGATTCATAACAACACCACGGTTGCGAGGACGACGCCCCATCCAACGAGTACGACCTGCCTTACCGGAAGATTCCAATCCATGATCAGAGTTACCAACGCTACCAATAGTAGCCTTACAAGCACTAAGTATTTGTCTTACCTCACCTGAAGGCAATTTAATCACACAATACTTGCCTTCTCTTGAAGTTAACTGAGCAAAATTACCAGCTGATCTTACCAAAGCTGCACCTTGGCCCGGACGTAATTCTATATTATGAATTACAGTACCAACGGGGATGTTTTCAAGCGGAAGTGCGTTACCAATCTCAGGCGCTGCATTCGCTCCAGACATCAATGTGCTACCAACTTGCAATCCATTAGGAGCAATAATATATCTCTTTTCACCATCAGCATAAAACAGCAAAGCAATACGAGCCGAACGATTCGGATCGTATTCTATAGTTTTAACAACTGCGGGTACACCGTCTTTGTTTCTCTTGAAATCAATAAGTCTGTATTTTCTCTTGTGACCACCGCCCATATAGCGCATTGTCATTTTACCAACGTTGTTGCGACCACCTGTTGAGCGCTTTCCAAATACAAGAGACTTTTCTGGTACCGATGCAGTAATCTCTTCAAAAGTACCAATAATTTTATGTCTTTGCCCCGGTGTTGTGGGCTTAAATTTACGTACTGCCATCTTTATTAAATATTGCTATAAAAATCAATAGTATCGCCTTCTTTCAATGTTACGATAGCTTTCTTATAAGCATTCGTACGACCATTGATGATTCCAGACTTAGTGTAACGGCTTTTACTCTTTCCCGAGTATTTTAGCGTATTTACATCTACTACTGTAACATTATACAAAGCTTCAATCTCACTCTTAATTTCCAACTTGTTAGCTTCAGGACGTACAATAAAGCCGAATCGATTTAACTTCTCGGTAATTGCAGTCATTTTCTCAGTAACCAACGGTTTAATAATAATTCCCATTATCTAAGCCTCCTTTTTAAATTAAGATAAGATATTCTCGATAGCCTTGAGCGAGTTTTCTGTAACAACAAGAGTTTCAGCATTCAATACATTGTAAGTATTTAATGCAGAAGCAATTGCTACATTAGCACGTTCGATGTTACGAGCTGACAAATATACATTTTTATTAGCTTCCGGCAAAACAAGAAGCAACTTTTTGTCAGCAATTTTAAGATTATTTACCATAGAAACGAAATCCTTAGTCTTTGGAGCCTCAAATGTGAAGTCTTCAACAATAATGATTGCGTTTTCTTGAGCTTTATAAGACAATGCCGACTTGCGAGCCAATGTCTTAACTTTTTTATTCAACTTAAACCAATAGTCACGAGGTTTAGGACCAAACACGCGAGCACCACCCACCAATACCGGAGAGTTGATATCACCACGACGAGCACCGCCACCACCTTTCTGACGACCTAATTTACGAGTAGAACCGCTGATTTCGCTTCTTTCTTTAGATTTATGAGTTCCCTGACGTTGGTTAGCCATAAACTGCTTAACGTCCAAATAGATAGCGTGGTCATTGGGTTCAATTCCGAAGATAGATTCGTTTAACGTAACCTTTCTTCCGGTGTCTTCACCTTTAATATTTAATACGTTAACTTCCATTATTTCTCAATTATTACGATTGAACCTTTGCAACCCGGTACCGAACCTTTAATCAAAAGAAGATTGTGTTCCGGAATCACTTTTAATACCTGTAAGTTATGTGTAGTAACGCGGTCACCACCCATTTGGCCACCCATACGCATTCCTTTGAATACTTTTGCAGGGTAAGAACATGCACCGATAGAACCCGGTTTACGAGCGCGGTTGTGCTGACCGTGAGTAGTCTGACCTACTCCACCAAATCCATGTCTTTTAACTACACCTTGGAAGCCTTTACCTTTAGAAGTACCAACAACGTCAACATAAGCCGCATCATTGAACAACTCCACTGTAATAGTGTCTCCCAAATTCAATTCTGTTTCAAAATCTTTGAACTCGGCCAAGTGTCTCTTCGGAGTTACACCAGCTTTTTTAAAGTGCCCCATCAAAGGTTTGGTAGTATGCTTTTCCTTTTTGTCCTGGAAACCTACCTGAACAGCTGCATAGCCGTCTTTCTCAACACTCTTAATCTGAGTAACTACACAAGGACCAGCTTCGATAACAGTGCATGGTACATTTTTACCATCAGCACTGAAAACGGATGTCATTCCGATTTTCTTTCCTAATAATCCTGGCATTTCAGTTAATTTTTAAATGCATTAAACTTTAATTTCTACTTCAACTCCACTCGGTAATTCCAACTTCATCAGAGCGTCTACTGTCTTAGCTGTTGAGCTATAGATGTCGATTAATCTCTTGTAAGAAGACAATTCAAACTGTTCACGTGACTTCTTGTTAACGAAAGTCGAACGGTTTACCGTAAAAATACGCTTGTGTGTAGGCAATGGAATAGGACCGCTAACAATAGCACCTGTTGCCTTCACTGTTCTAACGATCTTTTCAGCAGACTTGTCTACCAAGTTGTGATCGTAAGATTTCAGTTTAATTCTAATTTTTTGACTCATTAAATTTTAAATTAAAAAATGATTAAATATAAAGTGGGGCCGGATTAAGAGTCATTCGCTAACCCGTAGCCCCTGCTTTTTTTTATTATACTAAGTCTACGCGACCTTTCACTTCTTCAAGTACAGCCTTAGCAATAGAGCTGGAAACTTGAGCATGATGATCATAAGTCATAGACGATGTAGCACGACCCGAAGTAATAGTACGCAAAGCTGTTACGTAACCAAACATTTCTGCCAAAGGTACTTTAGCTTTTACAATACGAGCTCCAGAACGGCTTGATTCCATACCTTCTACTTGACCACGACGCTTATTCAAGTCACCAATAACATCACCCATGTTTTCTTCAGGAGTTACAACCTCCAGTTTCATAATAGGTTCAGTCAATACAGGACCTGCTTTAGCACATGCATTTTTGTAAGCCTGGATAGCACAGATCTCGAATGACAACTGGTCAGAGTCAACCGGATGGAATGAACCATCCTTCAAAACTACTTTCAGTGAATCAAGCGGATACCCTGCCAACACACCATTCTTCATTGCGGTCTGGAAACCTTTCTGAACTGATGGGATAAATTCCTTAGGAACATTACCGCCCTTCACTTCATCAATAAACTGCAAACCACCTTGTGTAAAGTCTTCGTCAACCGGACCGATTGCCACAATGATATCGGCAAACTTACCACGACCACCAGACTGCTTCTTATAAACTTCACGCAATTCAACAGTCTTAGTGATAGCTTCCTTATAGTTAACCTGAGGTTTACCCTGGTTACATTCTACTTTAAACTCACGTTTCAGACGGTCGATAATAATATCCAAATGAAGCTCACCCATACCGGAAATAATAGTCTGACCGGACTGCTCATCAGTCTTAACAGTAAATGTCGGGTCTTCTTCAGCCAGTTTAGCCAAGCCATTAGACAACTTGTCCAAATCTTTCTGAGTCTTAGGTTCAACTGCAATACCAATTACAGGATCAGGGAATTCCATTGATTCCAATACGATCGGTGCATCTTCATCACACAACGTATCACCTGTACGGATATCCTTGAAACCAACACCGGCACCAATATCACCAGCTCCAATCACCTCTACAGGATTCTGTTTGTTTGAGTGCATTTGGAACAAACGTGATACACGTTCTTTTTTACCCGAACGAGTGTTATAGATATATGAACCAGCCTCTACCTTACCAGAGTAAACACGGAAGAAAGTCAAACGTCCGACATAGGGGTCAGTTGCAATCTTAAATGCCAAAGCTGATGTTTTTTCATCCTCGCTAGGTTTACGGTCTTCCTCTGCTCCTGTAGTCGGATTAGTACCTACAATAGCAGGTGTATCCAACGGAGAAGGCAAGAACGCACAAACATAGTCAAGCAATGTCTGAACTCCCTTATTCTTGAATGAAGAGCCGCAGAACATCGGAACGATATCCATTTTCAATGTACCTGCACGCAAAGCACGCAAGATTTCTTCTTCAGTGATTGTAGAAGGATCATCAAAGAATTTCTCCATTAAAGCATCGTCAAATTCAGCCACTTTTTCGAGCATTTTCTCTCTCCATTCATTAGCTTCATCAACCAAGTTCGCCGGAATTTCTTCTACGCTATAATCTGCACCCATTGTTTCATCGTGCCACAAAATAGCTTTCATTTTGATCAAATCAACAACTCCTTTGAAGCTCTCTTCAGCACCAATAGGAATTACCACAGGGCAAGCATTTGCGCCTAATACATCCTTCATCTGGCGAACAACTTCGAAAAAGTCAGCACCAGAACGGTCCATTTTATTAACGTAACCAATACGAGGCACATTGTATTTATCAGCCTGACGCCATACGGTTTCTGACTGAGGTTCAACACCACCAACCGCACAATAAGCTGCAACAGCTCCATCCAAGACACGTAAAGAACGTTCTACTTCAGCAGTAAAGTCAACGTGTCCCGGAGTGTCAATCAAGTTTATTTTATAAGTATTTCCCGCATATTTCCAACGAGTAGTAGTAGCAGCAGATGTAATAGTAATACCACGTTCCTGCTCCTGCTCCATCCAGTCCATTGTTGCTGCACCATCATGCACCTCACCAATTTTGTGAGTCAAGCCAGTGTAGAACAAAATACGTTCTGAAGTCGTTGTCTTACCAGCATCAATGTGAGCCATGATACCGATATTGCGGGTCAAATGCAAATCATGTTTAGCCATCTTCGTCCTTTACTTATTAATTATTACTTGATTAGAATCTAAAGTGAGCGAATGCACGGTTAGCTTCAGCCATACGGTGCATATCTTCTTTACGCTTATAAGCACCACCCTGTTCGTTGAAAGCGTCAATAATCTCAGCTGCCAGTTTATCTGCCATTGATTTACCACCGCGTTTACGAGCGAAAAGAATCAAGTTTTTCATTGAGATTGACTCTTTACGATCAGGACGAATTTCAGTAGGAACCTGGAAAGTAGCGCCACCTACACGACGAGACTTTACTTCAATCTGCGGAGTTACATTATCCAAAGCTTTCTTCCAGATTTCCAAAGCTGATTTTTCTTCATTAGGAAGTTTTGTTTTCACTGTTTCCAGTGCTGCATAGAAGATCTCATAAGATGTATTCTTTTTTCCATCATACATCAAGTGATTTACGAATTTAGAAACCTTCTGATCATTAAATACCGGATCCGGAAGGATCACACGTTTTTTTGGTTTTGCTTTTCTCATTTTTTCTCAAAATAATGTTTTTGTTTGGGGCTGCACTTTTTCCGTTTACTTCAACGCTTCCTCTGAAGCATTTACTCAACCTTTATAGCTTATTCCAACAAACCAAAACTTAAATTAATATTCTTTGTTTCAGGAATTCAGTTACAATTTACTTCTTTCCTTTTCCTTTTGCAGGAGCTGCAGCTTGTCCTGCTTTAGGACGCTTCGCACCATATTTAGAACGTCTTTGTGTACGACCAGCTACGCCTGCTGTATCCAAAGTACCACGAACGATGTGATAACGTACACCCGGAAGGTCTTTCACACGACCACCACGAACCAACACGATTGAGTGTTCCTGCAAGTTATGACCTTCTCCCGGAATATAAGAGTTTACTTCCTTAGAGTTAGTCAGACGCACACGAGCAACTTTACGCATTGCTGAATTCGGCTTTTTCGGAGTAGTAGTATACACACGAACACAAACGCCACGTCTTTGAGGACATGAATCCAGTGCCGGAGATTTACTCTTCTCAACCAAAACCTCTCTTCCTTTTCTTACTAATTGTTGAATAGTAGGCATTTTGTTTGATTTTTAATTATTATATATTGTTTATTAATTTGCTGTACTAAGTCCAAAACTATACATTTTGGGCTGCAAAGTTACGAATAACATTTTAATAAACAATACTTTCTACTAATAAAAATAGTCTGTTTCTCAAAAAAGTTTTTGAAAAACAGACTACTATGTTATTTTTGCTACAAAAGCCCTTATGCTTCCCCTTTAAATCCGCTTATAGGAGGAATGAATGTTTTTCCATCCGGTCCATTATTTCCCCCATTCATTTCTTCCGGCATTCGAATAGGTCCAAAATTACGTTCGTATTTTGCAACATTCTCCTGTAATGCATACATCAAACGTTTTGCATGTTCAGGAGTCAGTACAATACGTGACTGCACTCCAGCTTTAGGTAATCCCGGCATTACACGCACAAAATCAACAATAAATTCCGAACTGGAATGGGTAATAATGGCAAGATTTGCATACGTTCCTTGAGCTACTTCTTCTTTCAACTCTATCTGCAACTGATTGTTATTTTTTTCGTTTTCCATGATTTTATACTTTAGCATTAAAAAAATATTCTGAATTTCAAGGTCCCCAACTTCTATTCTTTGGTTGGAGTACAAATATAGACATTTATTTGTAATAATACAACATACTGATTATTCTATATAATTTTCCTATAGCATTTACTATAAACCTAAAGAGGCTGATTTCTTAAACAGAAATCAGCCTCTTTTACAGTGTATGTATTAAAAATTACTCTACCTCACTATAATCGAGTACATTCTTACGATTAGCAAGAATGCGATCATATTCTTCCTTCGAACCAACAATAATCTTTTCGAATTCACGCTGACCGGTACCGGCAGGAATCAAGTGACCACAAATCACATTCTCCTTCATACCCTCCAATCTATCAACCTTACCATTGATGGCAGCCTCATTCAAAACTTTCGTTGTTTCCTGGAATGATGCAGCAGACATGAAACTTGAAGTTCCCAAAGCGGCACGGGTAATACCTTGCAGAATCTGAGTAGATGTAGCAGGAATAGCATCACGTACCTCAACAGGCTTCAAATCACGACGTTTCAACATACTGTTCTCATCACGCAACTTACGGGCAGTAACAATCTGACCCGGCTGTAAATTCTGAGAATCACCAGAGTCAACAACTACTTTCTTGCCCCAAATACGATCGTTTTCTTCCATGAACTCTTGCTTATCCACTACCTGCTGTTCCAAGAAGCGAGTATCGCCCGGCTCATCGATTTCTACCTTACGCATCATTTGACGAACAATAATCTCAAAGTGTTTGTCGTTAATCTTCACACCCTGCAAACGGTAAACGTCTTGCACTTCATTTACGATATATTCCTGTACAGCCGTGGGACCTTTAATGGCCAAAATGTCAGCAGGAGTAATCGCACCGTCAGATAACGGAGTTCCGGCACGAACGTAGTCATTCTCCTGAACCAATATTTGTTTAGACAGATTCACCAAATACTTTTTCACTTCACCTGTCTTAGATGTGACAATAATTTCACGGTTACCACGCTTAATCTTACCCATAGTAATTTCACCGTCTATTTCAGAAACGACAGCAGGATTAGATGGGTTACGAGCCTCAAACAGTTCTGTAACACGAGGAAGACCACCAGTGATATCACCAGCCTTGCCTACAGCACGAGGAATCTTCACAATAATGTCACCAGCTTTCACTGCCTGACCGTTTTCAACCACAACATGCCCCCCCACGGGTAAGTTATAAGTACGGATCAAATTACCATCCTCGGTTACAATATGGGCAGAAGGTACTTTTGTCTTATCCTTAGACTCGATAATGATAATTTCACGCAAACCGGTAGCTTCATCAGACTCTACCTTATAAGTTACGTTTTCAACCACACTCTCGAATTCAATCTTACCAGTAGCCTCTGTAATAATAACAGCGTTGAACGGATCCCACTTAGCAATCAGTTTTCCCTTCTCAACAATATCACCGTCCGCAGCATATAATTTTGAACCATAAGGCACATTATGAGTTGACAGGATAATCCCTGTATTCACATCGATAAAGCGGACTTCAGCCAAACGACCGACTACCACTTTCACAGCCTCACCCATTTCATCAACCGTATCTACCGTACGCAATTCTTCGAATTCCAAACGTGCATTATTCTTGGCCACAATGCTTGCATTAGCAGCCATATTACCTGCGATACCACCGGCATGGAATGTACGCAATGTCAACTGTGTACCCGGCTCACCAATAGATTGGGCAGCGATTACGCCGACTGCTTCACCTTTCTGAACCATACGACTGGATGCCAAGTTACGTCCATAACACTTAGCACATACCCCTTTCTTAGATTCACAAGTTAATACCGAACGGATTTCAACGCTTTCAATCGGAGAATCCTCGATTTCCTGCGCAATATCCTCTGTAATCTCCTCTCCACCGGCTACAATCAGTTTACCAGTAGTAGGATGGACGATATCATGTACAGAAACACGTCCTAGAATACGTTCGTACAAAGTAGCAATAACTTCATCGTTATTCTTCAAAGCCGTACAAACCAAACCACGAAGTGTTCCACAGTCTTCTTCATTGATAATCACATCATGCGACACGTCTACCAGACGGCGGGTCAAGTATCCCGCATCAGCAGTCTTCAACGCTGTATCCGCCAAACCTTTACGAGCACCGTGGGTAGAAATAAAATACTCTAACACAGACAAACCTTCTTTAAAGTTTGAAAGAATAGGGTTTTCAATAATCTGTGCGCCTTCAGCACCGGCTTTCTGCGGTTTTGCCATCAAACCACGCATACCAGACAACTGACGAATCTGTTCTTTAGAACCACGGGCCCCGGAATCAAGCATCATAAATACTGAATTGAAGCCTTGGTCATCATTCTTAATCGTCTTGTAAAGTATATCAGACAGGTCACTGTTCACGTGAGTCCATGTATCGATAACCTGGTTATAACGTTCATTGTCAGTAATGAAACCCATATTATAGTTCATCATAATCTGTTCCACTTTCTCATTACCACGTTTTACCAGTTCTTCTTTTTCTTTCGGGATAATAATATCACCCAAGTTGAATGACAGACCACCCTTGAACGCCATATAGTAACCTAAGTTCTTAATACCATCCAAGAATTCACAAGCACGTGCAACACCGACAGCTTTGATAACATCACTAATGATATCTCGCAAAGACTTTTTGGAAATAATGGTATTCAAGTACCCCACTTCCGCTGGAACGATTTCATTTACAATCACACGCCCTACGGAGGTTTCTTTCATCATCACATCTACGATTTTGCCATCTTTGTCCAAGTCCTTCACCACTACGTTGACGATAGCATGAATATCCACTTTACCTTCATTATAAGCAATCAAAGCCTCTTCCGGACCGTAGAAAGTCAAGCCTTCACCTTTAGCCCCTTTTCTCAGCTTGGTAATATAATACAAACCAAGTACCATATCCTGTGCAGGCACAGTAATAGGAGCACCATTAGCAGGATTCAGAATGTTATGAGCTTGAAGCATCAACATCTGTGCTTCCAGAATCGCATCATTACTCAAAGGCAAGTGAACCGCCATCTGGTCACCATCGAAGTCGGCATTGAACGCTGTACAAGCCAACGGGTGCAATTGAATAGCTTTACCTTCAATCATATGCGGTTGGAAAGCCTGAATACCCAAACGGTGCAGAGTCGGCGCACGGTTCAGCAATACAGGATGACCTTTCATGACATGTTCCAAGATATCCCAGATCACAGGCTCCTTGCGGTCTACAATCTTCTTTGCAGATTTTACAGTCTTCACAATACCACGTTCAATCAACTTACGGATGATAAACGGCTTGTAAAGCTCTGCAGCCATCAGTTTAGGGATACCACATTCACCCATCTTCAATTCAGGACCAACAACGATAACCGAACGAGCAGAGTAGTCAACACGCTTACCCAGCAAATTCTGACGGAAACGTCCTTGCTTACCCTTCAAGCTATCGGACAGTGATTTCAATGGACGATTAGCGTCAGTCTTCACTGCACTTGATTTACGTGAGTTATCGAACAAGGAATCGACAGCCTCCTGCAACATACGTTTTTCGTTACGCAAAATCACTTCGGGAGCCTTGATTTCAATCAGTCGCTTCAAACGGTTGTTACGGATAATCACACGACGATACAAGTCATTCAAGTCAGAGGTAGCGAAACGGCCACCATCCAACGGAACCAATGGACGCAGTTCAGGAGGAATAACCGGCACAATACGTACAATCATCCATTCAGGTTTATTACGTCCGCGAGATGCACGGAACGATTCAACTACCTGCAGACGCTTCAAAGCCTCGTTCTTACGTTGCTGCGAAGAATCATTACTTGCTTTATGACGTAATTCATAAGATAAAGCATCCAAATCCAAAGTTGAGAGCAGATCATAAATGGCTTCTGCTCCCATCTTAGCTATAAACTTATTCGGATCTGTATCTTCCAAATATTGGTTTTCTTTAGGAAGTGTATCCAAGATATCCAAATACTCTTCTTCAGAAAGCAAATCATATTTATTAATGCCATCTTCAGCCTTCACACCCGGCTGGATAACCACATAACGTTCATAATATACAATAGCGTCTAGTTTCTTTGTAGGCAGCCCCAACAAATAACCGATCTTGTTCGGCAATGAACGAAAATACCAGATATGCGCTACAGGCACAACTAACTGAATATGTCCCATACGTTCACGACGGACCTTCTTTTCAGTCACTTCAACGCCACATCGGTCACAAACAATACCTTTATAACGGATACGTTTGTACTTACCGCAATGACATTCGTAATCTTTCACCGGACCGAAAATACGCTCGCAGAACAAACCATCACGTTCCGGTTTGTAGGTACGGTAGTTGATCGTTTCAGGCTTCAACACCTCACCGCTCGAATTCTCAAGGATTTCTTCGGGTGAAGCCAAGCCAATTGAGATTTTCGAGAAATTACTCTTTATCTTAGTTTCTTTTCTAAAAGCCATACTTCCTTATTTATAATGTAAAGAGTTATATTTTTTTATTATTCAAGGTTGATACTCAAGCCAAGACCTCTCAGTTCGTGTAACAATACATTCAGAGATTCGGGGATACCCGGAGTTGGCATAGGTTCACCTTTCACAATAGCTTCGTAAGCCTTTGAGCGTCCTACAACGTCATCAGACTTAATGGTCAGGATTTCCTGTAAGATATGTGCTGCGCCGAATGCTTCAAGCGCCCAAACTTCCATTTCTCCGAAACGCTGACCACCGAACTGTGCCTTACCACCAAGCGGCTGCTGAGTAATAAGGGAGTACGGACCGATAGAACGGGCATGCATCTTATCTTCAACCATGTGCCCTAGTTTCAACATATAAGTTACACCCACTGTTGCAGGTTGGTCAAAGCGTTCGCCTGTACCACCATCACAAAGATAAGTCTTACAATAACGAGGCAATCCAGCTTTATCTGTCCATTCATTTAAATCATCCATAGAAGCACCGTCAAAAATAGGAGTAGCAAATTTCACACCCAACTCTTTTCCGGCACGACCTAATACGGCTTCGAAAATCTGACCAATATTCATACGAGAAGGCACACCCAACGGATTCAATACGATATCTACTGGAGTACCATCTGCTAAGAACGGCATATCTTCCTGACGAACCACACGAGAAACAATACCCTTGTTACCGTGACGTCCCGCCATCTTATCACCTACACCAATCTTACGCTTCTTGGCAATATAAACCTTAGCCATCTGAATAATGCCCGCAGGAAGTTCATCACCGATAGTGATAGCAAACTTCTTACGCTTTAATTCAGCATCCAATTCTTTATATTTCTTCAAATAATTCATCACCAAGTCACGAATCATGTCATTCTTATGAGCATCAGCTGTCCACTTGCTCAACTGGATAATAGTATAATCCAATGATTCCAAATCGCGTTTGGTGAACTTCGCCCCCTTGGCAATAACTTCCGTTCCCAAATAATCTTTCACTCCTTGGGAAACCTTACCATTAGTCAAAACCAATAGTTTCTCAATCAAGATATCTTTCAGTTTTGCTGCCTTTTCTTCGAATTCATCATTCAGTTTAGGCAGAATAGCCTTATCGGCATTCTTCTCACTTCTGCTCTTGATAACACGTGAGAACAACTTCTTGTCAATAACGACACCACGTAATGACGGAGAAGCTTTCAATGAAGCATCCTTCACATCACCTGCCTTATCACCGAAAATAGCACGAAGCAATTTTTCTTCCGGAGAAGGATCTGATTCACCTTTCGGAGTAATCTTACCAATCAGGATATCACCCGGTTCGATACGTGCACCTACACGTACAATACCGTTTTCATCCAAATCTTTAGTAGCTTCTTCACTCACGTTAGGAATATCAGAAGTTAATTCTTCCATACCGCGTTTCGTTTCGCGGACCTCCAAAATATATTCATCAACGTGTACAGAAGTCAGCAAGTCCTCACGTACAACGCGTTCATTCAATACAATAGCATCCTCGTAGTTATAACCTTTCCAAGGCATATAAGCCACCAACAGGTTTTTACCCAATGCAAGCTCACCACCCTGAGTTGAATATCCTTCAGTCAGGATATCACCCTTCTTCACACGCTGTCCTTTATCACAAGTAGGACGGAGGTCAATGGTCATGCTCTGATTAGTCTTACGGAATTTAGGAATTCTGTATTCCTTCAAAGCAGGTTCAAAGCTTACAAATTCTTCATCTTCATTTCTGTCATACAAGATACGAATAGTTGTTGCATCGACATATTCTACAACACCATCACCCTCTGCTGCAATCTGAGTACGAGAGTCTTCAACCAACTGTTTTTCAATACCTGTACCTACAATAGGAGCCTCTGTACGCAACAAAGGAACTGCCTGGCGCATCATGTTTGATCCCATCAATGCACGGTTAGCATCGTCATGTTCCAAGAACGGAATCAAAGAAGCAGCGATAGAAGCAATCTGCTGTGGAGAAACATCCATCAACTCTACCTGGTCAGGAGTAACAACAGGATAATCAGCATCACGACGAGCTTTTACTTTCTCACGAACAAATTTGCCTTCATCATCCAATGGAGCATTACCCTGAGCGATTATCTTATCCTCTTCCTCTTCGGCTGTCAGATATTCAATACCTTCATCAGATATATCCACCTTACCATCAGCTACTTTACGATAAGGAGTTGAAATAAAGCCAAGCTCATTAATCTTAGCATACACACACAAAGAAGAAATCAAACCGATATTCGGACCTTCAGGAGTTTCAATCGGACACAAACGACCATAATGAGTATAGTGTACGTCACGAACCTCAAAACCAGCACGTTCACGTGACAGACCACCAGGTCCTAACGCTGACAAACGACGCTTGTTAGTGATTTCAGCCAATGGATTAGTTTGATCCATGAACTGCGACAAAGCATTTGTTCCAAAGAATGAATTGATAACAGAAGAAATAGTCTTCGCATTAATCAAATCAATCGGAGTAAACACTTCATTGTCACGCACATTCATACGCTCACGGATGGTACGAGACATGCGTGCCAGACCAATCGCAAATTGATTGGACAACTGTTCTCCTACAGTACGTACACGACGGTTACTCAAGTGGTCAATATCATCAACATCCGCTTTAGAGTTAATCAGCTCAATCAGATACTTAATGATTTCAATAATATCTTGTTTTGTCAATACCTTCACATCCATGTCCGTAGTCAGTCCCAACTTTTTGTTGATTCTGTAACGTCCTACCTCGCCAAGGTCATATCTTTTTTCAGAGAAGAACAGGTTATTGATAACCTCACGAGCACTGGCATCATCAGCCGGATCTGCATTACGCAACTGACGGTAAATGTAAAGTACAGCCTCTTTTTCAGAGTTGCTCGGGTCTTTCTGAAGGGTATTAAATATAATAGAGTAGTCGGATGAATTCGCTTCTTCCTTGTGAACAAGGATATTCTGAACGCCTGAGTCTATAATTTCATCGATATGATCCTCTTCAATCACAGTTTCACGGTCGATAATAACCTCATTACGTTCAATAGAAACAACTTCACCTGTGTCTTCATCTACGAAATCTTCTGTCCATGTTTTTAAAACACGAGCAGCGAGTTTTCTTCCTACGACTTTCTTCAAGTTAGTCTTATTAACCTTAACGTCTTCAGCCAAATTGAAGATTTCGAGGATATCTTTATCATTTTCAAAACCTACAGCTCTTAACAGAGTAGTAACAGGCAATTTCTTTTTACGGTCGATATACGCATACATTACATTGTTAATATCTGTAGCGAATTCGATCCATGAACCTTTGAATGGAATAATACGGGCAGAGTACAATTTAGTACCGTTAGCATGTACGCTCTGACCAAAGAACACGCCCGGAGAACGGTGCAACTGAGAAACAACTACACGCTCAGCACCATTAATAACAAAAGTTCCTTTCGGAGTCATATACGGAATAGGACCCAGATAAACATCCTGAATAACCGTATCGAAATCTTCATGATCAGGATCAGTACAATACAACTTCAGTTTTGCTTTCAAAGGCACGCTGTATGTGAGCCCGCGCTCCAAACACTCGTCTATTGAATAGTGAGGCGGATCAATGTAATAGTCCAAGAATTCAAGGACAAAGTTATTACGAGTGTCAGCAATAGGGAAGTTTTCAGCGAACACCTTATACAGCCCGTCATTCTTACGCTTTTCGGGCGGGGTATCCAACTGTAAAAAGTCTTGGAATGACTTCAATTGCACTTCCAAGAAATCCGGATACTTCATCGGATTCTTGATGGAAGCAAAATTAACTCTTTGATTTTCAGTATTTGAAGACATTTGTTAATATTTTGTAGAACTTAATAATAATATAGACACAAAAAGGTTAAGAATCCTCTACCAGAGGATTCCTAACCGTATTACCTGATACTCAGGCTAATATTATTTAAGCTCAACTTCAGCTCCAGCTTCTTCCAAAGTTTTCTTCAGTG
>OOAZ01001562.1_pt1 | contig 14944 bp, 6 predicted proteins | sample 1671221 | NCBI WGS metagenome assembly OOAZ01 (sample SAMN06348134, study PRJEB24527) | human gut metagenome | biome: human gut; feature: ankylosing spondylitis patient; material: feces | host: Homo sapiens | place: China | collected 2015-10
CCGAATCCGATGCCATGAGTAAAGATATGAAAAAACGAGGTTTCAAGTTCTTCGGAACTACGATTTGCTACGCCCATTTGCAAGCTTCAGGTTTTATCAACGATCATTTGACAGACTGTATTTGCCGGAAAGTTCCACAACAGAATTATTAACTCTGTTAACACTATCATCACCTTTTATCGGAAACCTCAATATGTCTTTTCCTCCTTTTCTTTTCGAGAAAAATAGCAACGATATGACAGCCGGGATTGAATTCAAGACTATAAGGGTATCTGTAATTCAATAGTTTCATGCATATATCTTGACTGAGCCGAAAAGAAAGAGATGTTCTGTTCCCAGATTGCATAACAAGACATTTTTTGGCTTTGTGAGAGCAGTTGCTCTCACCTTTTGGGGCATCTCTCACCTCATCTCTCACCCTTTAAACGCTTTATTCATCGGGGGAAAGTGATAAAAGATGAGAGCATGAGAGATAAAATGTGTTTTTTGCATTGATAGGAGTAGTCCCGAAAGTTAACGGCATAACTTTCGGAAACAATGGAAGAAACTTCCTAAACTTATGCTGTCAGTTTGTAAAAACCTCCCGTCGTGAAAGGGAAAATGTTCCGAGGAAAGACAACCTGTTTTATACGAATGTTCATGCGGCACTTCATGAACGTTCACGTAGGACTATATATACGTCCGCGTGAGGTTACACATATATATGTGGGAATCATCAATTTTTTGTTCATGTACAAAAACACAAGTTCCTATGCAAAAAAGATAAGGATGTTTTTTAAAAACATAAGTTCATTTTAAAAAAAGAACAAGACCTTTTTAAAAAACGAACTTATGTTATTTACCAACTTTTGCAAGCTAAATAACTTCTCTGCCAATCATCAAGATACACCTTCACCGGAAATCAAACTTCAGCCTGACAGGCACACTTAATTGTAACCGGCATTTTGCCCGAACTCTTCTTTATTGATAATGGCATCCAGTTGAGTCTGAGGAATAGGACGTAGCAAATGATGCTCTTTTATATTCACTTTCGCATCCGGATTGTATGCTTTTACTCTTTCCAGCAGCTTACCGGTACGCTTCAAATCGAACCAACGTTGCTGCTCTCCTCCCAACTCACGGGCCCGTTCATCCAAAATAAAATCCAATGTCAACTGTTCCGGCTTTATCTCCATGGCGGCTTCCTTGCCGGGAATAGCTGCTCTTCTCCTTACCTCATTGATATAAGATGTTCCAGAGGCATTATCGTTCAAGAATAATTCAGCCTCGGCAGCTATCAGATACAACTCAGCAAGACGAATGACCACACCATGTCTCACACTTCCCGTATAATTCACTGACTCACGAGACGGATCAAGAAATTTTTTGAAAGTCACATTCTGAACCCTATTCTTGACAGAGCCATCGGCATTGTAAACAAAATCCTTGTCTATGGTGATATAATCGTGTTTAGCTTCCTCTGCATCGGACACACTATATTTAGTAAAGAAAATAGCCGTATCTCCCGGTGAGATATAAGTACTGTTCGTATTGTTACAAATCCATGCCTGCTGGAACACATCATCATAACGGGCATCCATCTTTTCATCGAACAGGTTCAGATAATACAGCGTAGGCATATATCTGTTGAAACTGCGACCATATTCTATGGAGCGCGTAACAGGTTTCTTACCGTCTTTATCGAGTACCTGATCATAACACATCACCCACAACAGATGTGAAGGGTTATTACCCGGTGTCCTCCAAATGATGGGGTTCCCGTCAGGACCTTCTTCAATGGAAGTTCCGAATATCTCACTCTTTGTGTACATACAAACAAACACATTCTCTTTTACATCATTACATTTATAAATATCACAAAGGTCCGAATAATCTTCTGCCAAGCTATAACCATAATTGTTAATGACATTACGAGCATATTTCAACGCTTCCTCATAATTTTTATTATACAGATAAACGCGTGCCAGAAACGCTTCTGCCGCACCTTTGGTAGCACGCCCGTAATCGGAAGTGGAAACCGGTAATTTAGCCACCGCCTCTTTTAAATCGGCTATAATCTGAGTATAAAAATCCTCTTCGGACGAACGGTAAACGTAACCTGACGGCTCGGTACATTCTTCTGTCGTTAAATAAACACCTCCCCATGTCTCTACAATATGCCATAGATAAAGAGCCCGCAAGAAATAGGCTTCCCCCATACGGATATCTTTAACCGAAGCTGAAAGTTCAGAGCTAGGCAAACGGTTCAAGGCAGTGTTACAAGTATTCAATGCCGAATACAAACGTTCCCACTCTTTAGTTATCGCATTGCTGGAACCTTGTAATGACGAGTTATAATCGGAAAGCTCAGCTTCGGCACAACCATTTCCCCGGGTAAATATATCCGTTCCCAACTCTGTCATTGATGTGGCATATTCCTGTCCATACCAAAAACGCAACGGTGTGTAACATGAGTTAATCAGAGCTTCCGCACCCGATTCGGTTTTATAAAAAGTATCAGCGGTCAATCCGCTGGGATTTTCCTCTGTCAGGAAATCATTACATGAGCTCAAGGTTGCCGCCATACAGCTGAGCAAACACCATTTATATAATTTATTCATACCTGTTCGCTTGTTTAGAAATCAACATTAATACCAAATACTGCTTGTTTTGTCATCGGATAGCTCAAGGAGCCTCCTCGTTCGGGATCATAATTGTCTAAATGACTGAAAGTAAAGAAATTCTTTAATGAACAATAGATACGGATATTAGAAGCATGAATCTTCCCGATCCATGATTTAGGCAACTGATATCCCAAAGTGATTTCTTTAATCTTCAAATACGAACCATCCACGTATCCCAATGCATCTAATTTGGAAGAATCCGAATAACTTTTTTCCGGACGGGGAAATTCGTTAGTAGGATTCTCCGGAGTCCAATAGTTTACTTTAATACCCGGATCTCCCTGAATACGGTATGAGCCGTAACCGTTGGCTTCCGAATGTAACATTTGCCCTTGTCTCCAATACATGAAAACGCGCAAATCAAAGTTCTTGTATTTGAATGTATTGTTCAACCCCATTACGAAATCGGGAGTTTCCGAGCCCAAGATGATACGGTCATTATCATTGTCTATTGAACCATCCTTATTCTGGTCCTTTATTTTTATACGTCCCGGCTTCTCACCATACTTAGCTGCTTCCGCGGCCTCGTCAAGCTGCCAAATACCGATTTTCTCCAATCCATAATGTGTCTTGATGGAATGCCCTACAAACCAACCGTTACTGATATCACGGTCAGTTCCATCTGCCAGCTCAGTAATTTTCTCTCTGTTCAAAGTAAATGTATAATCGGTATTCCAAGAGAAATCCTTTTGATTGAAATTTTGGGTATTAATAACTAATTCCACACCTTTATTCTCAGTTTTTCCTACATTATCCCATGCCAAAGAATATCCGGTAGAACTAGGTACTTTCTTCTGCATCAACAAATCTGATGTCTTTTGTTGATAAATATCCAATGAACCACTGATACGGTTATTGAAGAAACCGAAGTCAATACCGATATTAGCCGTTGCTGTTTTTTCCCAGCCCAGATTATAATTCGGTGTCAAAGCTGGATAGTAGCCATAGGCTCCGTTTTCCGTATTATTTATGAGATAAGCATACATGGTCTTTCCCAATCCTCCCTGAGTCTGATAGGCAGAAACAGCACTGTTTCCCGAAATACCATAACTCAGCCGAAGTTTCAAATTGGAAAGTTGTTCTACGTTCTTCAAAAAATTCTCTTCATTCATACGCCAAGCCAAAGCCACAGATGGGAAGACCCCCCACTGATGATCTTTTGCCAATACAGATGAACCATCCTGACGCAAAGTCACAGTCATCAGGTATTTCTCATTGAATTTGTAGTTGATACGCCCAAAGAAAGATGCCATAGTGGTTTGTACATAACTGCTGGATATCTGCTGACTATCCTGCAAACCACCCAAATTATAAAACAACATAGTGGATGAAATAAGGTTATGCCCCGCACCCTTATATTCCTCGGCCACATTTTTATATAATGCGTTACCAGCCATCAGACTCAGATTATGTTTTCCTAATGTGAACGAATAAGCCAATGTATTTTCCCACGACCAATTGACGTCACTATGATTGGTAGCATCCGCCAACGAATAATTTCCCGCTCCGTCTAACGTATATGTATCAGCAAAATGTCCTGTACGGATATCTTTCTTGTCAAAGCCAAAAGTAGAAGTCAGTGTCAAGTCCTTGATAATGTTCCAGGTAGCCCCTACATTCCCCACCAAATGGCTGGTCAGCCGGTTATTTTTATAGGCTCCGGAAACTTCTTCGGCTATGGGGCTAATGGTCTGCCCATCATTAAAAGGAAGCACATTGATAGAACCATCTTCATTATATACATCTCCATAGGGAGCGTAATAAATAGAACGGTTGAAAGGATCACGTCGGATATTCTGATCCAAATAGGTATATACCACATTGGCATTCAATTTCAAGTTATCAGTGAGCTTATGCGATAAGGATAAGGTTGCATTATAACGGTCCATATCATCCATCTTCACCAAACCGTCTTCGGACATATATTCAAAAGCCAGATTGAATGTTGTTTTCTCCGTACCATTTGAAATATTGACAGAATGGGACATCTGGCTACCCGTTTGCATCAGCATATCCACCCAGTCTACATTTTGATTGGATTTTACCGCATCATAAGCAGAACCAAAAATTTTGGCATCATCTTCAGGACCTCCCCACTGGCCGTCCGTACGATAAGCCTCTCTCTTGAAGTCGGCCCATTCGGACAAATTCATTCTATCGGGATAAGCAGCTACGGAATTGATGGAATAATAACCGTTATATGAAACCTTGGTCTTGCCTACAGCCCCTTTCTTTGTAGTGATCAAGATAACTCCGTTAGCACCGCGAGAACCATAAATAGCGGTGGAGGAAGCATCCTTCAGAATTTCCATGGATTCTATGACATTGGGATTGATATCAATATCTGTCCCATAGGGCACTCCGTCTACAATAATCAGCGGAGCATTCGAAGCGTTCAATGACCGATTACCGCGAATGGAAAAGGACAAGCCCGAACCTGTCTGACCACTTGATTTAGTCATATCCAGTCCAGCCACTTTCCCTTGCAGGCTTTCCAAAGCATTCGTCGTAGGAACAGCAATAATGTCCGCTTGCTTGATGGAGGTCATAGAACCGGTCAAGTCCCGTTTCTTTACAGTACCATAACCAATGACTACCACTTCATCCAATTCTTCCGTATCTTCTTTCAAAATTACCTTTACCGGAGTTCCCGGCTTAATGACAGCCTCTTGTGAAAGCATACCGATATAACTGATTTCCAATTTTTTCGTGTCCGCAGGGACCGACAAGGAGAAATTCCCCTCGAAATCGGTAATGGTTCCTATAGATGACTTCCCCGCCACTTTCACATTAGCACCGATGACAGGCTCACCGGTACTGTCTAGAACTGTACCTGTTACGGTAACATTTTGTGCATAAACATTCCCGACACTCATCACCAGGAATGAAAGCACAAACAAAATAAACCTACTTTGTTTCATGTTCTTCATTGTTTTCATTTATAGTATCATTTAAAGTTTTTAGCACTGCAAAGATGAATAAAAACAAAAACCGGATATTGCATTATTCAGTCTAAGATTTATAAAATCCGGTTTGAGAATAACAAAAACAGAGTTATCCGAATATAAATCGATTTAGGCTAACAGGAGGGAATCTGAAAATCCCGGCATTCTGTCTTTTTGCCATTCTAAACATAATGAAGAATCCGAATACACACACTATTTTGCGTTAACAGATTCTTCATTACATTCAAAAGACCAAAGTAAAAAGGGTAATGCAATATAGCTTTTTGAAGCTTTCTTATTTTTCCTATTCTATTTCACTTATAGAAAAAAGAGTATTTCTACGCTCCATCCGCACATTTTCTCCAGTTAGCTGACATGATGATTCCAAACGGATATCAGAAGATGACGCACCTATTTTAAATGTATATTGACCACCGGCTATAGTCCATCCATTATTTGCATAATAAGCCATTTGCTGAAGAGAAACCTTAAAACTTATTATTTTCGATTCGCCGGGGTTCAAATTCACACGGGCAAACCCTTTTAGCTGTATAGGTTTGAGAAATTCCGAGGAAGTAGGAGACAGATAAAGTTGCACAACTTCAGTACCTGCACATTTTCCTGTATTTTTCACCTTACAGCTAACCTCAATCAAATCATCAGTTGTTTGTGCAGTAGACGGAACTTTTATATCACTATATTCAAAGGAAGTATATGAAAGCCCAAAACCAAACGGATAAGCTATTCTTTCTTGGAATTCACCATTGTTATAACAATAAAGTTCTTTATCTTCAGTCTTAGGATAGCTAACGCATAATTTTCCGGACGGATTGACATTGCCTAACAAAATATCAACAACAGCATTTCCTCCTTCTTCGCCCGGATACCACGCTTGCAGAATAGCTGAACAACCTGCTTCTACTTCGTCAATCACTTGTGGACGTCCACCAAACATAACCAGAACAACCGGTTTACCTGTAGCAATCAGTTCTTTTAAAAACTGTTCCTGATCTCCCGGCAAACAGATACCTTTACGTTGCCGAGCCTCTCCGCATAAGGTAGGATTCTCTCCTAATGCAGCAATAATCACATCACTTTCCGAAGCTACATTTATGGCAGCCTGCCAGTTAGTAGAATCGGATGATTCCATTAACATCATATTCAAGCGTTCAGTTCTAGGATCTCCTTCACGGATAATGGAAGTCTCATTTTTTGCACTCCAATCACATCCGCGTTCATAGTCCACAGTGAATCTACCATTCGCCTTGTGCTTAAAAGCATCATATACAGAAACAATTTTAGGACTGTCAGGGTCTATTTTTCCTCCCCACCAGAATGCCTGCATAGACTGATATGTATAATCTCCTAACATACACCAATATGTATTTGCGTTCGGCCCTACCAAAGCTATTTTCCTATATTTGCCAGAGAGGGGCAATACATTGTTATTTTTTAACAAGACAATGGATTGACATGCCAAGTCATAAGAAGTTTTACGATATTCGGGGCAATCCAAATCCAAATTTCCTGTTGCATAAAGCTTCCGGTCTGTAGATAATAAGCCCAGACGTGCTTTCAACATTAATGCACGTTTTACCGCAATCTCAAAATATTTCTCATTAACCAAACTGTCTCCTATTAATTCGGGCAGATATTTATAACAGTTATTTGATGGTAATTCAATGTCATTACCTGCGGTTAGAGCCTCAACAGCCCGTTGTTTCAAGATATCAGGATTTCCTTTTTGACTAGCATATCCTACTGCCCCATAGTCACTGACCACTACTCCGTCAAATCCAAGATATCCACGTAATATTTTATTCAGAAGAGTATCGCTGGATACGGCTTGTTCACTACGGAACCGGCCATAGGATGTCATCAAGACCTTACATCCCGCCTGTCGTATCATAGCTTCGTGTGGCAAAAGCACTTCCTCATAAATTTCTTTCCAACTCAAAGAAGAGCCTCCACCATATCCCAAAAAATGCTTGGTGCACGCAGCAACTCCATTTTTCAATCCTTTCTTCTGCAGACCTTCCACAAAAGCGACTCCCATAGCTGCACTAAGATACCCATCTTCACCATAGGATTCTTCTATACGTGGCCAATGAGCGGTACGTATGAGATCGACCATGGGTGACAAAGCAAGAGTAGCGCCAACAGAGCGCATGACTTCCGCCGTTTGTTCCGTTTTTACTGTAGCCAGTTCCGGATTCCATGTGCAGGCTATACCCAATTGTTGGGGATAAACGGTCGCTCCTTTGGCAGCCAGTCCGGTAATGGCCTCTTCGTGAAATATGGCTGGTATACCTGAGGGAGTCTCATGTATCAGATAATTTTGAAGATCACGCACAAAATCACGCAGTTCATTTGGTTCCATATCTAAAGCGCAAGCATATTGACAAATATGCCCTATACCGTCAGATATCTTCTCTTTACACTTTTCTAATGACAGTTTTCCATCCTCCATTATTTCTTTCGGACGAATACCATACAATTGTGCAACTCTTTCGGCTTGTGTCATCCTACTATAAAGCGTATCTACTTGCAGGCTCATTTCCCGAATGTCGAAATCCTCAATTGTTTTTTCATGGGTTTTAGAAGTACAACCGATAAATCCTAAAGATATTAGTATAAAACAGTAAATTGATATTTTTTTCATATTTGAATTTATATCAGAAAATATTCTTGTAAAATCAAAGACAACTTGAAATAAAAGTATAAGTCTGTCCTGCTTCAGTAGCTACATCATATAAATAAGAATCTTTCAATTCCACTCCTTTCAATGGAGCTTTCTCACTAACCAGCGGACGACTGATTTCTTGCTTTTCAAACAAGGGATTAGGATTATCTCCTTCCGCTTTAACCAATGTCATACCATCCATCGCCAAAGTATTGTGCACACGTAAGCGAAGATTACCACCGATAGTAGATTTGATAATTGCCGACTCTACCTTGCCGTCTTTCCATTTCAGAGAAACGATTTCGAAACCACCACGTGCACGAAGCCCCCTAATCTCTCCATTTTTCCAGGTATCAGGTAAAGCAGGAAGTAAATGAACAGCCCCATCATGGCTCTGCATCAACATTTCAGCAATTCCGGCTGCACAACCAAAATTTCCATCAATCTGGAAAGGCGGATGAGCATCGAATAAATTTGGATAAGTACCTCCTCCCTGACCTTTCTGTACTTCAGGAGAAACAAAATTCAACTGATTGGCAATCAACTTAAATGCATGATTCCCATCCAAACATCTTGCCCAAAAACAGACTTTCCATCCCATAGACCAACCAGTAGAAGGATCACCACGCTGTATCAATGTATTACGGGCAGCTTCAAAAAGTATAGGTGATGAATAAGGAGAAATTTGATAACCGGGGAAAAGTCCCCATAAATGAGAGATATGACGATGATGGTCATTAGGGTTATCCCAGTCTTCGAACCACTCTTGCAACTGTCCGTATTGCCCTACTTGCATGGGAGGAAGTTGCCTTTTTAATGACAGAATGGTATCACAGAATTGCTTGTCCAGATTCAAAATCTGTGCTGCTGAACGAGTATTTGAAAATAAATCGGATACCAACTGATTGTCCATCGTGATACCTGCAAACAGATTGGCTTTCCCTTTCCAAATACTAGGCGAATTCTCTGGAGAGTTACTAGGAGTGACTACCAGATAACCGGTATTGGGATCTCTTACTAAAAAATCAACAAAAAATTCTGAAGCACTCTTCAGAATAGGATACACGGAAGCCAGGTATTCCTTATCACCCGAATAGAGGTAACGGTCCCACAAATGTTGACATAACCACGCATTACAGGTAGGCCACGGTCCACAATAAGCCCTATCTACAGCACCATTCATACGCCACAAATCCGTATTGTGATGCAATACCCATCCCCGGCAACCATACATCTCCCGGGCAGCCTCCTGACCGTTCTCATACAATTCTTTCACCATTTGTAGGAAAGGCTCATGCATCTCACGCAAATTGGTAACTTCGGCAGGCCAATAATTCATTTCCGCATTGATATTGGTGGTATAACGGCATTTCCAAGCAGGATTTAGTTTCTGATTCCAAATACCTTGTAAATTAGCAGGTTGTCCTCCCGGCTGAGAACTGGAAATAAGCAAATAACGACCGAACTGAAAATAAAGAGCAACCAGATGGGGATCATCGGAAATAGCGAATTCTTTTATCCGGACATCAGTAGGTTTATCAGCCTGCGAAGTGCGTCCCAAATTCAGAGATACACGGTTATAGTATTTTTGATATGCACTGATATGAGCCTGTAAAGCTCGGGCATAATTCTTTCCGGCATTCTTCATGGATACCTTATTACGCCCGGATGGATTTCCGGATATATCCTTATAATTCACAAAATTAGTGGCCATGGCGATATAAATAGTAGCACTATTAGCATTAGTCACGGATAATAATGTATCTCCTGCCACACTCTTTCCACCCTGTAAATCTAACTTCAAATCTGCACGGAAACAAATAGAACCTTTTGTGAAATCGTCTCCTTTAGTTGTGCCTTCCAAAATCAAGGCATTCTTTCCAGAAACGGTAACATCCACCTTCTGAGGACAAGTCAGGGAAGCGGAAAAAGTAAGTTTTCCCGGTTGAGAAGCAGTAAGGCGGACAATGACCAGCTGGTCGACAAAAGAGGTAAAGACCTCACGCTTATAATCTATTCCATTTACAGTATAAGCAGTCGTGGCTACAGCTTTTTCCAAATCCAATTCACGACGGAAGTTTGTATAATTTTCATGACTAGGAAAGTCCAGACGCAAGCTGCCCACTGTCTGATATGGCATCCCGAAACCGTTCTTGGAGAGGATTTTTTCACCTGCCAACGCTTGAGCTTCAGGATATCTACCAGCAAAAATTAACTGACGGATGGTCGCCAACGCTCCTTTAGCCTCAGGATTATAATTTTTATAAGGAGAACCTGCCGATACTGTTTCCTCATTCAATTGAATCTCTTCGGTTACAGGATTACCATATACCATGGCTCCCAATCGTCCATTTCCCAAAGGTAATGCCTCTTCCCAATATCTGGCAGGCTTATCATACCATAATACAGGTTTTTCCTGAGCATCTATGCTGATGCTGACTACAGATAGCAAAACTACAAGTGCTATTTTTAATAACTTACGTGTCATTTTATAATTAAATTAATAAATATCATCGACTTTTATAATGGAGAAAGAAATCCATTCTCTATCAACCAAGCTTCAGCCAACTCCGGCCACATGACCGTGCTTCCCCTTTGTGCACGCAAAGAGATGGCATGCCCGCCGACAGGAAACAGATGCAACGAAGATTTCTCTATTCCCGCTTTATACAAGGCTGTATAATAAGCGATGCTGTTCAAAGGAGAAACAGCCTTGTCATTAGAAGCATGAAACAAGATAGCCGGTGCCGTGTTACCATCCACTTGTTTTTCCAAAGAAAACAAGTTTCTGAGAGCGATATCCTGTTCCCGCTTTCCCAACAGATTTGTCCGGCTCCCTTTATGAACAATAGCGTCATCCATAGAAATAACCGGAGATATCAATACAGCAAAAGAAGGTTTACAACTATATGCATCCAGTGCATCGCCCACTTTTGACCAGTCTTCATCAATAACACACAATGAAGCGGCCAGATGACCGCCGGCAGAACAACCCATCACTCCCACTTTATGAATATCTATTCCATATTCCTCCGCATGAGCACGTATATAGCGAAGAGCACGTTGTCCATCCTGCAAAGGAGCTTTGTAAAATTCTATTACATCCGGTGATTGCGGGAAACGATGTATCAGGACAAAAGCCGTTACTCCCAAGGTATTATACCATTTTGCCAATGCGATACCGCTGATTTCATGCGCCAGTTTCACATATCCGCCACCAGGAATGATCAATACCGCCGTACCGGTACGCTCGGCTTTTGACGGTTCATAAACATGAACAGCAGGAATTCCGACTTGTACCACACGTTCCCTGACTACAGAATCTTTAAGAACTATACCTTTGCTATTGGGCATATTATTCTGCCACAAAGGAATTATTTTCTGAGCCTGAAGAGTAACCGTCATCAATGCCATCAAAAGAAAACCTAATAAAAATACGAATCTGTTCATTACTTTATACTCCTTTAAAATCCTGTCCATTTACTGTTACATTCTCAAAGTGAATGTTTTCAACACCAGTCACCTTATTTATTTCCGGTTTCATCACTCCATCAAAAGTGCAATCTTTCACAAAAATATCTCGCGCCTGTATTTTATCCTCAAAACCATCCAGATGCAAAACATACTGACTTTTCTTACTTGTGATATTTTCCAAATGAATATTGTGAAAATAAGGAAGATACGGTCCGTCATCCACATGCCAATATTTCAATTCAAAGCCTAAAATAGACTCCTTACATTCACCTACCCTAATATTCCGGATAAATATATTTTCTACTTCGCCTCCTCGCATGGCATTTGATTTTATACGGATAATACGGTCGAGTTCAGGACTGTCCATGGTACAATTTTCCACCCATACGTTACGGCATCCTCCGGTCACTTCACTGCCAATAGCTACTCCGGCATGACCATCCTTCATTCTACAATGACGGACTATAATATTCTCACTGGGGATATTCCAGTAACGGCCATCTTCATCACGTCCCGATTTGATGGCGATACAATCATCACCTGTATCAAAATCACAATCCTCAATCAATACATTCCTGCATGATTCCGGATCACAACCATCGTTGTTGTAGTTGTTACTGTCTATATATACATTGCGTACGGTGACATTGTCGCAGAATACAGGATGGATAATCCAGAACGGAGAATCGTAGATCTGTACATCTTCTACAAGTACATTCTTGCAGCCGTAGAATTGTATCATGCATGGGCGCAGGTAATATCCCTCTCCGAATACGCGTTCGTATACCGGGATGGAATCGATACCCATCTGGCGCAAGCGATCCAGGGCGGGACCTTGCAGGGCGTGCCAACCATTGAAAGTTACAGCTCCGTTGCCGTCAATCGTGCCTTTGCCGGTCAGGGCGACATTGGTGCACTGGTAGGCATAGATGAAAGGGGAGTAGTTGAAACATTCCGTTCCTTCCCATTTGGTCAATACCATGGGGAGATAGTCAGAGGCCACGGTCGAGAATTCCAGACGTGCGCCATCTGCAACGTGCAGGTTTACATTACTTTTCAGCAAGATGGCTCCTTTGCTGAAATAGTTTCCGGCAGGGATGAGAACGGTGCCGCCACCATTTGTATTACATTGATTGATGGCTTCCAATATGGCAGGTCGGCTGTCAAAACTCGTATCGCTTTTTGCCCCGTAGGCAGTTACGTCATATATACTGTCCGGAAAAGTAGGCGGAACAATGTTCTTCAGGATTTCGGGAACTTTTGCCCATTCACCGGATTCTTTGCGGGTAGTTGCAGTGCTGCTACATGCCGCCCATAGAATGGGGAGTAGACAGGCTAAAAAAGCTAATTTCTTCATGGTATTCAATATAAATAATGTGTGTGGCAAAAATACCTGTTTTTTTGTAAGATCAACGCCGCTGTATTGTATTAATTATTATTTTTGTACAATTGGTAATCTTAAAAAGTCAAATCATGAAACACGGGCTATTTATTTTCTGCATGCTTATTTCTTTATGCTTCCCGATGGCTTTTTCACAACAAGCTACTACTGTAATTAAGCCTGACCTGAAGTATGGCAAACCCTCCAAGGAGGAGCTATCACTGGAGACATACGCTCCTGACACTACCGCAGTGGCAGTTTATCTGTTTCATAAAGGCAAGAGCGGTTTTACTTATAATGATAAATTTGAATTGTATACGGAACATTGGGTACGCATCAAGATATTGAAGCCGCAAGGTGTTTCACAAGCTGATGTAGCCATTCCTTATTATGCGCCTTCTGACAGAGATAAGGAGAAAGACCGCATCTCCGATCTGGACGGATGTTCCTATAATCTGGAAAATGGGAAACTTGTTAAAACCCGTCTGAAGCGGGAGCTCGTTTCCGATGAGAGGCTGAATACCTATCACAGAGTACTGAAGTTTTCATTGCCTGCTGTCAAGGTCGGGACAGTTATCGAATATCACTATAAAATGACTTCCGACTATTCCGTACACATAGACAACTGGATGATGCAGGAAGAAATTCCCGTAATATACAATCAATACGAAATAACTATTCCTCATGTATTTGTATATAACATAGAGTTTAGAGGGCGCCAATATATAGATGTTCTGGAAGAGAAAGGTTCGGTACAAGCTGCACAACATACAACAAGTGGCGTAGCGAGAGTGTCGCATGACTTTACTATTTCGGCACAGAAACTTACGTTTACTTCCCAAAATCTGCCTGCCATCCGCCAGGATGAATCTTTTTGCTGGTGTCCGGAAGATTATAGAATACAGGTTAGTTTCGATTTGCAAGGAACCAATTATCCAGATGAAGGCTACAAACCTTACAGCCAGAACTGGGAGGATGTGGATAAACAACTGACCCGGGAGGAGAACGAAGGCTTTGGTAAACACTTGTTGTGGAAAAGTCCGTACCTTGAAGAGATTTGGCAACTCAACCAATCGGGCAATTTGACTTTTAATCAAAAAGTTATAGGTGTTTTCCAATTGCTGAAGCAAAAGTTGTCTTGGGATGGAGAGTATAAACTTTACAGTGAGAATCTGGAGAAGGTACTTAAAGCCGGAACAGGCAGTAATGCCGATTTGAATTTTATTTTTATCAGTATGCTCAGAAGCTACGGCATCAAGGCCTATCCTGTGGTTATGAGCCGGCGTTCCGGGGGAATGTTGCCGTCTAACTTTCCCTCTCTTCAGAAATTGAACACTTTCGTAGTGGCTATTTATGATGAGGCAAGAGGAAAGTATGTTTATCTGGATAGTTCGATGGAGGTACCGGCTCTCAATGTGCTGCCCATTGAATTGTCGGTGACCAAAGCACGTATGCTTTCTGCCGATATACCGGAAAAACAAAAGTGGGTGAACTTGCAGGAAATATCTACCAATCAAGTTTTCATGAAAATCAGTGCTAAGGCTCGGGAGAATCAGATAACCGGACGTCGGACCACCATTCTGAAGGGACATCAAGCTTTAGAACACCGGAAAGAGAACCAGGCGAAAGACTCTCTTGTGAATAAACAGGAATTGATGAAAGAAAAACTGACGGTTACCAATCTGAAGCTAACAGATAAGGAAGATGACTTCACAACTATACAGGAAGAATTTGATTTTGTACTTGAGGCGGAAAAGTTGGATGATCATATATATATTAATCCGATTCTTTTTCCGCA
>OOAZ01001563.1_pt1 | contig 14932 bp, 13 predicted proteins | sample 1671221 | NCBI WGS metagenome assembly OOAZ01 (sample SAMN06348134, study PRJEB24527) | human gut metagenome | biome: human gut; feature: ankylosing spondylitis patient; material: feces | host: Homo sapiens | place: China | collected 2015-10
TACAGGCATTTTAAAGGCGTGGGATAAAGACACCGTCACGCTGGAGTTTGAAGAGGAAGCTGAGCTTGTGATCGAACGATCCAATATTGCGCTGATCCGGCTGGCGTTTGATTTTTAAACAGAAGGATTTTAGGAGGATAAAACCATGAATAAGGAATTAATCGAGGCATTAAACCTGCTGGAAAAGGAAAAAAACATCAGCAAGGCTACCCTGCTTGAAGCAATCGAGAACTCTCTGCTGACTGCCTGCAAGAACCATTTCGGCAAAGCAGATAACATCAAAGTAAACATCAACCCGGAGACCGGTGATTTCTCTGTATACGCAGAGAAAGAGGTTGTGGAAGAGGTAGAAGATCCGTTAACCCAGATCAGCTACGCAGAAGCAAGACTGAAAAACCCGAAGTTCTTCTTAGGCGATATCATCAACTGCCCGATCGAGTCTAAGTCCTTCGGACGTATTGCTACCCAGAACGCAAAGAACGTTATCCTTCAGAAGATCCGCGAAGAAGAGCGTAAGGTTGTATACGATCAGTATTTTGAAAAAGAAAAAGATATCGTAACAGGTATCGTTCAGCGTTATGTTGGAAAGAATGTGAGCATCAACCTCGGTAAAGTGGATGCCATCCTCACAGAGAATGAGCAGGTAAAAGGCGAGGTATTCCAGCCAACAGAGCGAATCAAAGTTTATATCCTGGAAGTAAAATCTACCTCCAAAGGACCGAGAGTGCTTGTTTCCAGAACACATCCGGAACTGGTAAAACGCCTGTTCGAATCTGAAGTTGCCGAAGTAAAAGACGGAACAGTTGAGATCAAGGCAATCGCACGTGAGGCAGGAAGCAGAACAAAGATCGCAGTATGGTCTAATGATCCGGATGTAGATCCGGTTGGAGCATGTGTCGGTATGAACGGCGCGCGTGTCAATGCCATCGTCAATGAACTCCGTGGTGAGAAGATCGATATCATCACCTGGAATGAAAATCCTGCAATGCTCATCGAAAATGCATTAAGTCCTGCAAAAGTTATTTCTGTTATCGCAGATGCAGAAGAGAAAGCAGCAAAAGTAGTCGTTCCTGATTATCAGTTATCCCTTGCGATCGGCAAAGAAGGACAGAATGCAAGACTGGCAGCAAGACTGACAGGATTTAAGATCGATATCAAGAGTGAGACACAGGCGAGAGAAGCCGGCGATTTCTTTGATTATGAGAACGAGTACGAAGATGATGAATACTATTACTATGTAAAAGCAGTTCCGAAGATGAACATTGCCGCACCAGATGTGAAGGTGCAGAAGATCAACAGCACCAAAACGCGGCGTCCGGCAGTAAAAGAAGAAAACAGATGAAACGAAGATAGAAGATAGAAGATTAGGGAGGTGAGGACATGTCAGATTTTCTGGGTACATTGTATGCGTGGATTTCTTTTGTACCGAAGATCACCAAAACCAATGTATTGGAGATCGTGATACTTGCGTTTGTGATCTATGAGATCATGGTATGGATCAAGAATACCAGGGCATGGACTCTGTTAAAAGGAATTGTGGTGATCCTGGCATTTGCAGTGATGGCATGGATCTTAAAATTATATACAATCTTGTGGATTCTGGAAAAGACGGCGCTGATCGCTACGACAGCTATCGTGATCATTTTCCAGCCGGAATTGCGAAAAGCACTGGAGCAGCTGGGAAGCAAGAACCTGATTTCCGGTATTTTTTCCTTTGAAGGGAATCGTCCGAGTGACAGCGCTTTTACAGAGAAAACCATCAGTGAGCTGGTCAAAGCATGTTTTGATATGGGAGAAGTTAAGACCGGAGCACTGATCGTAATTGAGCAGAATGAGCTGCTGACCGATTATATAAGAACAGGTATTAATCTGGATGCAATCCTTACCAGTCAGCTTCTGATCAATATATTTGAACATAACACACCACTTCATGACGGAGCTGTTATTGTAAGAGAGAACAGGATTGTGGCTGCAACATGCTATCTTCCACTGTCTGATAATATGGAACTGAGCAAACAGCTTGGAACGCGGCACAGGGCAGGTGTGGGGATCAGTGAGCAGACAGATTCTGTTACGATCATTGTATCAGAGGAAACCGGTCAGGTATCTGTAGCGCAGGGAGGAAAGCTGACCAGAGGTGTAAACAGTGCAAAACTCAGAGAAATCCTGGTCAGAGCGCAGAATAAGCAGGTTGTAGACAACAGCAAACTTCGCCATTTACTGAAAGGAAGAGTGAAGCATGAAGAAGCGAAAAATAACAGATAATATACCTCTGAAAATCATGTCTGTCGCAATAGCTGTTGTGCTATGGCTGATCGTTGTAAATATAGATAATCCGACAGGAACCAATTACTATACGCTCAATGATGTGGAACTGATCAACAAGGAATATGTGGAATCTTCAGATACCATCGGTAAGATGTGTATGCCGGAACAGAACCAGGATTCCATAAAAGTTGCGATCACTGCAACTAAGAAGATCAGAGACAAGATCAAAGTCACAGACATCTCTGCGGTAGCTGATCTTCAGCAGGCGGTAAGCCTGGATACAAATCCGGTTATGGTTCCTATTACCGTTACCTGTTCTGTACCGGGGGTATCTCCCAGTGATATCAAAGTTACTCCTCAGAATCTCAGTGTAAATCTTGATGAAAAAGAGACACAGGAGTTTGTGGTAAATGTCAGCAGAGGTGATACGAAACCGGGCAAAGATTATGAAGTAGGAAGTCTGACTGCCAGTCCGGAGAAAGTAAGGATTACAGGCCCGAAGACGCTGATCAATAAAATAGATAAGGTAAATGCTTCCATTGAACTGGATGGGAATACAGAGGATTTTACACAGGATGTAAACCTTACGATCATTGATAAGAATCAGGAGGTACTTACCGATTCTGAAATGAATTCATTGCGGATTGAGAATAATGCAAAAGTAACAGTGACTGCAAAATTATGGAAAATCCGTCAGGGAGTGCAGATATCTGCAGATTATGTAGGGACACCGGCTGAAGGATATCAGGTTGGGGCTGTGAGAACAGTGCCGGATACGATCAGTGTAGCAGGCAGTGCAGAAGGTCTTGAAAGTCTTGCGGATAATAATAATGTGATCACTATACCGGAAGACAGTATTGATATTTCCGGTGAATCCGAAGATGTGGAGAAAAAAATCAGTCTTACGAATCTTCTGCCGGACAATGTGAAACTTACCAGTGACTCCAGTGAAGATGTATGGGTAACTGTAAGTATTCTTCCGGCCGGAAGCAGAGAGTTTGAATTTCCGACTAAGAATATAGAGGTTAAGAATAAACCGAAAGATCTGCAGGTAACATTTGAGACTGCACAGATAGAAGTGCGGATCAAATCAGATAACAAAGATCTGGATGATCTGAATAATGACAAAGACATTAAGGCATCTATAGATCTGGATGGCAAAAAAGAAGGAAGTTATGAAGTCCCGGTTGAGATAGTCTTGCCGGATGGTTATGAGACAGTGGAAGATGTGACTACGGAAGTAGTGATTTCATCAGGGACTGCTGTTGATGACAGTAAGGAAAACAAGGAATAAAAGAATTCTCCACTTACAGAAGGGGTAGTAACAATATAAGAGGAACAGTGAAATGGTCAGTAAAAAAGTGACAGTTAAAAATCCCACAGGTCTTCATCTGAGACCTGCGGGGATTTTGTGCAATGAGGCAATGAAATACCAGTCACAGATAACATTTGTCTACGATGGGGGCATGGCAAATGCAAAGAGTGTACTGAGTGTACTTGGTGCATGCGTAAAATGCGGAAATGAGATAGAACTTACCTGTGAAGGTGTTGATGAACAGGAAGCCCTGGATCATCTTGTTACTGCTATTGATAGCGGCCTTGGCGAGTAGAAAGCTGCTGTGCACAAACAGAGTGAACAGTAACCATAAAGTAACATGAATAAAAGAGGAGGAACTTATTGTGAAAAGAAGATTAGTTGCGGTTACATTGAGTCTTATTATGACAATGGCAACTGTCAGTGAAGCAGGTGCTGCTGCATTTACTTCACCTGATACAGCTTTGGCTGTTGCCACACAGACAGATGCAGAAGAAGTAAATGTTACAGAAGAAACTTCTGAAACAGGAACTTCTGAAACAGAAGCAGACGCTTTTTCAGATGGAGATGATGGGACAGCAGTACCATCACAGGAACAGACAGACGACGCATTTACAGCGGGAACGGATACGGCTGCTGCATTGCCGGACGAGACGCCGTCAACAGCAGATGCTACGGATGCCGTTGGAGCCGCTGTAGTGAAAGCTGAGGACTGGGTAAGCACAGAGAATGGCTTTAAACTGCGCAAACCTGCAAAAAATCAGGATACAGCAAATACAGATGATCAGAAAGCAGCAACAGCAGCACTACCCGATGAGGAGATGCCGTCTGAGACTGACGGATTCTCAGGAGATCAGACAGAATCATCTGAAACAGCAGTGGCTGAAACAGATACAACAGCTGTGACAGCAGAGGTTACAGCAATGGAAACACCAGCAGCAACGGATACAGTGTCTGTAACAAATGAAGAATTTTATACAGCGGCAGACGGAATTGTAAAGATCAGCACAGAGTATAAAGGGGAAACCCATACAGGATATTATCTGTTTGATGAAGAGGGAATCCTTGTAACTGGACAGGCTGAGGTAAAAGAAAAATCTTCAGCTGATGAAGAACCGACATCAGATGCAGCTCAGTCAGCAGGAGAAGATGCCGCAGGGGAAGAAACAGAAGCCCAGGCAAATCAGTCCTATTTTACAACTGCAGATGAGGCTGTTGTTTATACCGGATGTGAAGGAGAAGCGATAACTCCATATACATCTACAGTAGGCCAGCAGGAGAAGAGTGTATGGAAATGGACAGGAACATATTTCCAGTACTACGATGAGAATGGTAATCTGGAGACAATTGCACAGCTTGAAGCGAAAGCAAAAGCAGCAGGTACATATACCGGATATTTCAAGATCAATGAGGATTATTACTGCCTTGATCCTGAAGGTAAGCCACAGACAGGAGAGATCACCCTCACAGTTAACGGCGAATCAAACCTGTATTATTTTGATCCTGCAAGCAGCGACATTCCCGGAAAAATGTTCCACAATGGATGGCTTCGTTCAGATACCACTAAGGGAGAGCGCTGGCTGTATTTTAAAAAGGGAAATGTTCCGGCAGACATCGGTAAATATTATAAGCGTGGCGTAGTTGCCACAGCTATCCCGGAGAAAGGAACCGGAGCTTACTTGCTGGATGCCAATGGATATGTTCTGAAATCAGTGATGAAGAAGGCTCAGAATGGTGCATATTACTGTACCGACAGTAACGGCCAGATTTATAGAAATAAACTTGTAAAATACGGCAATTTCAGATATTATTTTGGTTCAAACGGAAAGCGGGCAACCTGGACAAAGAGATGGGCAAAAGCAGGCGATCATTACTATTACTTTGGAAGTACTCCGGGTCGTGTTGTTGAGAAACATGGCTGGCAGAAACTTGTCAGCACCAGTGGCAAATTCCTTGGCTGGCTGTATTTTGATTCCAATGGAAATCATTATACGGATAAGTGGACTTCCGCAGGTTATTATTTTAAACCATCAGGAAAGCTTGCAAGCGGTTTGACAGAAATCGATGGAAAGAAATATATATTTGAATCATCTACATCCACAGAACATAAAGGTAAAGTATATAAGAGCACAATGGTGCGCTATAAAAAGAAATGGTATATCGCATCCTCTAAGGGAAGTCTGTATAAGAGTGGATGGAGAAAATACAGCGGCAATTACTATTATCTTAAAGAATGTGTGGTTCAGACAAATCAGTTTATGAAAAAGAATGGAGTAAACGGTTATCTGGATGCAAACGGTAAATATACAAGAGGATGGGTAATTGTAAGTAATGCTAAAAATCTGGTGAGATATATTGATCCGTCAGGAAACGGATTTGCAAGAAATAAGAGTATGAGAGTTAATGGAATTCTGTATTACTTTGACAGTAACGGATACCGTATCACTGATCTGACAAACAGATACAGAGGACCGTATTCTGTTCAGGTGGACAGAGTAAACGGAGTTATGACTGTTTATGCTGATTCAGCCAGAACAATTCCTGTTAAGACGATCAGAGTATCTGTAGGTTTAGCGGGAACACCAACTCCGACCGGTAACTTTACACTGAGCAGAAGCCTGAGGTGGCAGCCTCTTATGGGACCATCCTGGGGACAGTATGGAACCCATGTAGACCGTGCCGGACAGGGAGGAATCTTTGTTCATTCTGTAGCCTGCGGTCAGGCAAACTCATATAATCTTCCGGCAGGAGAGTACAATAAGCTTGGATCTCCCGCATCACATGGATGTATCAGAACCTGTGTGGCAGATGCGAAGTGGGTTTATGAGAACTGTAATGGCGCACCGATCAGTATTATTGACGGTCAATATAAAGCAGATGATGCAATGAAAGGACCTCTTGGAAAGAAAGCACTGACTCCGTTAAGGGGAGCTGCTAATTTCGATCCTACAGATCCTGCTGTCTGATCCGGATGTTTCTGCCAGGATAAACAGAATTGCTATAGAAACGAAATATACAAAACGGCTGCACAGAGCAAGAAATGTGCAGCCGTTTTTGGGTATATATCAGGGATTATCTTGCGAAAATGTAATATAGTGTGTATAATATGTTAATAGTATTGTAATAAAATAGACGCTTGTTAGAAGACAGGAGTAGAAAGATGAAAAGAGATTTTTTTAAAATCAGAAAAAGGATCATTGTTGGTTGTCTGGCAACTGTGATAGCTGTAGCGCAGCCTGTAAGCTCTGTTTTTGCAAATCCGCATTATGACAGACGTGATACAGTGGCTGAGGAGGAATTTATTTATTCTGCAAGAACTTCCGGTACAGAGTCATCAAGAAAAAAAGTGAACTCCAAAGCATGGAAAAAGATCAACGGTGTCTGCTATAACGGAAGTGGTAAAATCATTCCGGGTGCGATAACCAGAGGCATGGATGTCTCTGAATGGCAGGGCAATATTGACTGGAAACAGGTGAAGAAGTCTGACATAGATTTTGCGTTTGTCCGGATCTCCTATGGCCTGACTCACGAAGATTATACCTATGATGAGAACATGACAAATGCAGAACTTGCCGGAGTACCCACGGGCACCTATGTGTACAGTACAGCCTTATCGACAACTACCGCATTAAAGGAAGCACAGCTTGCCATCAGCAAAATGCAGGGTTACAAGGTTTCCTATCCGGTCGTATATGATCTGGAGGATGCAAAAGCAAGTAAGCTCTCTGCAAAAACAGTCTCAGAGATGGCACTGACCTTCTGCAATGAAGTGCGCAGGGCCGGATATTATCCGATGGTTTACTGCAATACCAACTGGTATGATAATTACATAGACTGGTCCTTATTATCAGGAGTGGATGTATGGATCGCAAGATATGGGGACACGATTCAGGCACCTGATAAGGAACGGTACAATTATACAATATGGCAGTCCACAGACGGTAACCGGGAAAGCGGACTGAACAGTACCAGCGGACTGGTAGCAGGAATTCCTGCAGGCAATGATGTTGATATGGATTTTGGCTATGTGGATTATACAAAGAAAATTACGCCGAGATGGAAATCTCTGGATTCCTATGTTCCGGCAATGAAACCCGATACAGGCAGCAACGATGGAAGCCAGGAACAGACAGGACTTCATCAGGAAAATGGAAAATACTATTATGTCAATGAAAATGGCGAACGTGTGTCAGATCAGTGGGTAACTGTAAATGGAAAGACCTATTATATCAGTTCTGATGGTTATGCTCTGATGGGAATGAAGAAAGTAGACGGGAAATGTTACTGGTTCCACACAAAATCCGGATATATGTTTAAAAACCGCCGTGTGACCAGATCTACCGGCGATATCTACTATTTTGGAAGCGACGGTGTACGTTGCGAGAATGGAATGTACAAAATCAGGGAAAAAAGTGGGGAACACACCTATTATTTCCAGAAAAACGGAAAAGCGTATAAGGGATGGCTGACACTGAATGGTAAAAAATACTATTTTTACAAAGGTAGTTCCGCACTTTCTGGTACGCGTGCCGAGAACATTACACTGACCAGTTCCAACAGGATTGTATCTGTGTTTGATGGAAATGGAGTGTGTACCAGACAATATAAAAAGCGGTAAAAAATATTGAAACATATAAAAAGATCCTGCAGCTGTGGCACTGATGGAAATTCTGCAACAGCTTCGGGATCTTTTTATGAAATTGCCGTAATTAAAGTGTATAGATCAGGATACCTGCAATGATGATCAGGTTTCCCATGATTTTTCCTTTCGTGATCTTTTCCTTCAGAATGAAATGAGAGAGAAGCAGGACAAACACATAGGCGGCAGTATCAATGACAGGACCATAGCGCATATCTACTTTTGTATAACACCATGTATTGAGGAGGAGGATCAGCATATATATGGTGTATGAGAGAATCACCCGGAAATTGAGATATTCCCTGATTCGGTTTTCGTATCTGATATTTGCGCTCTGTTTCAGAAGTATCTGTGAAACAGCGGAAAAAAATGTTCCGCTCAACATGATTAAAATAAATGTTCTATTCATATCTCTGCACCGTCCATACTCCAAATAAAACCACCAGAATACCTATGATATTCTGAATGGAAAGATTTTCATGAAAGATCAGCACTGCCCATATCTGCGACCACAGAAGATAAACACTTTTATTGGCATAGGCAGTAGACAAAGAGAATTTCTTGATGACCTGCTGCCAGGTGATGGCGTAGATTCCGCAGTTGGCTACCATCAGGAACAGGAACAGGTAAAGCAGAGGACTGCTGAGACCATGTTTATTATACTGAACAGATGCAGCTTTGGAAAAAACACTTGTCAGTGAAAACAGCAGGATATTCAGATGAAGTTGTATGTAGTCTTTGAGTTTTGACATAATACCTCCGGGCGATAATGGTATTTTACGGATTTCGTCCAATAGAGCGTGTCTGAAAGCTGTTGGACAGTAACTATTTTACATAAAAAAGCAGGGAAGTCAAGGTTTGTGCAGCAGGAATCTTGAAAAGAAATGTTGAAAATGATATGATAAAAATGATTGCAAAAAGATGAAAAGAGAAAGGAAAAGCATATGAGCTTATATTCAGTGGTTGTTCCTGTATATAATTCTGAACATACACTGGGAGAACTATATACCCGTTTGGAGAAAGTATTCCGGGAAACTCTTAAAGAAGACTTTGAACTGATCCTGGTAGATGACGGATCAAAGGACAGATCTTATGAGATCATGACGGAACTCAGAGAAAAGGATCACAGGGTACGGATCATACAGATGGCCCGTAACTTCGGACAGCATCCGGCACTTCTGTGTGGATTTGCACATGTAAAAGGAGAGTTTGTGGTAACAATGGATGATGACCTTCAGCATCAGCCGGAGGAACTTCCGAAGATGGTCAGAACCATGCAGGAGAGACCGGATGTGGATGTTATCATTGCAAGCTATGAAGGAAGAAAGCATGGTCCGATACGCAAACTGGGAACGAAATTTTCTGTATGGGCAACTTCAAAGATGCTGGGAAAAGATCCGGATCTTCAGATCACCAGTTACAGGCTGATCCGCAGATTCCTTGTGGATGCCATGGTAAAAACAAATACATATCTTCCACAGATTGGAAACCTTCTGATCAGGAGTTCTAACCGTATTATTAATGTTCCGGTTCAGCATGCAGACAGAGCTTACGGAAAAAGCGGTTATTCCTTTAAGAGACTGCTGAAAGATCTGATTTATGATATCACGACACATACTGCATTTCCCCTTCTGCTGGTGAGAAATATCGGAATTGTCAGTTTCCTGATAAGTGTAGTTCTGTCGGTCTGTTATCTGGTAAGATATTTTACACTGGGCATATCTGTGCAGGGCTGGACTTCGCTGATGCTGGTTATGCTGGCGTTTTTTGGACTGATTCTGTTATCAATAGGAATTATGGGAATCTATTTAATGAACATTCTTAATGAGGCAAAAAAAATGCCCCATTATGTAATACGTCGGGAGGATACGGACGAATAATGAAGGAAATTGGCGGATATTTTCAGCTGGAAGAGATGCCGGGAGAGGAATATTATCCTGACCTGTACAGGGTCAATCTTGGAAGAACCGCACTGCTGTGGCTTTTGAAGAGCCGCAGGTGCAGGAAAATCCTATTACCGTATTTTCTGTGTGAATCAGTGGTGCATACCTGTCAGGAAAATCAGATAGAGACAGAATTTTATCATCTGAATGAGAAACTGGAAGTTTTGTATCCGAAAGAACAGCTTCCGGAAGGGGAATATCTTTATCTGGTTAATTACTATGGTCAGCTGTCTGATCCCCGGATATCAGAGTATAAAAAGATTTACGGAAACATCATAGTGGACCATACCCATGCATTTTTTCAGAAACCATTAAAAGGGATAGATACACTGTATTCCTGCAGAAAATTCTGGGGTGTCAGCGATGGCGCATATCTGTCAACAGATGCCAGCCTGACAGAAAATAAGACTGTCGATTATTCTGCAGAGCGTATGAAACATATTCTGGGGCGTTATGAGCATAATGCCGGAACCTACTACAAAGATATGCTGGAAAATGCGGCAAAATATGACGGGATGGAGCTTCGGCAGATGTCAAAGCTTACGCAGAATCTTCTGAAAGCTGTGGATTATGACAGAGCAAAGAAAAAAAGGGAAGAAAACTACCGGATTCTCGGAGGACTGCTTCCATCGGAAAGTATATTTAATCAGACTGTGCCGGAGGGACCTTTTGCATATCCGTATTTCCACGCTGATGGAATGAAACTTCGCAGATATCTTGCCGAAAAGAAGATATTTGTGCCGACTTACTGGAAAAATATAATTGAGAACTCTGAGACAAAAAGTCTGGAATATACCTGGGCTGCCAATATTCTTCCGTTGCCCTGCGATCAGCGTTACAGTGTGGAGGATATGAAATATATGGCTTCGGTTGTCAGAGAATGTGAGGAACGGATATGAAACATAAAGTGTTGATTCTGGGAACGCTCGGAGAATTTACAGAGCTGGTAAAGAAAGCAAAAGAGAAAGGTTATGAGACTGTTGTGTGCGACGGATATGCAGATGGTATTGCCAGAACGTATGCAGATAAGGCTTATACCATTCCTGTAACAGATGTAGATGCTATTGCCCTGATGTGCAGGGAAGAAGGTGTGGACGGGATCATCACATCATTTTCAGATCTGCTCCTGGAGTGTATGGTTAAAATTGCAGATAAAGCAGGACTGCCCTGTTATCTGAAACCGGAACAGCTTTCCTGGTACAGGGATAAATCGGCATGCCGGGATGTTCTGGACAAGCTTGGACTGCCGGCACCGGGATTTCGGAAAATATCTGTGGAACTGCTGAAACAGGGATCAGAAGAAGAAATACAACAGAGTATTGCAAATCTGCAGTATCCTCTGATCAGTAAACCTCTGGATAAATATGGTTCAAGAGGAATATTTATTATTCATCATTCAGATGAAGTCAGGAAAAAAGCCCTGCAGACAGCGGAATATACGGACTGTCAGGAAATTCTGGTTGAGGAATACAATGACGGTTATGAGTTTAACATGATGACATGGGTAATGGATGGGAAAGTCAATGTGATCAGTATTGCAGATCGTGAGAAAACGGAAATGGAAGAGGGAATGCTTCCGCTCAGCACACGAAATGTTTATCCATCCCGTTTCCTGACGGAGGTCGAAAAAAGTGCCACAGATATTCTGCAGAATTATATCCGCTATACCGGACAGACGGAAGGTGCATTATCCATGCAGTTTTTCTGGAAACCTGGCAGGGGCATTCAGGTATGTGAGATTGCAGGACGTTTCTTTGGATATGAACATGAGCTGACAGATATGGTTTATGGATTTCAGACAGAGGAACTGCTGCTGGATTATCTTTATGAAAAAGACCGGATAAAGGAGATGTTTCACCGTCATGATATTCATCATCCGGTAAAATATGGGGCTGTACTGTATTTTCAGGGACGACAGCTTCAGATTGCAGATCAGACGGCAGCCTGTGAGCTTGCAAAAGAAAAATGCGTTGTAAAACCCTGGATTTTTTATAAAGAAGGCGAACGTGTGATAGAATATGGGCCGAATCCATATCTTGCATTGTATTATATAGAAACAGAAAACCGCAGGCAGCTGGAGAAGGAGACTGAGAAATTTTTCAGTGAGATGAGTATCCGGGATCCGGAGGGAAGAGAAGTTGCCTACAGAAATAAGATACCGGAATATGAGAAGGAAAAGAAAACAGATGATTGATTTTAACAGACCTGCTTTTACAGGCAGGGAATTTGATTACATACGTGATGCGGTACAGAGAGGAATGCTCTGTGGGGATGGAGAATATACGAAAAGATGTTCTCAGTGGATGATGGATAAATTTCATGTAAATCATGTAATGCTTACCACATCCTGTACCCATGCTCTGGAAATGGCAGCCCATCTTTGCGACATTAAGCCCGGTGATGAGGTGATCATGCCGTCCTATACATTTGTTTCAACCGCAGATGCCTTTGTATTAAAGGGAGCAAAGATTGTATTTGTTGATATCAGACCGGATACAATGAATATTGATGAGAAACTGATCGAGGCGGCAGTGACTGAGAAAACAAAAGTGATCGTCCCGGTCCACTATGCAGGGGTTGCCTGTGAGATGGATACCATTATGGAGATTGCAAAAAAATACAATCTGAAGGTTGTTGAAGACGCTGCGCAGGGAGTAGATGCCTGTTATAAGGGAAAAGCTCTTGGTACCATTGGAGATTTTGGGTGTTACAGTTTCCATGAGACAAAGAACTATACTATGGGAGAGGGCGGTGCAATCCTTTTTAACAGGGATGAATATCTGGAGAAGGCAGAGATCCTGAGAGAAAAGGGAACTGACAGAAGTAAGTTTTTCCGCGGACAGGTTGACAAGTACCGCTGGATAGATTATGGTTCTTCCTATCTTCCAAGTGAACTGAATGCAGCATATCTTTATGCACAGCTGGAAGCAAGAGATCAGATTTTTGCCAAAAGAATGGAGATATACAATTATTATCATAAAAATCTGGCCCATCTTGCACAGGAGGGTAAGATCGAACAGCCTTATGTGCCGGAGGAATGTGGTCACAATGCCCATATGTATTATATCAAGGTGCGTGATATGCAGGTAAGAACCCGGCTGATTGCTTACCTTCGGGAAAAAGGAATCTGCAGCGTATTTCATTACGTGCCTCTTCATTCTGCACCTGCGGGACAGAAATTTGGAAGATTTTCAGGGGAAGATGTTTATACTACAAAGGAAAGTGAACGTCTGTTGAGACTGCCGATGTTTTATAATCTGGATATGGAGGATGTGAAGTATATCACAGATACCATAGCTTCTTTTGACGGATTCTGATAATCGTGTGCCGCAAGTCTGTTTCAGAAATCAACTTGTCGGCACATCGGACGGAAAACAGATATATATATTAAGAGGAAATATTATGAAAAAATGGAAGCATTTATTAAAGGCTGTTATGGCTGTGGGAGTCATTGCAATGACTGCTGTTCAGATCTGTGCTGCTGCGGAAGGAACTGCGCAGGCTGCTGTTTCAGAGGTTACACCCGTATCCATTTCAACTAATGAGATTTCAGGCTGGCCTGCAGGTCCTGAGATCACATCTGAGACAGGGGTACTGATGGATGCAGACAGCGGAACTCTTCTGTACAGCAAGGGCGGAGATGAAATCCGTTATCCGGCAAGTATTACCAAAATCATGACACTGCTTCTGGCGGTGGAGAACTGTTCCCTGAAAGAAGATGTTGTCTTTACGGAAACAGGAACACGTGATATCAGTTGGGATTCCGGCAATATTGGAATGCAGGTGGGAGAAGTGATGAGCATGAGAGCATGCCTTTATGCACTTGTGATCCGCTCTGCAAACGAGGTCGCAGCCCAGATTGCAGAACATGTAGGTGGCACAGAGCAACACTTTGTAGATATGATGAATGAACGTGCGGCTCAGATCGGATGCACGAACACACATTTTGTAAACGCCAGTGGTCTTCCGGATCCTGACCACTATTCTACTGCACATGACATGGCGTTGATCATGCGGGAAGGTCTGAAGAATAAGAAATTCCGCAGGATCATCGGCACTACAGATTATACGATCAAACCTACGAATATGAACAGTGAGTCAAGGGTATTGCATACGCATCATCCGATGCTTGCCCCGGAGAGCAGCTATCATTATGATGGCTGTATTGGCGGCAAGACAGGATATACCAGTGAGGCAGGAAACACTCTTGTGACAGCAGCAGAGAAGAATGGAACTACCTATATTACAGTGACAATGAAGGCGGCAGACCTTGCAGTTGCCAGTACGGATTCCACAGCATTGTTCAACTATGGTTATCAGAATTTCACAAAAGCACAGGTAAATGGTGGAGAAGTATTAGTTCCAAACGGAGTGACTGTGGATAACCTGACTGTTCAGGAGAATTCACAGAATGGAAATACAGTAGATGATTACTATTATAATGATTATCTTTTGGGAAGCGTTGAAGTTCCGGAAGCTACACCTACACCGGAACCTGCAGCGGATACTCTTTCTGGTACATCCGGAGGAAATACGGATCAGGTGGATCAAAATGAGAAATCAGATACTGTCGGAGAAGAAAAAACTTCTGCAGGTATGCCAAAACTGCGAAAAATACTTCTGATCATAGGAGCGGCAATGCTTCTTCTTATTATCATTCTGAGTATTGCACTTGCAAAAAAGGAAAAAAGATATTATGGCTAAGTCTGCATACTATAGCAATCCTCTAAAATAATGCATCTTAATCCAGTCCATCAGAGTGTGAAA
>OOAZ01001573.1_pt1 | contig 14867 bp, 12 predicted proteins | sample 1671221 | NCBI WGS metagenome assembly OOAZ01 (sample SAMN06348134, study PRJEB24527) | human gut metagenome | biome: human gut; feature: ankylosing spondylitis patient; material: feces | host: Homo sapiens | place: China | collected 2015-10
GAAATCATTTCTATGCATCGACGGGCAGAACCCGTAAATACCCTTTGCAAGCTTTTCTGTGGGCTTTGATTATTCAACGTATTTTCTCTATCCCTACGGATCAGCTTCTCCTGACTTTTCTCGCTTACTCAAAATCACTTCGGGAATTCTGTGGTTTTACTAAAGTCCCAGACGCTTCCAAAATCACCCGATTCAAACAGGATTTTTTAGATGACCTCCAGCTTGTTTTCGATAACCTTGTTGATGTTACCGAGCCTATCTGTCAGGCGATTGACTCTGCAAAAGCGGATATGACCATCTTTGATTCTTCCGGCATAGAAGCATTTGTTACCGAAAATAATCCCAAGTATGCTAACAGGATCATCAAACAGCTTAAGGCATACGCGAAAGCTCAGGGCTTTGATAAATCCTATGATCCTTATAAAGCTGCCTATGGTTCCATGCCTTCTCATGCTTCTGCTAATCCTGAGATTAAGCAGCTCTATATCAATGGGCATTTTTGCTATGTCTTCAAGTTCGGCATTGTCACTAACGGATTGGGCATCATCCGCCACATATCTTTTTATAACAAAAACTTTATGGCTTCACATCCTGATATCGTTGTCAAAAAGAAATCCGATTCTCCTGACGAAGATAAATGTGTTCATGATTCAAAGCTTTTAATCCCGACACTGAAGGACTTCTTTTCCAGGCATCCTTTGATTAATCCAAAAACCTTCCTGGGTGATGCTGCTTTCGATACCGCTCAGCTCTATAAGAGCCTTCTTACCGGTAACACTTTTGGTAATGACAAACATTTCTCGAAAGCTTATATTCCACTGAATGCAAGATCCGGACTTGAAAATCTGAATTATTCCATCAATGAAGATGGTATTCCGTGTTGTCCACATGATCCTTCTTTACAAATGAGGTACGAAGGCACTTCCAAACTTCGCAGCGGAGTAACAAGATATAAATTTGTCTGTCCAAAAATGAAATGGATTTATGATAAATCAACTCAAAAAGCCCATCGTCATTGCTTCTGTGACAACCCCTGTACCTCTTCTAAATGTGGACGGATGGTCTACATCTACCCAGAAAAGGATCTTCGTGCTTATCCCGGAACAATCCGCGGCACCGAAGAATGGGATGATACCTATAAAATCAGGACTGTTGTCGAAAGAGATATCAACCACATCAAAGACAATCTCTGTCTTGCAGGACGCCGAACCCAAAATGAGAGGACTCTGCATGCTGATCTGATTCTTGCCGGGATCACACAACTTATTACTGTTGTTCTCGCAGATAAGATCAATCACCACGAATATATTCGAAGCATAAAACCACTCATAGCTTAGGACTTACCACTTTCATAAAGTCCATAGCTTATTAAAGTGCGCCTAACATGTGCGATTATCCATTTTTCATTCCACAAGTCGTGCTCTTCGCGAATTCTTCCTTGTTTTGGTTCAAGGTTACGAACGAGCACCGCGAGTTTCGCAATTACCTATTATTATATGGACTTATTCCGCAAATCCTTGCTGTTCCATTTCATGTTCTATTTTACCTTCATTTTCCTGACTTGCTGATACGAACAGGTGACGGAATACGAATCTGCAGAATGGTCCGACAACCAGGATCTGCAGTGGGTAGGCTATGATGAAGTTCAGGCAGATGGTCTGGAGCCAGATGAAGATGAGATTTGAAGTGATTCCTGAAGATTCGATGGTTCCAAGCAGGCTCATCAGCGGTACCATTGTGCAGACGGTGAAGGTCTGGATGCAGAGGATGATGAAGATCGGGCGGTCAGTTGGTTTGGCTACGCGGAACGCGAAATATTTGGATGTTTTGCTGGCGATGAAGAATGCGCAGAGGAATCCGATGAACCATTCCAGCGGAAAAGAATGCAGTGCGTGACTGAATGTAGCCGCCTGAAGTCCACCGGTGTGGATAGCGACGTTATAAACGCCCATGATAAAGATTATACAGCCGGATGTGATAAGGGTGAAAATAAATTCCTGAAATTTTGTTTTTGGCATAGTTAAGCCCTCCTCATAAAATAATAAAAAACTCCATATAAACGCAAAAATGCCGCCTACCCGTCTGACAATGGATAAGCGACATTTTTTGTCGTATTTATTCTATCAGTTATTGGGATTCTATGTCATGGGAATTTTGCACAAAATATAATCGTGAAATAATAGCTTTAGAGTCTTTTTGACAAAGGGATAGGAACGTTTATTCATGGATGAGGATAAAATAAAGTATAAATAGAAGTTACAAATTCACTTGACAACCGAATAATTTTCTGCGTATATTGTAAAAAAATGAGATATTCAGTGACTGAGAAGTCTGATTATGGTTACTGGTTATTGCGTTCTCAGTAACGGATTATGAAAAGCAGTCTGACATAACGAGCGACAAAAAGTCACAAGGATCAGCAGAAAGGGGCAAAAACTATGGATTTAAAGAACTACTCAACAGGGGTACAGCACATTGGAATTCCGACAAATGACATTGGTAAAACAGTAGAATTTTATCACAAATTAGGTTTTGAAACAGCATTTGAGACGGTAAATGAGGAAGCAAACGAGAAGGTTGTTTTCCTGAAACTGGGAACTCTGGTAGTGGAGACTTATGAGAACCATGCAGCGAAAATGGAGCATGGCGCGATCGATCATGTTGCACTTGACGTAAAAGATATTGAAGAGATTTTCCAGTATATCAATGAAGCTGGTTTAAATTCTACACAAGATACCATTCATTTCCTGCCATTCTGGGAAAATGGAGTGAAGTTCTTTACAATTGAAGGACCGAATAAGGAGAAGGTGGAATTTAGTCAGTATCTGTAAATAAAAAGGAAATAATCATTAAGGGTCGATACATTGACGGAAACAGTGTATCGGCTTTTTTGGTAATGTTGGATTAATAAGTGGGGGTGGTGCGAATGCGTAAAAAATATCATGAGCGAAAGCTATAAGGAAAAGTTTGAGATAGTGTCTGATAACAGTCAGAGTATATTAGAGAATTCGGGAAAGATAGCTAAGGTAATATTAACAGATGAAGCAATACAAAACTGGTTTTTACAGGATTCTGAGGAATCAGCAGATCAGTTAAAATATAAAATGCAGGTAGAGAAACGTCTGGATTATTTGGATGCATTGTATCCAGATAAACAGTATAGCAGTATTTCTGTTTTTGACTCATATGGACATATGGTAAATTCTAACAGTATTCGATCTGAGGCATCAAAATACGAACAGTTTTTTAACATAATAAAAGAGAATTATAACGTAAAATGGTTGGATTTATATGAAGTATCCCTGGGAGATTATGAGAAAAATGGAATTGGTTATATCAGATATTATAGAGATTACGATTCGGGACTTATTAAAGGATATGTTCTTATAGAATATCAGTCGCCACTTCTGATAAATAATTTTGCACATATCAGATATGGGGAGACAGGCAGTTATCTGATTGCTGATACAGATGGAAACAAAAAAATAGAAAATGATCAGGATGTATCAGGAAATATTTCGGAAGAAGAGTATTTTCAATGGGCTGAAGATAATAAAAAAGGAGGAAAAGTATTCAGGATTGACGGTAAAAGATATCTTGTGACAGCGTCAGTAATCCCTACACTGGATTGGCTTATGATTAGTCTGACACCAGTGAGCCGGGAAAGCGATGACACAGATTATTTATGTAGTAGGAATTATTGCTGCTTTAATCAGCACATTTTTCAGCCTGAGGGTTTCTCACAGTGTAACAAAGCCTTTGATATATTTGACAGATACCATGAAAAAATTTGGAAAAGGAGATCTTTCTGTACGTGTTCCTGTATTGTATGAGGATGAAATTGGAATATTATCGGAAGAGTTTAATAAGATGTCTGAACAAATCAGGCAGCTGGTTGATCAGGTATATAGAGAGCAACGGGCAAAAAGAAAATCTGAGCTTGCAGCACTTCAGGCACAGATTAATCCACATTTCTTATATAATACATTGAATAGTGTAAGTTCGCTTATCAAAATGAATTGTCCGGATGAAGCATTTATCATGATTCAGGCGATTGGTACATTTTATAGAACTTCACTTAGCGATGGAAAAACATTAATACCGCTGGAACAGGAAATAACAAATATAGAGAATTATATAAAAATACAGAAAGTCAGATATGGAAATAAAATAGAATATGAGATTGATATAGAAAATGAAATTTTGCAGGAGTGGATTGTAAAACTGACACTTCAGCCATTGATAGAAAATTCTATATATCATGGTATAAAGGAAATGAGGGGAAAAGGAATTATCCGAATCAAAGGATGGAAAGAGAAGAATAAGGTTTTTATTCAGGTGTCAGATAATGGGCTTGGAATTCCAGAAGAAAAATTAGAAGAACTGTTTAGTAAAGATTACAGAGAAAAAGGCTCAGCATTTGGATTATTTAATATTCAACAAAGATTGCAGATTTATTTTGGAAAAGAATATGGTCTTACAGTAGAAAGTAAACTGAGTCAGGGAACGAAGGCAACAGTGTGCATTCCTGTAGATTTTAAGAGAGAAGAGGATAGAAAATGAGGGTATTCCTTGTAGATGATGAATTTTTGCAGAGAGCGTTAGTGAAAAAAACAGTTGACTGGAATAGTCTGGGTATGGAAATATGCGGAGAAGCAGCAGACGGAGAAGAAGCATTAAAGAAAATTTTGGAAGAAAAGCCGGATATTCTAATTATGGATATTAATATTCCATATATGAATGGAATTGAAGTATCTAAAAAAGTAAAGGTTATTTTTCCAGAAATACAAGTAATTATATTGACCGCTTATGGTGAATTTGAATATGCAAGGGAGGCACTTTCTTTTGGAGCAGTCAGTTTTGTGCTGAAACCGTTGGACCCTGAAGAATTAACAAAAGAGCTTCAGAAGTGTAAAGAAAAACTGGAACATATTTATAGACAGAAATCTTCTGTAAAGAAAATGCAAAAGGATCAGTTTCTTTTAGAACAGCTTTCAGGTATGGTACCTTCTGAAAATCAGCAGAGTAAATGGGAGGAAATGAAGATTCCGTTTGATAAACCATTATCAGTGGCTTTGATTAGACCTGAAAATAAACAACAGAATAACAAAATGGCAGAAGAAATGGAAGAAATAATCCAGGATTATTTTCCGGTATATGAAATGATTTCTATGAACCAAGGATATGCTTTTATTCTATTTGGAGAAGAGAATATGGAATATCAGATTCAGCTTCTCTGTACTTATATGCAGGAAATTATGAATAGTAAAAGGAACTGGAATGGAGGAATCAGCAGGGTATTTTCAGACATCAGAGAATTGAAAGCGGCCTATCAGGAGGCATATTCTGCAGCCAGAAAAGGAAAAACAGAACAGAAAATTCTGATTTACGAGCCAGTAGATATGTTTCAATTTATACGATCATCGTTATATGATTCGGAAGTATTTTTGTATTATATCAGAAAAAATGAATATGAAATGCTTACAAAAGAGATAGGTGAAATGTTTATTCAAATGGAAGAACAGAATGTCCTTTCTGACACAGCAGTATATATATCTACGGATATTCTGATCCATATTTGTCTGTATATGTCTGAACTGGGAGTTGATTTTTCTTTAGTTGTGGAAAAAGAACAGAGACAATTAACAGGATTGCAGAATAATGGTGGAATTGAAGAAATTAGAAGTGTATTAATGTGTATATTGGAAAAATGCCGCATATGTGCAGCAGAAAATAAACTTCCTGCAACAAAGAAAAAAGTAAATGATGCAGTAGATTTTATTGATAGTAATTATAGTAGGATTGATATGAGCTTGAATCTGGTAGCAGATACAATTGGGGTGAATGCGAGTTATCTAAGTAATATATTTAAAAAAGAAAAAGGATGTTCATTAAGTAAGTATTTGACTCAGACACGTCTGGAACAGGCAAAGAAATATCTTACAGAGTATCCGGATAAAACACTTATAGAAATTGCAGAGTCAATAGGATACAGTGACGTTTATTATTTTAGCAAGAATTTTAAAAAGTATTATGGTATTTCTCCGTCTAAGTACCAGGAAGAGAGAAAAATGTAATTATCCAAAATATTTCCCAGACGTCCAAAGAATCTACATTCACGTAATAGCACAAAAATGGTAATCTTGTCTCATCAAAAGACAGGAGGTAAAAGGAAATGGCTGAAAAGGAAATTCCATTTCGACAAATTCATCTGGATTTTCACACCAGTGAAGCCATTGAGGGGGTCTGCTCAGAATTTGATGCGGAAGAGTTTGCCCAGACTCTTGCGGATGCGCACGTGAATTCTATTACTTTGTTTTCTTGTGGACATCACGGAAATTTATATTATGATTCCAAAATGTTTCCGGAAATGGTCCATCCTCATCTGGCACACAGAGATTTGTTGAGAGAACAGGCTGAAGCTTGCAGAAAACGTGGAATACAGGTAAACCTTTATACAACCATTCGCTGGAACAAGAGAATCGCAGATATGCATCCGGAATGGATCTGTATTGATGAAAACGGAGCACTTCAGGACTATAAGGGAAAGGGGTATTTTGAGGCTGGTTTTTATAAAAACCTTTGTGTAAATACACCGTATCGTGATTTCCTGAAAAAGCAGTTCGGAGAAGTTCTGGAAACGATTCCGGGAGATGGAGTATGGTATGATGCAGCTTTTATGAATGAATGCTGCTGTCCATCCTGCCAGAAACTTATGCGGGAAAAAGGTCTGAATCCTGCAAAAAAGGAAGACCGTCAGGAATTTGCAAGGTGGACTTATTATGATATGGTCGAAGATCTGACCGCATTTGCAAAAAAATATAATCCAGATTTTCATGTCTGCTATAACAAAGGACATGTTGGATATCTCGATAAACCAGTGATAAAGGATTATTCGTATTTTTCTTTTGAATCTCTTCCGGGAGTAGAATGGGGATATCTTGATTTTCCTGTTTCTGCTAAATATATGAGGAATTTTGGAAAAGAGTGTCTTGGACTGACAAGCAGATTCCACACAGAATGGGGCGATTTTCATGCATTTCGTAATGAGGCAGCTATGGAATATGAAGTATTTTCCATGCTTTCCCATGGATGCAAATGTACGATTGGTGACCAGATGGATTACTGGGGAAAATGAACCCTGGTGTGAGAATGCAAAACCAGTATCTGAAATTGGTGTTTTTACAGCAGAAGAATTTTATGCTACAGGCGTAGCAGGACAGATTCCAGGTGCATCTGAAGGTGTGGCAAGACTTCTGATGGAATATGGATATCAGTTTGATTTTATTGACAGTACTTCTGATTTTGGAAAATACAGGTTGTTAATTTTACCGGATGTAATTCCTGTAGATGAAATATTAGGCCGGAAACTGAGTGCTTATATAAATGCAGGAGGCAAATTACTGGCAAGTTATCAGTCTGGTCTTGACAAAGATCACCAGAAATTTATGATCTCAGAACTGGCAGTAAAATATCTTGGAGATGCACCATATAGTCCGGATTTTATATGGCCGAAAGAACATCTGGCAAAGGGTCTTGCAGATGCAGAACATGTAATGTATGACAAAGGAACACTTGTAGAAGCGACAGATGAGGCTCAGTTTGTCCAGAAAGTAATCCCGCCGGTATTTAATCGTACATATGAACATTTTTGTTCTCATCTTCATTCTCCATCAGGAAGAAAAGAAGTATATCCTGGTATTGTGGAAACAGAAAATACAGCGTATTTTATTCATCCGATTTTTACAACATATCAGAACTGGGCACCTGCATGGTATAAAAAGATCCTGAGAAATGAATTAGACAGAATGCTTCCGAATCCGCTGATTCAGCATAATGGACCATCAACAACACAAGTTACAGTGTTAGATCAGGAACAAGAGAACAGAAGAATTGTACATGTACTTCATTATGTACCGGTGAAGAAATGTAAAAATCTTGAGATTGTTGATGATATTATTCCTTTATATAATCTTAAGATTACTATGACAGAAGAACGTGAAGTAGAGAAAATTTATACAATACCCGATAAACAGGAAGTTCCATTTGTACAGGATGGAAAAAAACTTGAATTTACTCTAAAAGAGATTAAGGGACATCAGATGACTGCTGTTTGTTACAAAAATTAGTAAGGAAAAGAGGAGGTTTTTATATGAAGACAGGGAAAAAAGTTTTAGGGGCTGTATTAGCGGCAGCAATGGCATTATCATCTATTACACCGGTATTTGCAGCAGATAAAGTTAAGATTACATTTATGAGCCGTGACAGTGGTGATACACCTATGGCAAAGGTTTATGAAGACCAGATTGCAGCATTTATGGAAGAAAATCCTGATATTGAAGTTCAGAACGATTCTGTTTATGAGGAATCTGCTTATAACAATAAACTGAAAGTTGCATTATCTACAGGAGAAACACCAAATATCTTTTATTATCCGGCAATTGCCGGCCTGAAAGAATGGGCACAGAATGGAGTTCTGTTGGATCTGACAGATTCACTTAACGAAGATGAAGAATGGAAGAACACGTTCCTGGATGGAGCATTAGATACATATGATCTGAGTGCTTATGGAGTGGATGGAATCTATGCATTGCCAAATGAACTGAATGTGGATGCTATTTTCTACAATAAGGCTTTATTTGAAAAAGCCGGTATTGAGAAAACTCCAGAAACAATGGATGAACTGTATGAGGATATTGATAAGCTGGTTGCTGCCGGAATTACTCCGTTTGGAGTAGGCGGAAAGAATACCTGGGTTATGGGACATATCTTTAATAATATTCTTGCTAAAAGAATCGGAAGAGATGGCATTATAAAATTGGGTACTGGCGAGAAAAAATGGACGGATGATGATGTAGTAGAATGCCTACAGATTACAAAAGATTTAAAAGATAAAGGTGCTTTTGCAGAGGGATTTGAAGGAATGGATTATAATACTCAGATGAATCAGTTCCTCACCGGAGAAGTAGCAATGATTTCTCACAGCAGCCCTATCATTCCTGAAATGTTTAATTCTGAATCAGAAATTTTGGATGATATTTCATTCTTTGCATTCCCATACTTTGAAGATAAACCAGAGTATAAAGATACACATGTAGTATATACTTCCGGATGGATGTTTTCAGGAACTATGAGTGATGAGGAAAAAGAGGCAACTCTAAAACTGGTGAAATATATGACATCTAAAGAGTCTATTCAGGAACGTATGAATGCAGCGATGAGAGTTGCTCCATATAAAGATATTGATGCACCGGAAGACGCACCGCAGATTTTCAAAGATATGGTTGAATATACAGGTACTATTACAGATTCTGTAGGAGAATATTTTGACTATGATACCTGCTCTACATTAGTAGATACTTCAAGAAATGGAATTTTGAACATGATGCTGTCTGATTCCGCTGAGAATACAGCACAGACTATTCAGGCAGATATTGATGCAAACCGTCCACAGAGCTGACAGATAAAGCAAAAGGAAGGGGGGAGAGCACCCTTCCTTTTGTTTACTCAAAAATAGAAAAGAGGAGGGGTTATTTTGGAAAAAATAAGGAAAAATAAGAAAGTTATTGCGGTATTTTTGATACCTGCAGTATTGATCTATCTTTGTTTTGAATTGATACCTGTAGTTATGTCTGTCTATTTTTCATTTAATGACTGGCCTGGGCTTCAGGCGGTGCCGCTTAAATTTGTAGGATTTAAGAATTATAGTAATCTGTTCCATAATGCAGTTTTTCTTAAGTCGTTGCAGAATGTTCTTATTTACGTTGTTGTAAGTGTTATTTTGCAGGTTCCTATTGGATTTGGACTTGGATTACTGATCCATCATTTCAAAAAAGGACAGAGATTTTTTAAAGCTGCATTTTTTATTCCTATGATTTTATCAGTGACAGCAGTAGCATTGTTATGGAATTTTATTTATTTTCCTACTGACAAGGGAATTCTGAATAGTCTTCTTATTAAAATTGGACTTGGAAATTATATTCAGCAGTGGCTGGTTAATCCTAAAACTTCTTTGATATGTCTGATTGTTGTCAGTACATGGACCAGTGTAGGATATTATATGATCATTTGTTTGGCTGGTCTTACTTCTATACCGGATTCTGTTTTGGAAGCAGGAGAATTAGATGGAGCAACCGGCTGGAAAAAGATTTGGAATCTTTATATTCCAATGCTTTGGGAACCATTAAAAATGTCTACGATTATGGTGATTACTGGAGTATTAAAGATTTTTGATACTGTATACATTCTGACACCTACAGGAGGAACCAGTAACTGTACTATTGTACCAGCACTTTTAATGTATAATGAAGCTTATAGATATGGTCATTATGGAACTGGAAGTGCGATTGCTACGGTCATCTTTGTATTAAGTGCTGCTGTTTCTATTTTTAGTTTGAAACTTATGAATCAGAAAGAATCCATAGAATATTAGGGGGGATAGATCATGAAAACAAAAAAACATTCCGCAGGGTATTATATAGGATTTCTGATATTTATTATAGTTGCTTTGATCAATATTTATCCGATGGTATTTTCAATCTTCTGTTCTTTTAAAGGAAATTTGGAAATATTTTCATCATTTACTGCTTTACCTAAGAAATTACGGATAGAAAATTATTTAACTGCATGGAATGTGGGAAATATAGGAAGATATTTTTTGAATACAATTATTCTTGCAGTTGGAACTCTTGCGATATCAGGTCTTTTTGGAGCAATGGCATCGTATGTTCTGGCAAGATTTAAGTTTCGCGGAAAATCAAAAATATATTTACTGTTTATTTCAGGAATGATGATTCCTATTCAGGCGGTATTAATTCCGTTGTCTTATATTTTTGGAAAACTTGGAATTATGAATAATTATCCGGTATTGATTTTGCTTTATGCGGCGTTTTGTTTTCCAATGACAATTTTGATTCTTACTGGATTTATGAATGGAATTCCGACAGAATTAGAAGAAGCGATGGTAATTGATGGAGCAAATATTTATCAAGTATTTTTTAAGATGATTTTGCCACTGTCAGTTCCGGGAATTGTAAGTGTTTCAATTTTTAATTTTATACAGGTATGGAATAACCTGTTGTTTCCTCTTATTTTTATTTCTGATAAAGATAAAGGTACTATTTCTATGGGACTTCTTGCATTTTTTGGAGAATACAGTACAGATTATAGTTCCAGCATGGCAGGAATTTGTCTTACAACCATTCCGGTAATTATTGCGTATATTTTCTTCCAGGAAAAAATAGAGAATGGTTTAATGAGCGGAGCTGTTAAAGGGTGATAAAAAAGTTGTTGTACTTTTCATTTCCAATATGAAAAGATACAACAACTTTTTTGTATTCCTTATGTATTAATCCTCAAGCTTAATTTTCTCTTTCAGAACTACACAGCCTGCCATATCGCCAATAACGTTAACGCAGGTAGCACCCATATCGCAGAGTGTATTGATACTGATGTAAACACCCATAACACCTGCCGGCAGGCCTGCCATAGTTGCAAGGGCTGCGAAGGATGCGATGGCACCGCCTGGGATTCCGGGAGTTCCTACTGACAGGAGTACGTTTGCCAGAAGGATTACGATCATCATGGAAATGCTTACGTTAATTCCGCATGCATTGGCGAAGAACATGATCATGAATGACATCAGGATGGATACGGCATCCATGTTTACAGTAGCGCCAAGAGGAATGGCGATACTTGTGATTTTGTTGGATACGCCCATTTCGTCTTCCATACGCTGTTTGCTGATGGGGATGGTTGCTGAACTGGAGCAGGTTCCGAATGCGTTCAGGGCTGCAGGAAGCATTGCTTTGAAGAATTTCACAGGGCTTTCTTTGCCGAGAAATTTTACGGAGCCGCCGTAAATGACCAGGGCAAATCCGAAGAATGCCACATACAGGATGATCAGCTGAGTTGCCAGTGAAATGATGGTTTCTGTACCGTTGGCTTCTACAACAGGAACGATAGTACAGAATACACCGATAGGTGTGAAGTACATAACTGTGCTGATGACTTTCAGACAGACTTCGTTACAGGAATCGATGACTTTCAGAAGTGCAGTACCCTTTTCGCCGATGGCGATAAGTGTGAAGCCTACGATGACTGCGAATACAAGTACCTGAAGCATGTTTCCGTTTGCGAAAGCTGCAACCGGGTTGGATGGGATCAGGTTTTTGATGGTGTCCAGAATGCTGGTCATCTCAGTTGCCTGGATGTCGGAAGTTGCCATCTCGAATTTAACACCCTCACCGAGATGAATCAGCCGCGGGATGATCAGTCCTGCCAGGCTGGCAAGTGCTGTGGTGCACAGGAAAAAGATCATGGCACCGGCTGTGATCTTGCCGGTTGTGCGGGCATTACCGATGCTAGAGATACCCATGATAATGGAACAGAAGACCAGTGGAAAGATCATCATGTTCAGGGCATTCATGTAAATGCTTCCGATAAGGCTTGTGATGGCAAGTACCGGTTCGAAACGGTTTGCCAGAAACAGTCCGGTAATGATACCAAGGATCAGACCGGTAAAGATTGCTGCGGTAATATGTTTTTTATACCACGAATAGAATTTTTTCATTTGTTCCCTCCTCTTTATTTTCATTTCCTGATACCCGAAGGACTATATTGGCAGACGGATTGAGTGATGCGCAAATCTGGTAAAATTTCTGCGGCCTATAACTGTGATAAGATACCGGGTTCAGGAAAAATAGCACGACACTACTTTATCACAATAATGTGTGAATTACAATATTTCCCGCTGTTTTCTTATTTGAGTGGGAGTGTTTCCGAAATGCTCAAGGAACATCCTGCGAAATAGTTTGTAATTGATAAAGCCATGCCGCTCCAAATTGTAACACAGAAAAACAGGCATCGATGATACAGATATCGAAGCCTGTTTTTCTGCGTTGCCGGAAATTATTTTGTAATATTCCTGTGACATAAAAAGTCCTATGCAGGCTATTATGATTGTCAGGTGCGGGTGAAGAGGGTATAATAGTTGTAATTATTTAACCAAATCAAGGAAGTCCCTGCTTCAATTGTAAAGAGCAATAAGTAGTGGGTGGGGATTTACTTGTATCAGAAGGAGTGTTTATATGAAACCAACTATTTTATTAATAAATTTTCAGGATCAGCAGAAGCTTCGCAAGTTAAAGATGGCGTTACTGCCTTTTAAGATACGTTTAAAAACTGTAGAAACTCAGGACTATAGTCAGCCAATCGGATATCTGGCAGGAGTGAAAGAGGTTTCTCAGGTACAGATTCCATCAGCGCTGATACCTCAGGAGCAGATGGAGAGGGAAATGCTGATTCTTGCAGGAATCACCGGGAATCTGTTTGACCAGGTGCTCTATACTTTACGCAAAGCAGGAACACCTGTGGATTACAAGGCGGTTCTGACGGAGCATAATCAGAACTGGAACTGTATGCAGCTTTATAAAGAACTGGAGAAAGAACATAATATGTATCACCCGTCTTAAATAATAGAAATAGTTGGAGGTTTTGGCTATGAAGGTTGTAGTTGCAGTTGATTCATTTAAGGGAAGTATGACTTCCATGGAAGCAGGAATGGCTGTCAAAGCAGGTATTCTTGCAGCAAAAAAGGACGCAGAAGTGATCGTAAAACCTCTGGCTGACGGTGGAGAGGGAACTACGGATGCGCTGATCGAAGGTCTGAAGGGAGAACGTGTGGATGTGACAGTTACAGGTCCTTATCATGAGCCGGTTCAGGCATATTATGGATATCTCAGGGAAAGTAATACCGCAGTCATGGAAATGGCAACAGCAGCAGGTATCACACTTTCAGATAAGAAGGAGCCTATGACCGCTACCACCTATGGAGTGGGAGAACTGATCCTTCATGCAATCGGCAGAGGTATCCGCAACTTCATTATCGGTATTGGCGGAAGCGCCACTAATGACGGCGGAGTGGGTATGCTGAAAGCACTTGGCTACAGATTTCTGGATGAAAAGGGAGAGGATGCCGGAGAAGGCGGACAGGCACTTGCATCTGTAGAAATTTCAGACAAAAAGCAACTTCTTTCCCAGTGTAATTTCAGGATTGCCTGTGATGTGATCAATCCTCTCTGCGGTTCTCAGGGAGCTACATATATCTATGGACCGCAGAAGGGAGTTACCTCCGATATCCTTCCGGTTCTGGATGCAGGCATGAAAAACTATGCAGAGGTTACTGCCAAAGTGATTGGTAAAGATAACCAGAATGCAGCAGGTGCAGGTGCGGCAGGCGGACTTGGATTTGCATTTCTGAATTATCTGGATGGAGAGCTGACACCGGGAATACAGCTTATTCTGGATGCTGTCCATATAGAGGATGAGATGAAGGATGCAGATGTGGTTGTGACAGGGGAAGGTCGTCTGGATCATCAGACTGCCATGGGAAAAGCCCCGGTGGGCGTTGCGAAGCTTGGCAGGAAATATGGCGCAAAAACCATTGCATTTGCAGGAAGTGTTACGAAGGAGGCAGTTGCCTGCAATGAAGTAGGAATAGATGCCTTCTTTCCAATCGTGCGCGGAATTTCCACACTGGAAGAAGCAATGGATCCGGACACTGCAAAAGCAAATATGGCTGCAACTGCAGAGCAGGTATTCAGACTGTTGTAATTATTTTTTATAAAAAATCTTCTGAAGCAGATAGGAAATCGATTTGATATGTCTGCACAGGAGATTTTTGTTTGCAGAAATTGCAATGTTGAGAAACTTCAGATGATATAGTAAAATTATTACAGCCAGAGAAAATACTTTGAAAAAAGTTGATTAAAAGATCTAAGGATATGTAAGGGAGAGACAACATGACACTAACACAGATGAATTATATCATCACAATTTCCGAAACTGGTTCATTAAATAAAGCTGCG
>OOAZ01001576.1_pt1 | contig 14843 bp, 10 predicted proteins | sample 1671221 | NCBI WGS metagenome assembly OOAZ01 (sample SAMN06348134, study PRJEB24527) | human gut metagenome | biome: human gut; feature: ankylosing spondylitis patient; material: feces | host: Homo sapiens | place: China | collected 2015-10
CACCGTGGGTGCAGCAGTAGGCGGGTTCGCCGTTGAACCAAATCAGCCAAGTGCCGTTGACCTTGGCAACCTTGGTGATTTTGCCGCTTGTCACCGCAGGGGTGGGGCGCTCGGCAAAGGCGGCAATTTCGCTGTCAGGGAAAGGATACTCGGCAGTCACATTGCGGTCGATGGTCACCTGCAAGGTTTTGGTCAGGCAGCTGCCGTCCGGCGCGGTATAAACCAGCTGCGCGGTAAAATCCGCATCCGCCTGCACATACACGCCCAGCACCGCAGCGGAAGTTTCGCTGTACTCATTGTGCAGCAGGCTTTCTGCGTTTTCAGCGGGTGCGCCGTAGTAGTCCAGCAGGGTCACTCCGTCCGGCAAAATTAGATCAAGGGTACTGCCATCGGCAGGGTACTCCACCTGCGCCAGAATCGGCACAATGGCGTAGTCGGTATCTTCCAGCAAAGGTGTAGTCAGTGTCAGGTTGTCACTGTCCAGCGCCTCGGCGCTCAGATAACTATCCTGCTCTAAATCGGCATCCCACGCGCTAAGCCCGATTTTGATTTCACCGGTCGCTACTGGCAAACCGTAGCTGCCGATGTAGGAGCCTGTGGGGGCGTCCGGCATATCCGCGTAGAGGATTTCACCGTCAAAGGTGTAAGGCTCGTTTTCTTCAGCAGGCTCATCCGTGGTTGGTGCTGCGCTTTCCTCGGTAGTTGCTCCGGGGTCGGGGTTGCTGGCATCGGTCTGCCCGTTGTCGGTTTCGGTTTCATCGGTCTGTTGTTCCTCAGTGGCGACCGTGCTTTCCTGCGGCAAGGGCGTTTCGGCAAATGCGCCGACCGGGAACACGGAGCAGCACATCACGGCTGCCAAAGCCAGCGCCAGAAGGCGGTGGCTCCATTTTGTTTTTCGATTCATGGGTAAACACCTCTTTTATCTTTCGGGGGCTGTTTTCTCGCGCTCCAGCTGACGCAGACGCGAAGTAAAAATATCGATCAACCCGGCATGAGATTGCAAATTGGCGTAATACACCGCCTTGTCATACCCATCCGCATTGATGTCTTGAATTGTTCGCACAGAATCCGCCCATCTTCGATTCTGCGGGGAAATTCGCGCATCGCCATCCCGCACTTGGATGGCTGCTGCAACAATATAGCGGGTGCGCTCTGCGCCGTATCCTGCCAATACCTGCTGCACGGCACCGTCATCCAAGCACAAGCCGTTATAGTTGTAAGAAATGGCGTCATCAATTTCATCGCGGCATTCCTCGTTCAACTTCATGGAGGCGCGGTATTGCGGCAGTTCCTCGTGTTCGCGGGCGTATCGACCGGTCTGATAGTAAACGGGCGGCCAGTTCTTTTTCGTGCTTTCCATCAGGTCGATGTCGGCGCGATCCGCTATGCACAAGGTCATAACATCCAGTGTGTTGGTATCGCAATCGCGGTAGTCTTTGTAAATGTCCGCCAGCGGTGCTTGGGATTCCAACAAAGCGCGCAGCTGTGCAGGACGCAGCGAAGCATTTTCAAGAGCGATGAGGATATCCTCACGGGAGCTGTACTCATACGCGTGGTTCAAAATTTCTTCGGGCGGCTGTGCAAGCAGCCACGCACGGTATTCGTTTTGCTCCTGCTGCATTTTGTTGTACAGCTTAGCGACAAGGGGATCGTTTTTCACATCGCATCACCGTCCGTATTGTGCAGAATTCTTTCCCAGAAATTCCGCTTTTCAGGCTCGGAAAGACTGCGATAGGCGGTTTCGATCACCGCATTCACGACCTGCTCGGCGGCATCCTGCGCGATATGCAACTGTTTTGCCGCATTTTTCCCCATCGCAAGACGGTGCAGCAGATTCTCTAAAACCGTTATTTTTTGCTTTTGCAGCGCGTTTTTTGTGCTTTCGTCTATGTCGAGCGCAGCAACAGGGGTGTCGTATACGCTTTCCGGCACACGAAATACCAACTCGCTGCGTTCTCGATTGGGGGCAATGTCATTCAGCACGACCATGCAGCCGTTTTGCTCGGCTTTTCTAAGTAAAGTTTCAATGTCCATAGAATTCCTCCAATAAAAAAGCGCCCACAAATGTGAGCGCTTAAGTAAGATATTCAGTTACAGAGACTCAATCAGTTCAGAGATTTCCTTGACAGTTTCCAAGGTCTGCCCAAATGTAATAGCTGCTGCATAGGAATTGCTCATGCCGTAGCTATCCCATAACTGTTGCATAGACGAATCATCCCTTAGGTCATCCAAAATTTCTTTCCAATCGGCAAGATCTTCCAGAGATTCTCGCTTTTCAGCCGTATGCAGAACAGCATCCTTTAAGACTTGCGGGCGAATTTCTGACTTTCTGGTGCGATACAGCGTGTAAAGGTCATAAAAATCGCGCGCTCTTGTGGTGGTTGCACCGCGGCGGATAATGGTTTCATACTTTTCAGCAAGTATCGTTTCTATCGTATAAGCCATGATAGGAATTTTCTTTTCGGAATCAAAGCAGGGAAACTCATATTGTACCGCAGCAGGGGTGATTTTGTCGCCGGTGGTGATGTCGATTTTCATGGGTGTGTTGATTTTCCCATACAGAACATCAATATGGGCGCGGAAGTTGTTGTATGCATCAATTTCACGGATCGGTGCAATGGAACGATATTCAAAGCGGATACCGTCACCAACATCAACTGCCAAAATGGTTTTGAGGGCAGAAACGATTTCCTCTTCTTCCATATGGATACCGCGCACGGTGGTATCCATATCCATCGTAGTTCGACCCTCAAGCCCAACCATTGAGGAAATCAGAAGTCCTCCCTTGAGAATGAAATTTTTCTGATACGGCGAAGCCGCCAGTCGTTCCAGCAGACGTTCAAACATAAACATCTGCAAAATTTCCTGAGCGCGCAGATGCTTTTCGGCAGCAACATTGCGCGCCCAGCCTTTTAATTGTTCTGGTGATCTCACATCAGCACCTCCATGTAGGTACGCAATTTATCGTCAACCCCAAACTGTTTTCCATACTTTAGAAGTTTTCTGGGATTTGGTCTTGACGCAAAGTAGATCTTCAGTCCATGTGTAAACAGTTGCTTGTCGATTGCATTTCTGTCGCGCACCAAGTCGCAAATGCAGCGTTCACGGTCATACAGGATAACATTTCCGCCTTGTGGAGATCTGCAAGTGGTTTTGCCTATACCGTGAAGACTTCCTTTAACATAGTGAAACCGAATATTGGGATCGCGTTCTTTGATGCGACTGGTGTTATATCCTTGCGGCACACTGAATTCAAAAATGTGTGGCGTTCGGTCTGACAGTCCCCAAAAGTACATGGCACTGCCGTAAGAGTAGACAAGATTCTCGCTTCCGCTTTGCAAAAGCGTAAACTCGTCTGGAACAAATCCGGTCATTGTATATTGTCCGCGGGCAATGCGCGTCAGAACACCTTTGTCTGCGTATCGTTTTAATGTGACACGGTTTGTGCCTGCTCGCAATGCTTCTTCTGTAGTAACAATGCCGCCGTTCGCATCAGCTATCGTTTTCAATACAGCTATCGTAGCATTCACTCCACACACCGCCTTTCAAAAAGTTACTACTGTGCTTTAATTATAACATAATAAAGCACAACTGTAAACGGGCTTGTGGGAGATTTTCGTGGGAACTAGTTAAAGGTCACGACCCAATAGGTATATTGCCCCTCTGCCGTCTGGCAAAACCAGCAGCCGACACCCATGCTGGTAAAACTCGGCTCCATAATGTTGGCACAATGGGCGGGGCTGCCCTGCCAGCCTGTGCAAACGGCGCTGGCAGAACTCAGCGGACCGGCGGCGCAGATCTCGCTGCGGGTGGTCATACCGCTGTGATCAAAGGGCGCACCTGCCACAAAACTCTCACATCGGGCATCGGCAGCGGCGCTCAAACCGCTGTCCATCGTCAGCGGTGCCAGCCCACCGGCTGCGCGCATCGCGTTGATGTTTTCCTGCACCGCCCAATAAGCGGAATCCGAGCTGTCGATGCTCCACCACTGATCGGTGCCTGACGCCAAATCAAAGGGCACAGCACCATAGCTCATACTGACCTGCGCCGGGGCAGGTTCTGCCGTCGGCGCTGCCGTGGGTTCCGGCGTAGGGGCAGGAGTCGGCGCGGGGGTAGCGGCAGGTGTTGCCGAAGGTGTCGGCGCGGGTGTGGCGGTAGGTTCCGGGGTTGCTGTCGGCTCGGCAGTTGAAATCGGTGCAGGTGTTTCTTCGGCGTCTGCACTTTCGGATGTCGCTGCCGACAGCTCCGTCAATTCAGCGGATTCCGGTTCCGGTGTCTGTGCGCAGGCTGTCAATGCGGACAGCATTGCAAGCATTACGATCCATTTTTTCATCTTGAAAACTCCTTGCGGGGGCCATCTCTGACCCGGTTGCTTCTTCTTTCCTTCATCTTAAAACCTTCTACCTTTCTTGTCCACGCTGTCGATTGTCCGAACGACACTGTTGCTCTTCGTCCGGCACGGTATCCAGCACGATATCCTTTTCGTTCAGGTTCAAAAGTGCCTCCAACTCGGCAAGGCGCTTGCTCTTTTCAGCCAGCTCGTCCGCCTGGACAAAGGGCTGCGCCAGCTGTTCCTTGGCGTTTTCCAGCTGCTTTTGCAGCTGCACCAATTTGGATTCAAGGTCGGTCACGCTCTGCGGCAGGTTATGCAGGCAGTTGTCCAGGCGTACCGTGTTGCCGACCGCATCCGCGCCCAGCTGCACCGGGTTGATACCGCTGCCCACAAGATACGCCAGATACATTTTGTCCATCGCAAAATAGGCGATCTGCAAATCAAAGCCCTTGTATCGCCCGATGGAAACCGGCTCGGTGCGGTTCATCGCCATACCCAGCAGCCCCAGCAGGGCTTTGCCCGCGTCCTCGCGCTTGGTGTAAACCGTGTCCATCAATGAGATGGCGAAAACATCCTTGTCGTCCGCATCGCGCTTGGTATTTTGCTGTAGCAGCGCTGTGTCCGCTTTGGCGTTTTCCAACTGCTGGGCGGTCTTACGCATTTCTGCGGGGAATCCTTGTGTAATCGCATCTTCCAGCCGGTAATGCTCGTTGTTGTAGGCGGTTTTCAGGGTTTTGAGCCGCGACACCTGAATATCCAGATCCATTTTCTCTTTGATCATCGGATTGCCCGCTGCCAGCGCCTTGACCTCGGCATAAGACAGCGCTGCATCGTCCAAATCATCCGCACTGCGGGCAGGGCTTTTGCTCGTCATAATTTGCCCGATGAACTTCTGTTTGGTTTCCAAAAGCTGCCACATATAGCTGTCGAAGGAAGCTTCTGTGACGTAACGATACTCATATACTTCGGCATTGGTGTTGCCTTGGCGAATCATACGCCCGTTGCGCTGCTCAATGTCAGAGGGTTTCCACCCGCAGTCCAGATGATGCGTGGCCACCAGCAGCCGCTGCACATTGGTGCCTGCGCCCATCTTACCGGTGCTGCCCATCAGCACGCGCACATCACCGCTGCGCACCTTGGCAAACAGCTCGGCCTTTTTCACCTCGGTGTTGGCGCTGTGGATGAACTGCACCTCGTTTTCGGGGATGCCCATAGAAATCAGCAGATTGCGCAAATCATCGTACACATTAAATCCGTCCGGTTTCGGGGTGGACAAGTCGCAAAACACCAGCTGGGTCAATTTCTTGTCTTTCGTTTCACTCCAGATGCGGTACACATTCTCGGCGCAGGCGTGAACTTTATCGTTGGGGTTTTCGGGCAGATTGGGGTCGATCAGCCGCTGATCCAGCGCCAGCTTTCTGCCGTCGTTGGTCACCTTGAGCATATTGTCCTCGGTGGGGTCTACATTTCCGGCGCGAATTTCTTCGGCGCGGTCGGCAAGGTCAGCCACCATCTGCTTTTGCTGGGGGCTTGGCGGCAGCGCCACATTGATGGGTTTGCCGCCCACCAGTTTAGGCACCGGCAGGTTGAGCATATCCGCCGTCTGCACATCCGCCACCTGCTTGAACATACTCATCAATTCCGGCAGATTATAGAATTTGGAAAATCTTGTTTTTGTGCGGTAGCCGGTGCCTTCCGGCGCAAGCTCCACGGCTGTCACGGTTTCTCCAAATGTGGATGCCCACGCATCAAAGGAGGAAAGCCCGTGCTGCTCCAAGGTTTCCCGCTGCAAATACCGCTGCATGGTGAACAGCTCCGCCATAGAGTTGCTGATGGGCGTACCCGTGGCAAACACCACGCCGCGGCTGCCGGTGATTTCGTCAAGGTAGCGGCATTTCATATACAGGTCGCTGGCGCGCTGGCTCTCGGTTTGGGATATGCCAGCCACGTTGCGCATTTTGGAAAGCACCGCAAGATTCTTGAAAGCGTGGGCTTCGTCCACCATCAGGCTGTCCACGCCAAGCTGTTCAAAGGTCACCACATCGTCCTTGCGGGACTGGTCGTTGAGCTTATCCAGCTTTTTCTCCAGCTGCTTGCGCATACGCTCCATCTGCTTGACGGTGAAATTCTCGGCGCGTTCTTCTTTCAGCTGTGCCACTTGGCTGATCACATCGTGGATCTGGCTTTGCAGGTATTCGACCTGCCGTTCCTGTGACAGCGGGATGCGCTCAAACTGGCTGTGCCCGATCACGATGATGTCATAATTGCCGGTTGCGATTTTGGCGCAGAACCGTTTGCGGTTGGCTTTTTCAAAATCTGTCCTGCGGGCTACAAGAATATTTGCGTTGGGGTACAGCTGCAAAGCCTCTCCGGCAAGCTGCTCGGTCAGGTGGTTGGGTACACAGATCAGGGTCTTGGAGCAAAGCCCAAGACGTTTCTTTTCCATCGCCGCAGCGACCATTTCGTAGGTTTTTCCGGCGCCCACCACGTGCGCCAGCAGCGTATTGCCGCCATACAGAATGTGCGCAATGGCGTTTTTCTGGTGGGGGCGCAGCGTGATTTCAGGTGACATACCGTGAAACAGGATATGGCTGCCATCGTATTCGCGGGGGCGCAGGGAGTTGAACCGTTCGTTGTATTCCTTTACCAGCATCTGGCGGCGGGTCGGGTCTTTCCAGATCCAGTCCTTGAAAGCGTCCTCGATCTGCTGCTGTTTCATCTGGGCTTCCTGCGTGGCAGCGGCGTTCAGAACGCGGATTTTGTTGCCTTGCATATCCTCCTTGGTGTCAAAAACGCGCACATCCCGCAGGTTCAGGCTTTCTTCTAAGATGTGGTAGAAGTTGGCGCGCTGTGTGCCGTAGGTCACGGTGGCTTTAATGTTGCCGCCCGTAAAGCTCTTGTTGGTCACATTCCAGACGCCGGTCAGTGGGATGTACAACACCTTCACGCGGTCCCGCACATAGTAAGGCGCGTCCACCAATTCATCGGCAAACTGCTTGATGAGTTCAGGAGCCAGCCAAGTAGCACCCAGACGCACGGCAATTTCGCTGGCTTCCAAGTCCTTCGGCTGCACGGTTTCCAGTGCCTGCACATTCACAGCAAAAGCGGGGTTGTTTTGTGCCGCCAGCTTTGCTACCTGTAATTTGTGGCGCACATCGCCGGAAAGATATTCATCGGCGGTATAGTAGCGCGGTTCACCATCAGAATTCTTTTCCAAGGGGTCGGCAAAGATAACGCCTTGCAGGTCGTTCACCAATGTATCTTTGTCCTTGCCGGTCAGCTGCTGCATATACCCAAAGTCGATGCCCGCGCGCTCACCGACACTCAGCGCCAGCGCCTCGCTGGCGGTTTCCACGCGCTCGGCAGGGCGGGCAGCCCGGATGGTGCGCTTTGAAAACATATCCGACTTGCCGATGAAATTGCCCTCGCTGTCGAGGTTTTCCAAGGAGCACAGCAGAAAATATCCACTGTCATCCCGCATATCCAACGATGCACCACGGCTGTTGATGAGTCCAAACTTACTGTGGTAGTGGTCGTACTGGCGGTTGAGTTTGGCTTGCAGCTCCGTGATGACTTCATCCGGCATATCTTCCAGCTGGGCTTGGATCAAGTCCCGTGTGGTGTCCCGCAGTTCGATCAACTGCCGCATACGCGCCGCGGAGGTAGCACCAAGGGAAACCTCGCGCATAATGGCGTTCTCGCGGTAATAGAATTTTCCGTTACGGATACAAAAGCTGAAATTGCGCACATCGGGTTCGGCGGGGATGCTGGCATCCACAGCGCCGGATTCCTGCAGCTCGATGTCCTGAAAGTGAAATTCAGCGTGCAGGTGGGACATGGCCTCTTGCAGCACATCGGGAAGGGGCTTATCGGCAAACGCCTCGCAGGTCAGGGTCGGGCCATACGGACCGCTGACGGTTTTCAGTGTGCCGCAGACCATTTCGGGGTGTTCGGCAAAATAGCTGTTGAGGGAAAGCCCGTCCTCCGTCTGGGTGGTGTGCAGCCAGCTCGCGTCCTGCTCCAGAATGCGGTCACGCTTTTGCAGGAAGATGATGTCCGCCATCGCCTTGGTTCCGGCTGACTTAAAGGTGGAATCCGGCAGGCGCACGGCACCGATAAAGTCGCATCGGGCGTTGATGTACCTGCGCACTTCCTCGCTCTTTTTGTCCAGCGTGCCACTGGTGGTGATAAAGGCGATGATGCCGCCCGTGCGCAGCTTGTCGATGGATTTGGCAAAAAAGTAATCGTGAATCTTGAAGTGCAGCCGGTTATACTGCGGGTCAACCACACTGTAATCCCCAAACGGCACATTGCCGATGACCACATCGAAAAAGCTGTCGGGCAGGTCGGCTTTCTCAAAGCCGGTGATTTGGATGTTTGCTTTCTGGTACAGCTGGCGGGCAATTCTGCCGGTCAGACTGTCCAGCTCCACACCAAACAATCTGGTGGTCGGCTCATACAAATAGCTGTGGCTTTGCCCAAAAAACGCGCCCGCACCCATACTGGGTTCCAGAATCGTTCCGGCACCCACGCCCATTTTGCGCAGGGTGGTGTACATTGCGTCAATGACTTCGGGCGGGGTGTAAAAGGCGGTCAGGGTGCTGCTGCGGGCAGCGGCGTATTCCTCCTCTGTCAGCAGGCTTTTCAGCTCGGTATATTCGCTGTGCCAGCTGTCTTTGTTGGGTTCAAAGGCATCGGACAAACCGCCCCAGCCGGAGTATTGGGCTAAGATTTCCTGCTCCTCACCGTTTGCGTGGGGACCGCCGTCCGCCATACGCTTTTCGATGGATTTCAGGGTGCGGATGGCGGTGATGTTGGCTGCAAACTTTTCGCGTGGTGTGCGCGGGGGTACAGGGTCCTGCGGCGGGATATAGTTGTTCGGCTCATAGGCTTCCTTGAGAGCAATGAGTTCCGCCGCCTGCAAGACCTGCTCGCCAAAACCACCAGATGATTCTTCTGCGGGTTCTAAGACTTCACCCTCAACAACCTCTGCCGCCTCACCGGCGTCCGGTAGATTGGGTAATTCTGGTGCCGCCAGCGCATTGTTTTTAGGGTTCGCCGCCAGCAGCCTTGCAAACTCCCCGCGGTTGACGGCGCGCCCGATCAGCGGGAAATCCTCATCGCGCAGATGCACATCAAAGATGCCGATTTCCTCCACCGTAAAGGGGTGGTCGTTTTCCAGATAAACGGTATCTCCGGTAGCCAGCGGGCGCTTTTCCACGGGCTTAGGCTTGTAGCGTTCCTGATATGCTTCATACGCTGCTTCCGCATCGTCAATGAACTGCGAAAATTCAATGTCCTCAATGCCTTCCTTGGCAAGCGCCCTTGTGTTGTCGAAGCGCGCACTGTCCACAAAGGAACCATCAACCAGATACACAATCTCATTGCGCAAGAAGTTGGCGTACACCTGAATTTCGTGTTCGCCGTCCCCGGTGGTGGAATAGGCAAGGTCGATGTGCATAAGGTTCGAAAAATCCGGTTCGCCCAGCCCTTCGCGTTCACAAAAGTCCGCGATGGTTTTCTCCGCATAGTCTATCTCGGCTTGACGGGCGTCGCGTTTGGCTTGCTGTTCCGCTTCCCATTTTTCATATCCCTGCTTGTTGTTTTCATCCAGATATTGGTTGTTGTGGACCAGCAGGTGCAAACGGCGGGCAACCTCGTTCCACGGCAGCAAGCGGAAATAATCCGGGGCGTTATCGGATGCATAGCGCTTGATTCTCAGCCCCTTGGCATCATAATCCAGAAATCCTCTTTCGCCATCTCGGAAATCCCAAGTGCGCCCGCCGATACCGTATTCTTTTTTCAGCCAGTCGGCTTGCTCCTTTACTGTAGGCAATACTGTGGCAGAGAAAAATTTCTGTATGCGAAAACGCCCCTCACAAAAACCGCTGCCCATGACAAGAACATCGACAATGTCCTGCTCGTCGATATGGGTGCCGTCATCCTTACTGGGCGGCTGCCAGCTTGCGCGGGGCTGTAATTGGCGGATGGTTTCCTGCTGCTGTTCAGGTGCGGGCAGACCGATTGCGGCGGCAGTTTCCTCGGCAAGGTTGCCGCGCCCCACGCTTTCCGGCAGTTCAATCTCATCGGAAACAGAAACAGCGGAGGGCGATGGTTCGCTCTCCGCTGCTTGGGGTTCGGTATTTACAGGCTCGTCACGATGGGCATCGCCAATTCCGCCGCCTGCGCTTGCAGACTGTTCATGTGCGCCGTCCAGCCCAACGGGTCGTTGTTCTTGTCCGGTGCCGGGTTGCTGACCAGCAGCTTCGTGATGGTCTGCTCCACCTGCTCCCAATAGCGCTGCTCGGTCTGTTTCAGGTCGCTGTACAGCGTCCCGTCCAGCAGCATCTTGTCGTACAGCAGGGAGTGGTTCTCTTGCAGGAACTTCTCCCGCTGCAGACCGATTCTCCCGACCGGCGGTCTGTGCGTTTCCTTCATTGCCATCTTGGGTACCAGATACCCGTTCAGATTCGTCATATCCATGATCCTGCACCTCCTGTTGGTTCGTCTTGCTTACATTCTCATCATACTGTTTCGGCTGGGTCTTTGCAACACTGTCGATGCTCTTGACGACAGCGCCGATTTCGGCAAACATCTGCCGTCCCGCGCGGTTGACGGCATTGCCCAGCGCCAAAACCGCGGATTCGGTATCAAAGCGGTCAATGTCTGCAAAGGCGTCCTGCGGCACGGCGCTGTCGCCCAAACCGCAGCGCACTGCCGCCATATAGACGGCACTCTGCGTGATGAGGTTGGCAAAAATCGCCGTTTGCTCCTGCGGCTTTGCCCATTCCAGCGTGCTGCCGATCACGGCATTTTGCAAATCGGCGTCCAGCTGTTTGCCGTGCTGTGCCACAAACAGGGCTGCCTGCAGACCAAAGATTTCCGGCAGGCTCTCGGCATTGTGCTTTTCCTGCAAGGCTTGCAGGGTCGGATAGCGGTTGGCATCGGTGATTTGCCAGCCCAGTGGTTTGGAGGCTTTGCCTGAAGGGTGGGTGTCCTTGATATCAAACAGATACCGCACATTGCCCGCCATATTACCGGTGCCAAGGGACGCTACGCCATGCGCACCGCGGTTGACCCAGCGCCCGGCAGCACGGTTCCAAGTGTCGATGTCTGCCAGCATGGTGGCGCCGGGGCGCTGGCTGTAAATAAGCGCCTGATTCGGGAATGCGTAATGCGTTGTATACGCGGCTGAACGCAAAAACGCCCGCCAGCTGTCGGCATTGTCTGCTACATCAGCAATCGCCTGATGCGCCTGCCGCAAAATATTTTGGTAATTTGCCAATCGGCTTCATCTCCTTTGCGGTAATAAAAAAGCCCTGCACATTGCTGTGCAGAGCTTATCCATTCGAGTAATTTAATTTTATGCAGGGCGGTTGTTACTGCGTTCGCTGCGTTTGATGCCCATAAACGGGGGAACCGAGGAACGGTTCAGCCCTTTTTCGTGCGCTTGTTTCATGGAAAATTCGTGTGCTGCAACCGCATCGATGAACGCACGCTGTTTTTCAGTGGCATGGTAGTAATCAACCTTATACCGTTTGCATACGGCAAAAAAGACATCCAGATACTGAATGTTTTCCTTAGTCATTCGCGTGACCTCAAGCTCGGTTTTATCCTTTTGCATAAGCGTTCCTCCTTTATGAAAGATAGGTGCTGAAAATCTCCTGTGCGCTTTCGTCAGTAATCATTTACAACTTAGGTATTATATCGAATTACCATAAAAAAATCAACAAACGAAATGTGAATGATTTCATGATAGAAAAACCAATAAAGAAAATCCAATTCATTTATGGGTGTATTTTCCTTTGCCGAGCTGGTTTTGTTATCGTTCTTCGCGAGCAACGCTGCGTTTCTTGGCTTGTTCCAGCCCCGGCAGCAAGTCATCCACCTGTTTATAGCCAATCGGCTCCACATAATAGGCGTGTGCCTCACCGCCCTCATGCGTTACAATAATATCGCTGACAGACAAAGAGCGTATCTTTCTGCAGTTGGGGCGGTTTTCCTGATTGTGCAGGCAGTAAAGGCTGTCCAGCGTCTGCCAGCATTCCATCTGCCCGCGGTACACCAGCTTATAGGATGCAGCATTTATATGGCCTTTGGTGTAGTCATACCGTAAAAACGCAATCTCACGGTTGTTGGTCTGGTAGATTTCATACGGCAGCAGCTCGTACTTCTTTCTTCGCAATCCCCACGGAAAAATGGTGCCCTTTTCAAAGAGAAGAGGCTGGCTCAGATTCTCCGGAAACAAAACCGGAATGATGGGTTCGCCACAATACAAAGAAGCGTAAATTCTGGTTTTGAATTTCTCTGCATCGACATACGGAATGCGTTCCCGAACGCATCCGTTGCAGTCAAGATATTCGATATAGCCAATGACCGTATCGTGTTTGTTCATCTCGGTGATTCTCCTTTATAATTAACGACTCAACCTTTCCCAAAAAGAGATTTTACTTCCAAAGCGCTCATCCGTCGGGCGGACCTTGGCAACCGGCGAATCACCGGACAGCATATCCTCCACCTGTGGGAAGAACAGAAGCCGATTATAGCGCTCCGCCTGTTCTTTGGAAAGCCCCAACATTTTGGACTCACTGAGTCCACAAACCAGAAACCGCCCGCGTATCGTGCAACCATCTTCCAGTTGTCTGTTGTATTTCAGCCGGCTTTGGTTTTTACTGCACACAACGCCGATTTTCGATGTGCCGAACGGTTTCAGCAGCAAACTGTCGCCCTCGATCACCTCGGAAATCGCCGCCTGCGGGCTGTCAAAGGCAGCCTGATAGGGGCAGTAGCCCGGTTCTATAATCAAAACTCTTGTCATACCGCCACCTCATCGTTCGTAATCCTGCCGCTTGCGGTAGTAGTTTTCCAGAAGTTTCAGGATGGTACTTTCCATCTGTTCGGAGGTACAGCCCTTCGGGAAATAGCGTTCGACCTTGGATACGGCAATCGTGAGCTGCGGTTCGTGCGGCTTTACGCTGGGGGAACGGGCAGACATGATCCCGTGAATCTTGTCTTTCGTCAGAACACTTTCCTTGCTGGCAGCTTTCAGCTTCTGCGCTTGGGATAATGACGGTGTGCAGCCTTCCTCTTCCATGTAAGAGAGAAATTCTTCCTGTTCCTCCGGCGTCAGGTAGCTCAACTCCACAGCGGGGGTGGTCTTGAGTCTGCCGTCGTCCACAAGCTGCATCAGGTCAGGGGTGAGTTTGTTCAGCCGGATAAAACGCTGAACTTGGTTTCTACTTTCTCCTGCTCCTTGTGCTACAACCTCATCGGCACGGAAATTTGTCCCAACTTGGGACAAATTATTTTTTGACGGTCTACCGGCTTTTCTTTTTACCGCCTCCAACTTCATTTCATACGCCTTGGCCTTTTCGCTCGGCAGAATATGCTCGCGCTGGCAGTTGGAATCCACCATCAATATAATGGCGGTATCATCGTCCATGTCCCGCACAATGCAGGGCATGGTGTCCACTCCGGCGCGCTGGCTGGCGTGGCAGCGGCGGTGCCCGGCTACAATTTCATATCCGCCGTCCCGTCGCGGGCGAACGATGGCAGGTGTCATCACGCCATATTCTTTGACGCTGTCCACCATCTTGTCCATTTCTTCATCGTTGCGCACCTGAAACGGATGCCCCTCAAAGGGGTGCAGCTCAGACAGCGGCAGGATCTGGATTTTCTCCAACTTGGCATCCTGCCGTTCTTCCTCAGTGGAAAACAAGTCATCTATCGAGGGCAGTCGGATGTTTTTCGCGAGATCTCTCACCCTTTTCCACCTCCTTTGCCAATGCTCTGTAAGCAACACTCGCCGGGCATTGCTTACTATAACGAAGTACGCTCTCCGATTTAGTAAGGCTTTCACCGACTCTGGTGCAGCGCGGAACGATTGCCTGATAAATGCGCGTGTGCGGACCATAGCTTGTGTGAATGGCTTTGATCATATCCCGTGTCATATTGGTACGATGGTCTGCTATGGTAATCAGGACACCGTCAATCTCCAGTTTAGGATTGATTTTCCTGCGAATTTTACGGATGGTGCCAATGATACTGGCAAGACCTTCGACATCAAGAATCAGCGGCTGTACGGGAATCAAAACACTGTCTGAGGCGGCAAGAGAGGCAGTGACAAGGTTGCCGAGTTCCGGCATACAGTCAATCAGACAATAGTCGTATTGCCCTTGAAATGGTTCCAGCGCCCATTGCATTACGCATTCACGCATAAAGGTATTTGTCAAACTTCGCTGCAAATCAGAAAGTTGAATGTTGGCGGGAATGACATCTACTTTTTCATCGGTATGGATAACAACATCGGGCGGGTCTACCTCGTTGCAGGCAGCCTCAATCAGCTCTTTCAGGGACGCACCTTCGTTCCCCTGCGAACAGCCAAGGTATCGGCTCAGGCTGGCCTGCGGGTCGGCGTCCACCAGCAATACTTTATAACCCATATCTGCCAATGCTACGCCCAAGTTTACAGCGGTCGTCGTTTTGCCCACACCGCCTTTTTGGTTGGCAA